>MDTE01114231.1_pt1 | contig 44739 bp, 68 predicted proteins | sample 811231 | NCBI WGS metagenome assembly MDTE01 (sample SAMN05326651, study PRJNA326480) | marine metagenome | isolation source: seawater | place: Indian Ocean: Red Sea | collected 2010
ATAGTCTGCAACTTTCTGAGCAGTGTCATAGTTGTTAACCTGACAGTTGGATCCCACCAAGAACGCCTTTTTAATCTCAAAGGGCAGCAGCGAAAGATCGGCCAATTCATTGACCACATACAGCAAATCGCGGTCAGCAAGAACAGGCACCATTTCTTCTACAAATCTAGAATAATTTGCGTTGATAAGTAGATTGGCAAATGTAAGATTTTCATGGTCACCGCCATGGAAGTCTATCATCCAGTTAAAGTTGTCGCGACCGACGTGACCATCGGTTGCTGTACAGATACCCTTATAATAATGGTCTTGATTATGTTTATAACATTCGATAAGCTTGTCGCGATATTTTTGATGTTTCTCTGGATGAAACTCTTTGTGTTCTTCCTGGGTATATCTGTTGGGGCCCTTTATATCGCCGGTGACGTAATGGTTGTCGGCTAAGACAACCGTCTTGTTTTGTAACATAAACAACTCGCCATCAGAAAATCTAGTAAAGGCAAAGTTCTCTACTTTCTTTAATTTATCCAATACAAAATCAAAGTCTTTTGTGAAATCCTTGAACATTTACTTTTCCGACAAAATAGAAGCTATCCGTTGAGAGGATGCCCCATCGCCGTAAGGACAAACTTCGTCGGGTGCAACTTTAAACTTTTTATCAGCCTCCAGCCAATTGACTAAATCTAGTAACTCCGCCGGATGAGGACACATAAAGGAAAAAACTCCCATTCCTTCAACTCGTTCTGTAATCTGCCGACACACAACGCACTTCTTCCCCAAGAACGATGCCTCTTCCTGTATCCCTCCACTATCGGTAATGATGAACCTACAATTAGCAATCATCCGTATGAACTCTTCATGACCTACCGGCTCTATCACTTTAACTGTTTTTAGTATATGTTTATATTGTTGCACATTAGGATTTGGATGGAGCGGTATAATAAACTCATACTGCGAATAGAGCGATGCAATCTTTTCCAACTCATTAAACCATTTATCCATTAGGGCGTGGTTTTCACGGCGATGCATGGTTATCAAGATAGTATTTCCATATCTGGTCTTTATGTCTTTTAGGTTGTCCAACACAGTGTTCCCCACGACGTACACATTTGAGGTGATATTTTCGCGACGCAGATTGCAAGCCGACAGGTCCGTGGGACACAGGTGAATATTGGCCATTCGAGCAATGGCTTGACGATTAAACTCTTCAGGATAGGGATGCATCAAATCGCCAGTACGTAGGCCAGCTTCCAAGTGAATAATCTTTAACTTACGATGGAACGCGGCAAGGGCTACAGCGAAGGCTGAGGTTGTGTCTCCCTGAACCATAACGCTTGTTACATTATTGAAAACATGATCACTGTTCATAATAGATGCAACAATAGAATCTAGTCGATTGGGCCCGTCTTTAATTTCCAACTGACGTACATCAGTGGTAGCTACCACATCTTTTAGAAGACTCGTGTGTTGGCCAGTAAACAAAAGAGCATACGGTATCTTTCCATCAAACTCTTTTAATAAAGGTTTAATCTTAATATACTCGGGTCGCGTTCCGAAAGAAATCAATATCATGATTTAGTAACTCCCCGTACGGTTTGCCATCCCTTGTCCAGGCCGGCCCTAACGCACTCGTCTCTCTCGCTAAAAAATTGTTTGTGCGAAACTGCTTGATTAGTTGATGTAGCTTTAGCATCTATACCAAGTTCGTTTCCTAAGATGGAACCATGAAGTTCGCGGTCCTCTGGCGGGTGTGCGGGACAATATGTTGGAATATTGCCGTGAATTTTACTCATGAAGGCAAATTGAATATCTTCACCATTATCCCATGTGGTCGGCTTTTCTTGCCACAAATATCGTAGCCATTCGCGTTTAAAAAACCAACCATGGCCGACCAGGTCGACCTCTTTGACTTCAGCATTTTGTGTGGGCCACCCACAGCGATCATGTTGCACATACCGATCGCCTTTAAGGATAACCCCAGCTGTACCCAAAATGCCTTCATGAGTTTTCATTGTTTCTAAACAGTTATGATGCCATTTTTTCCCTGGAACTGTGTCGTCGTCATACATCGCGACGTACTCTGTGTCGGCCAAAAGCGCAGCTGCAAAGCGGCCGTAAAACTTCCAGTTATAATCATTTTTAAAGATGCGATCGACGCCGAGGGACTCAAAATCATAGCCCGCATTATCTTCGTGAGCGTTAACCCACAGCCAGATCTGTTTTGGGGGATGGGTTTGAGCACGAATGGCCTCAATCTGCATGGAGAGGTTATACGGCCGCCTGTAGGCGTTTAGAATAACCGTAATGTCTTGAGGAGTTTCCCGAGTTGGTTCCCGAGTAATAGAGTCGGCTACCTTTTGAGCTACATTCACCCGCTCTGTGCGTGCAAAATCAATAAGCTCTTGTCCTTTCAGGTCTTTAAACCATGGCTCAGAAATACAGCCATTAAAATTATTGGTCACAACCCGACAATTCAGCATTCGCGCCTCTATAAGCATTCGATTAAAGGTCTCCAACACCGCTGGAAAGAAAACGAGCTTTTCACATTTACTCAACTGTTCCATAAAAGTAGCATAGCTGGGAGATCCTATCCTCGTATAGGACAGGCCTTTGCTCTCGCAGAACTCAACATTCCTAAACGTGTTCTTGGTCGGATTACGACTGTCCAAAACGCCGTGGGTAAATGTTTTCTCTGTATCTACCAAAGCTTCTATTATATCCAGATGTTCATCGGACCAGAGGCTCATCCCCAGATTCACTACATTGGCGCTGTTCAGGTTCTTTTTTATGACCTCGGCATGAAGCGCCGATTGCGCAAACACGTTCTTTGCATTAACGTAGAAACTCTGATTTCTCAGATCATTCTTCGAAACTAAAAAATTAGGGTATCTTGATGGATCCCGAGCTTTAATGTACTTATGATCGTGCTCCATGATGGAGTACACAGCGGGATTCTCTACAAACCATGATTTGGCTGGCGCGCCCAGTTGTATAAAATTGGAAACCAGAAAATGAAAACCAAAGTTTTTATACATCTCAAGATGTTTGGGACCAACTTCATGGGCCTTGAACCTAACAATCTTGTGGCCAGCGCTTTCCAGCAACGACAGAAGAACACTGTCGCACAGTTCGGCGCCCCCAGCAACCTCTCCAGCAAAAAAATCAGATATGTAGAATAACTGCACTTTAAAACTCTAGGACAGCATCCCCGTCTACAGGAGGCGCCGACACGCCTCCACACGCTTCCAGTACCGAATCGGCAAACTGTTTGTACATCTTCTCGGGAGTAAATTTATCGAGCACATGCTTTTGAAGTGCCTGCGCTTCGTTTCGGTAATGGCCCTGCTTATCAATTGCTTCACGCAAAGCGCGCTTATAAGAAGCCTCCTTAGGATAAGCCCACTGGGAGCCCTCCACGAGCATTTGCGGCACGCGGGCATATGGCTGAATCTCAGCCAGTTCGTAGTCAACCTTAATAACCCTAGGAACATCCTTGCCCTTCTTGTTGGGCTTGCAAATAAAGTCCATCTGGCCGCTCCATGTTACAGTAAGAAGAGGGAGACCATTACAGGCTGCCTCGAAGAGGGGGAGACCCCAGCCTTCTCCATGGCCGATGTTCACTAAGGCCTGCATTGTGGGGTGCAAATATAACCACGATAGATGATTCGGAGTCAGTTCCCCGTGCAAAAAATACACCTTACACTTACGATCGGGAATATCTAAACTATTCAGCACATGGTTGATGCGATGTGTAGTAAATTCTCGATCCATAATGCTATCTGCGGCAGTATTTGTCTTCAGTACTAAGCCGACATCTTCATCATCCTTAAATGTTTCCACAAACCATTTAAGAGTGTTTTCTACGTTTTTTCTGGGCGCCCATTGAGACATTACTAAAAAGTTTTTAGAGGTTGTAAACTCAACATCCAGTGGCTCAGGAGGCACGACTCCTCGAACGCAGTAGTTCACTACGTCGATAGGGACCTTTACGCTCCAGTCATCAAGAACTTCTCCGGTCTCTTCATTCGTCGCCTGATAAACGGTATTTTCAAATACTGACTTGGCATGATTAGAGACGACAATGACCCGCTCCATTGTCTCGTTCACTTTTCCGATCCACTCCGGGGCAACTTTCGTCGTTTCTATCCCGGCGGTGTACCCAATATTTACGGGGGTGATTCGTTCGAACTGATTCGGGACTGTAATTTGGAGCGATGCGTCAAACTGGCCGCCGGCTTGCATGAAGTGGTGGGTTTTTTGAAGCAGAAACTCAATCTCCGCTCTTTCGGGGGAACTCTCGGCGATGTTTTTCGTGGAGCCCCATGAAGTATTAATGACATAAACATCAAACAAATCCCGATGAGACTGCATCGCTCTAAGAGCGAAGCGTGACTGTTCGCCATAGCCAGATCGAGAGAGAAGGGGCCCTCTCATTAAAAGTTTTTTCTGCATTTTAGAGTACCCTCATTTCATATGGTGTATATCCCGTGCGGTTATCCCATGATCCGCAATCTTCATTCAATTGCGTAAAAAGATCATCCCAAGATTGCACGAAGTCGTCAAAGTTAAACTGCTTTAAAGTCCACTCACGAGCCTTAGCTCCCAGTTCAGTGCGTTCTTCGGCTGTCATATTGTATACCTTAAGCAGCGCATTTACAAAGTCTTCCTTTGAGATTCGATCTTCATAAATATAAGGAACAGACTGAGATCCAATGATAGATTTTGAGGTCGGTTCAATACCAACTCCAAAGCACGTTTCGCCATCCGAGATCTGGTCTTTAAGACCTCCGGTCAGTGTCACTATGATAGGCGTCCCGCAAGATAGGGACTCCAACGTAGAAAGGCCGAAGCCTTCTGCATCAGATATATTTACAGTACAGTCGGCGACGTTATAAATCCCGGCCAGGTCGCGAGAATCCACCTTTTCACGTGAGAAAAGCACCTCTCCTGAGGTGAGTCCCAGTTCGTGAATAATGGCTTCCAGGTCTTGACCATGAACATCCTTAACATCTGTGTGCATGATCAAGGTTGCCTTATCATGGCCCACTTGGTCCAAGAATTCTTTAAACCACCAAATCAAAGTACCAGACTGCTTTCGTCTTGCGTTTCTATTATTCCAGAAACAGACAAACTTATCTGTCAGGCCTTTCTGGTGACGATACTGTGCAATTTCGCCCGGAGGCATTGGCTTAAAGATGTCACCGTCCACAGCATGTGGAATATAACTGCTTGGTGTCTCGGGCGCAACTGTTTGAAGAATATCGTGAGTTAGCCGCGAGATGCAAGCCACATGATCATTTGAAAGATAAAAGGGTCGATTAAATTTAGGATGAGGATAGTTGTCCCATACGTGATAATACACCATCGGCACATGGGGTCGAATCTCATGCTCGATCTCCCAAAGCCACCCATAAAAACGAGGGTCGGTCATAAACCACAAAATATCAGGCTTTTGCTGATATATCATAGCTCTCACCATTTCTTGTGTACCATAGCCATCCACGGGCCAAATGATCCAGTCTTCTCCCCACTGCTCTGTATGTTGGGGGTCGTGACGGGGGTGTTTTATAGCCCCCCCAAAAGAGACAAACTGATATTTACCGGTTTTAAGCATCCCTTCGATAATATACTTTGTCTGAGTTCCAACCCCAGAGGGGGAAAGTGGATGATCTCCGATAGTAAAAATCTTAATTTTATTATTAGACATTAATGTGTTCCTTTACGGGCAATGTTCCGTTTTATACAATCTGCAACGATACGGCTTTAAACAACTCAAACGATTTTTAATCGTACGCCCCTGTAGAATATTATAGATTGCTTGGTATAGAAGTTTAAGAGCGTTTTCCGTTTTTTTGAGGCCGCTCGTTACCCTAAATAGTTCAACCCTGTTTTTACTGGCTGTTCTTTTAAGCAACGCGAAGTGAGTTTCTACCTTGGAAGGGTCGATTTTGTGCTTCTGGCAAAAGAAATGTTTATACAATGTTAGCTGATATGTCACAAGCTTTTCAGACTTCTTGCGAGAATCCCATCCCCACGAACACGTCTTCCAATCAAACAGGTGATAGGTGTCCCCTACTTTAATAACAGCGTCAACAAACCCTTTGAAATAAACATTAAAATTCTCAATAGGAACATACAACATTTCCTCTGAGGAAAAGACTTCATATTCTCCGAAGTATTCCTCAAGGGCCTTGTCGACCTCGGCCAGGATCTCGGGCCCCGCGGTACGCATTTGTTCTACGTTTTTGTCATTTACTTCAATATTCTTTTCTAACAATTCCTGCAGACGCTTATTGAAACCTATTTGGAATACCTCTGCCTCATCTATTTGTTCCTTGAGGAGCTTTTTTTCACAAACGTCATGAACTGCGCTGCCAAAGGCTGTGTATTCATTTCCTTCGAATGGGCTTACCTTTTCAACCCATGATTTTTGATGATAGTGTGGGCAAAAAGCCCAATCTTTAAGTTCAGAATAAGATATGTGTTCACGCTTGCTCATTTATTATTTCTTCAATCTTTTTGTGTAAAAGTGGGCTTATGTCTTTAACTGTTTTTGGGCTATCGAGAAAGTATTTCTCAAAACCATTTGCAAAATATTCCTGCAGCGACGTGGCACCATAAGGAGATACAAACAATCCCATGGTTAAAGACAGCAAAGTGGGATACCCGACTTCATCGGCAAGAAATTTATCAAACTTAGGATTATACTCTATTTGAGCATAAGCCTTGGGATTGATGTGGTATCCTTCTGCTTCAAGTATGTGTTTCAGTCGCGACCTTTTGCCCCTAAATTCGTCGACCAAATCCTTGTTATAAATTTGGCCGCCTAGGCGATCCTCCAAAGAGTGGGCTGTTTCATGTATAAAGTCTTCCATCAAATCGAAATTCGTTGGCTCTTGAGAAGAGATATATATAGCTCCATTTCTATATGTGGCATTACGGCCCTGTAGTTCTTTAAAGTCGCCAATATAAACCACATCCAAATCATGCAATAGACTTTGCGGGAGAATCTCTTCTACCTCTTCGCAAAAGGCTGGTATATCCACGCTTTCTTCGGGGGTGTTAAGCACAAAAAGCGGAATATTATAAATATAATATTCGTAATGGGTCACTGCTGGGTGCTTTCAACATCTAAAAGTGCCTGCTCATAACCGCGTAAGAAGTTTTCTTCGGCAACAGCCATCAAAAACTCCGGGAATTCTGCAGCAAATACCTGCACGGCCATGTCCACCGTCACGGCTTCCTCAGCCTCAAGTCGTTCGCCTATATAATTAACGACGAGTTCTTGTAGGCCCGTGTTGGTCTCGACAGCCTTTTCTAAATCGGGATTTTCATTTTCCATTATGGTCTCACAAATTCTGTGCAGCGAAGGTCGCAACTTTCGATCTCTCACCCTTGTGTAGGGTGACATGAGATGCCAGCTCAAACTTCTTGAACTTTTCGACGGCATGCGTCAACCCATTGGAGGTAGCATCGATATATACATTATCAATCTGTTCTACGTCTCCGGTCAACACAATTTTGGTTCCTTCGCCCACTCTAGTTATTATAGTCTTTAATTCGTGGCTTGTCAAGTTTTGAGCTTCATCAATGATGATAAAGGCATTTGAAATCGATCGACCACGAATATAAGTCAATGCTTCTATCTCTATTGTACCCTTTTGCATGTAAATGTCAAGGGTTACTTTATCATTTCCCATTAAAAATTGAAGATTATCCTGAATTGGCATCAACCAGGGTGTCATTTTCTCTTCCATAGTTCCGGGGAGGAACCCAATGTCCTTTCCTAGGGGCTGTACGGGCCGTGAGACGATTACGCGGGTGTATTGTTGTGTCATCTCGTCTATGGTCTGTTCAAGGCCTGCAGCGATGGCACAGATCGTCTTACCACTACCTGCTTTTCCGATCACACTCACGATTTGAATCCCGGGATCCATTAAGGCATCCATTAAAAACTGTTGTTCTTTGTTTCGAGGCTTAATTCCCCAAATCTTCTGACTTTTTAGTAACTGACGAATTGGCATGGCGTGGTGAACAAATCGTCCTAAAGCTGTCTTTTTTTCATTTGCATTTGAAACCAACATCACATATTGATTGGGATGAAGGGATTTATCATCTAAATACACGCTTTGCTTTTCATAAAACCTGTCGATTATCTGATCGTCTACCAATACAGTGGTATACCCTTCGTAAATGCTTTCGCTATTATCAACAACTTGATTATTTTGAAAATCTTCTGACGTAAGACCAACTGCATCCGCGATAACACGCATGTTGATATCCCGGGATACTAAGATTACTTTACGAGAACTTTCTCTTTGTGCCTTGAGGGCAGTCGCAATAATGAGATGATCTGGGATTTTTATATCTAGGTCGCGAGGAAGATCTTCGGGCTCGATACCAGATGCACTAATCGATTTAACAAGGCCTAGGCCCTTCCGGATTCGCACACCCTTGTCAATGGATCCTTTTGCTCGGAGGTCATCCCAAATACGAATAATTTTACGTGCCTGAGCACCTACGGCATCTTGACGTTTTTTGTGCTTGTCGATTTCCTCGAAGACCTTTAAAGGCACGTGGATATCGTTGTTCTCGAAAGCGTATATACACTCAGCATTTGTCAAATAAACACTAGTGTCTAATACGTACGTTTTTTTACGACTCATAAAGACCCTTGGCTTTAAATAAATAGAGAGCGCGGCTAATATTCTCCTTTCTTAGACACATCTCCGCCAGAGACTACTTCTACGCGGCTTGGAGTAATATCTACTCCATCTATTTCTGTTTCACTTTCCTTGATCATCCCTGATGAGTTAACTAAATCGGAAGAGCTTTGGATTTTACCTCCGCCAACGCTCCATAAAAGTTCTATACCCAAAGTCTGGCACAAATCCATTTCGGGAGTGTTGTTGACTTTACGGTCTCCTCCGTTAGCAAAGAAATCTGGTTTTATTCTTTCTAGGGCTTCGCATACCGTTCCGTCCGTGTCATCCACCTGAACAGTGTCGTGGACTGCAGCAAAACCACGCAAAATTTCACACCTCTCTTCGAAAGGCATAAAGATGTATCCTTTTTTTCTCATCAACCATTCATCTGAATTAACGATGACAACAACATTGCCGTATTCTGCGGCAGCGCGGATCATGCGCAAGTGACCTACGTGCACAGGGTCAAACCCTCCCGAAACACAAACAGTAGTGTAAGGAGTGCTTTCCGTGTTAGTCTTCATTGTCCGTGGTCCCGGGTCGCGATCGTACCAAAAGACGGTCTAATGCTTCCATTGACCGCTCGGCTTGCGCCAACTTTGCAGCTGCAGTGCAAACCTCAGTAACAACAGCCGGGTGATCAGCAACTCCAGTTACAGCATTTACATATAACTGAATCGTGGTCAGAGCCTCCTGTCGGTCGGCCTCAAGGCGCGCCAACGTGGCGCGGACAATTTGACTTCCTAATGCATTATTTTCCATTTCTTATCTCCTTTCGTTATGGTGGCTGCGGCAGACGCCGCATTATTCTTCTTGCAAGTATACTACATTTCCATCTCGTTTAAAGCTCTTTCTTTCTTCCGTCTCAATATCCTCTACCTCCCAAGGGAGCGGGAGAAGATCATGATGAACCATCACCATCTCTAGATAATTTAGACGATTATATAAAGTTATAATTCTCATTTTATGAGTTTTTAATACAGTACTAAATGCCCATAAATTTAAAACACTAGTTACCGCACCCACAATGAGTGCAAATATGGTCAATTCTAGTGTCATTTTGTCCTTATGTCAAGTTGGGATCATACAAGGATGCCTCTTTAGTTATCTCAGGCAACCCGTCTTCGCTGTCTCGATTATATAATACAACAGTATAAAGACCATTCCAAGTACCTGGCACTTTTTTTCTCATGAGCCGAGCATTTGAGTGTGTTTCGGCATGTATGTGAAGAGTTGGGCCTAAAGTACTGTGTTTGACTGTATAGGTACAGTCAGGCCCGAACTCTATGGCTGCCTGCAGTATAAGTGAGTCTCTGTTGTCGGGGTGCACTTATTTCTTCTTTCGTCGTGTTTTCTTGTGGAGTTTTTCAAATAATAACTTTTTCCACAATGTGCCTTCCACCTCTTCTTTCGGCATGTTTAAAGAATACAGACCTGCAAGAATGAGTCGTATTTCCCTGTTCGATAAGTAAACCGTTTTTAAAAAAGGTGGCAGCTTCTTTTGTTCTTGATCAGACATCTCTAAAGCGAACTCCTTGTCGTCGTGTTATTAATAACTAGTTCATTTTCGACTTCTTCTCACAGAGTTTCGGGAAGCTTGTGTAATACAAGCCAATGAGGATCTTTCTTTCCGCCACGTTTAATAACCTTGGCTTCAAGTAGCTGTTTATTAACACTCACTGGTTCTTCTTTTATGTGGTCGATTGCGGCGGCGCGACTGTCAAACCGATATTGCAAATATAAGACCCAGCCATCTGGGAGACTTTTTGCTACTTCGCGGTTTTGTAAAAGCGTAAGTTTGGTTGGAGACGTTTTGGCCACTACTTCTTTCTCCTCTTTTTGTTGAGTTTGGCTTTACGGCGTTTCTTTTCGGCACGTCTTGCTGCTGCCTCTTCTTCGAGTGCAATTGCGGGGTCAAGGCGCGTCTTTACGGCATAATAACGATTGTTAACTTTTCCCTGCCAATGAACTTTAACTTGAAGATTTTCCTCCATTGCTAGCTCCAAACGTTTTTGATCGGCCGCATCAAACGTAGGAAATCTCCCTACGATCGTCCACGCTGGGCCGTCTTGGTGAACTTTTTCTACTTCTTCAGTACTCATTTGTTTCCTTCCATAGATAAGTTGCTGTCATGGGCCAGTAGATCTCTTCACCACTGTCCACTACTTGTATTCTATAGACTGTAATAGATTTGTCAAGTACTAATCCAATAAATTTTCGATTATGCCCGTGCTCATTCACGCGCGCTGAATCAACACAAATGACCAAATCGCCTATGGTCGCTTGTTTTCGAGGCCGCTCTTGTCCCAACCACCCTGTGTCCATTTCTCATTCATTAAATGATTAAGTTTATTAAAATGCAAAAATCCCAAAGCATGACCTATCTCATGTTCCAAGACTGTATCTCTAACCTCGGGCTTCATGTATATGATTGCCCACTCAATTTCATTATGGTCATTATCTACATAAAAGTGAGTTTCAGCTAAATCTTCCTCATCCATTCGAATATCTTGATGGACCAGGCGTACTACAATATATCCCACCGGTGTCTTGCTTTTACACTTGTCTAAAGGATCATATTTATATTGAGTAGTAAAAAACCTATAGTTTAAATCTTTCCAAAAGCGTACAGCATTTTTTACACGCTCTTCACTAACCGGGGCATAATCACAAACAATTACCGTTGGAGTTCTTTTCCACGTGGCTACTTGAGGTGGGCGATCTTGAATCGCTGGAATTCGTTCGAAATTTGAGACATAATCACTAGCAGTTGCAGTTACAGCACCAAGGACCATTAAACTTGATAAAGCCAATATAAGGGCCCCATAATAAAAAAATGAAACCAGTTTTGCTTGGGATTTCGTTTTCATGCTTTATAATATTTAGTCAGAAGAAAGTATTTTATAGTAAACTGTTGATTTTACTAACGTTCCATACTCTGCGTTTTCAACGATTAATGTAATCATTTTATGAGAGGCGTCTTCGGGGCGCCAAATCATTTGAAGCCAGCCCTTCTCTTCGTCCCAGTTCCAATCAAACTGGTTTTCTTTTTCTTTATCTTCTGTAATGTGCAAACAATTATAAGAATCTGTAGTCAAAAGGCTTACTAGGTTATCATAGATCTCCAGGCCTGAATTTAGCGTTAGATCGCGCCCACAAAAATATAGGCTGTCTGCATGCTCTAGTTCTAGAAAAACAAGCCCTGAGAGCGTATCGGTTTCTACATCGCCGCCGCATCGCCACACTGCTTCTCGGCCGGGTGGAGGTGGCCATGGGTCGACCCAGGTACATTCAAGTTCGAAATAAGGGTCTCCGATTTCTAGAAGTTCCGGAGCGGGACAATCACTTAAACAACCATTCATTAATATTAATAAAACAACTAAATATAACTTATACATCCTTATATTAATTATATTATAATAATATTAATTGTAGGATACAAACAAAAAGTAGATTTTTGGTGGAGGTGGCGGGGCTCGAACCCGCGTCCAAAGCAGTTACTACTTCAAGTCATTCACAAGTTTAGTCAGTTTTTCTAAACAGACAAAATAGTCAATTTATTTCGATCCGCTGTATTGACAAAAGCGTACTCACTTGTTATGCTCTTCTTGAACACCTGGCGAAGAGCAACCAGGGATTAAGCAGCTAAGGCTAAATCGTAATCTGCGTCATTGGCAGTTAAGTGTTCCGGAAAAAGATTAACGTGATAATTCCAGCTTGCACGACTTGCACTATCCATCTTCCCTACTCTGTCGATACCATTCACCCCCATATTTTTCTTGACAACTATTCTAGAATCAGTTATTCTATATCAGTGTCGTATTCTTCTCTTATGTTATATTTTCTTTTCAAAGATTTAAATGTGTATTCATTTATTCCTAGTACCCTTGCAGCCTCTTTGTTGGTGCTAGTAATACTGATAACAGCATTATATAGTGCTTCTTTCGTGATGTCCACTATATTCGACCATAAATTTAAACCATACAGTCGCCCATTGCTGAGGCGACTGGCACATTCAAGCTTGAGGCCCAGTACTTCTTCCAGTGTTAGTGCAGAAAGCATTATTTCAAATGCTTCATTAGATTTACCATCTTTTCTCAGTTTATTTGAAAACGATAGATCATTGCAGAAACCCTGGGTATCAGATTTCTTTCGTATCATTTATAATAAGTTTTTTATAATGTCATCAAGGTCTAAGTGTTGCAACACTTCTTGGAGTTCGAACTCAGGAGCTTCAGTTTCTTCTCCTTCGAGATCTTCGGTTTCTTCCCCCTCAAGGTCTGCTTGCAGGGGATCGGGCTCGGCATCTGCAGCTTCGAGGGGCGCTTCGGGCTCGTCGTCGAGTTCATTTTCGTACTTTTCAAAATATAAAGCCAAGTTCTTAATGAGGTATTCTTCGAACATTGCCAGGTCTTCGGGGTTATCCAGGTCGTCAAAAGCAGTTAAGATATCTTTCTCAATCTTGCCAAAGTCTGTGAAGGCCCTATTACGTCCAGTTTTGTCTTCCCCGCTTAGGCCAAATTCTTCCTTCTCATCGACTTCTACCTCTTCTACCTCTTCTTCAGCGACATTGATAAAATCCGGATCATCTTCAGGCTTATCAGCGATATCGATGTCAATATCTTCAGTGATTTCAACATCTTCGCCGGCTTCCTTCCTTGATTCTTCTGGGGCAAGAGATTTTTTCACTGCGCTAAGAATATGGTTCTCATACGATCTGCGCTGCTTCGTCTGTCCCGTTGGAGGGTCTTCCTTTGTTCTAGTGGTTAAGGACTTATATCCTGTTTCAATAACAAACAAAACATTGGAATTCCTTAAAAGATCTTCAAGTGCGTTAATCCCAGTACTATCGTGTCGTGCTACAGACGCAACCGCGGACTGCCCTTCGCTCAAAAGATCTCGTATGATCTCTCGGAGTTGCAACTCATTCTTCTTCTCTTCGGACAGCAGAGCATTCTTTCGCCGCTTAACAATTTTAATTGCGCTTCTTATGTGCTCTCTGAGGATCAGCTCTTGTCTTAATTCATCACGATCAATCATTTCTAGCCCACCGTTATACCTAGTAAATAGTCAACTACTTCGTTAACTAGCTCATCTTCTTCTTGGAGCGGTTTTTTCTTACGACGTCTCTTTTTCTTTTCAGAACCAGTAACTTCGGGCGCCCTTCCTGAATATCCCCATCCGGTTCCGCCCATTCCCGCAGCTGTGGAGAATTCATTGATATTCATAGCGCTTGGTAATATTGATTTTACATCATCCACATCAACGTTTTCAGGTAAATGTAAACTTAATAGTTCATCGTTGTTTTCGCGTGCAGCTTTTCGCATCACAGATGCGCTTAAGTCAATCCCGTCAGCGCTTTCTACCGGGCAAGGATCCAGCACTCCCACTTTTACATTAAGAGGGTTCTTGTCGGGATTATTGGCAAACCAGTTTGCAAAATCCACAGCCCGCTGTGCGTCGGAGGGGCCCTTGGCGCCTACTTTCTGGCTACACCCCAGCACAAAGACGGCATCATCGCTGAATTGTGAGACAAACTCTTTATTTCCTAGCAACTCGAACGCGGCCCTCATCGGCTGGTTATGTTCGACGAAACGAATCTTAGGATCAAGACCTCCATACAGGTCAAATAATCGTTGAGACATCTCTTGCGTGACTCCCTCACGTGCCTTAGGACCGTTCAGTACCACAACGTTTTCCACATCTGGGTTATCTGCATAATAGTTGAGCATCGCATAGTGACCTTTATGAGGGGGCTTAAAGCCTCCAGGTATAAGAACCACGTGTCCGCTTTGTTGTTCGTTAAGAGCCCAATTTACAGCCTCTGCTAAAGCAATTTTCACGCTAGCTGCATTTTTAATAAGAGAAGTAACTGGTACGCCGGCGCGCAAGCTTTCGTACAACATATGATTTTTGTTTGTCGTTGCGGGAAGATTTTTTGACCACTCCAGAAGTGATTTAGTCACCGAAAAACCATCCATGCCCCAATATACTGTGAGGCTTTCGGCTTGTTGAAACTTTGAGCCCTTATCAACAGCGAAGTTTGCCTTGCTAAACTCTAGGCGATCAACAAATTTTACACCATTTCCAGCGTGGTCAACAGCCACATACCCCTCAGGATTGCTGGCCACTAAGTCACCAGATCCATCATCGATAAAGTGCTTTGTATTATAAACAGCATTGTTATATTTGCTGATAAAGATATTCTTGGCCTCGAACAAGAGCCGCGAGACTTCAAAGAGACTTAAAATATCTGGTCTTTTTTCATCAAAAGCCCGGACCATTTCTTCCCCTTTTTGGGTAGCTCTCATTCTGCCCTTTTCGGACTTTAAAGAATCAATCCTTTTTTCAAGCCGCGTAAGATACCAGGTTTTAAAGCCCTCAAAGGACTGTTCTGGATTTTCCAAAAACTTGCCACCCTTAATCTCACTATTGATATAAATGTTGAGAAGATCCATCGGCAGATCATCATAGTTAATTTTTTCATTTACTCCATCGGCCGCCGCAACCAGTTCCTTTACTTTCGCTTCTTCAGCAACTGTAAGGGTAACAGTACCGGTATCATCGGTGAAAAAGGCGTCATCGAACCAGACTCCAGGTACCTGATTCAGGCCACTAACATCGGCGCCGAACGAGGCTCCGCTGTCTAAGCCATCATAAGTGGTATGAAAAACAATACCAAATTTTGATTCACCAACTTCTTTGCCCAACTTAGAGTCCACCGGCACAGCATATGTAATTGTGTTTGGCTTAAACGTATAATGTGGCTCTCCATCAAGTTCGACCACATTTAACATTTCATCATCAAACATAAAGTCGCCTTGAAGAATTTTTTCAATCCCCAAAGAGGGCAAAAACCTTAATGCTTTAGTTAGCTTATCAACCAAACCCGGCGCGTGTCCATGATTTCTCTGAACATCTTCGGGACTATAGTTTATTTTGGGAATCTTGTTAAAGATGGATTTAGTTCCAACGAAGAATTTCCCATTTTCAGGGTTGACCCCTGCAAAGATAGCAGGCGCCCCGTCCCACTTAACAGAGGTTTGAACTTTTGATTTAGAGTTTCCTTTAAGTTCTTCTAGTAACTCTAGCAAAAAAGCCCTAGCCATTCCATAGCCCTTAGGACCTTGCGTTAAAACAAGCTCTTCAAGGTGTGTAAGATGGGTATTCGCCTTTCCCTCGTTCAAAAGAGACATGGGATGATTATTCCTTCTTAGATTCTTCTAGAATTTGGACCTGTTCCTCAAGCAGAGTGACCCGCTCTCGAAGGCGTCTAGTTTGTCTTCGAACTTCTGTCAGATTAGCTGTTGCAACTTCAATCCGGCGCTCGTCTCTCCTAGAACGAGGGACGATAGATTGTAAAACTTCGCCGATAGATTGAATATAACTATCTAAACTTGGTTTTTTACTTTCACCCAGCATGAACTCGCGAGTGAGTCGCCGGAAGTCCATTAGCTTACTTATCCGAAGCTGCAGATTTACGACTTGACTTTTTCGCCTTGCGTGCGGCCTTTTCTGCCGCGGCAGCTCGTGCAGCCTCTAACGCTTGCGCTTCCGCAGCTTCTGCGGCTTGCGCTGCTTGTGCAGCCCCCGCCTCAGCTGCCGCTGCTTCATCAATCGCCGCTTGGCGACGTCTTTTAATCCATGGTGCAACCATTTTACTTGGCCTCCTTTTTAATTCTCTCTACAATCCGGCGCGTGATTTCTTTCGCTTCCCGAACTGAGATTTTGCGTGGAAGTTGTTGAGTTTCTCCCAGTTTAGCTTGGGCCGCCTCTCTTACCTTGACAGGTCGAACCTTTGTAGTTGTCCTCGATAGATCTCTGCCTGAAACGCGTACTCCCACCGGCGGCGGCGCATCTTCTGCGGCATCCTCTCCAGCCTCTTCACCAGCAAGTTCCCAATCAGCCTTCTTGATGGCCTCAGCCTCGCCGGTATCATCGTCATCATCGCGCCAGCCCCAACCTTCTTCGATTTCCCCTCTACGTCGTTTCGCCGCCAGAAACTTCTTTGCCGCAGCGATTTCTTCGGGGGTGCTTGGTTCGTAAGCTTTATCTCCCAATTCTAGGCCTCCAGTACTCGGAGCAACCGTATGACCTTTGACGCTACTGTGGTGTCGTGGTCTTGTGGCCGTTCCCCCTTGGGCGATACGTTCCCAGGACCTCTTAGTTTCTTCCAGATCTTCGGCTTCTTGTCCTTCCCTGAAGTGGGTTCCTTCCTCGCCGTAGTCATAGGTTTCTTCACCCTCAGTCTTCTCATTAAGCTTTTCCTCTTCCGACTCCTGCTGCAGTTCGACACATTCGCCATCCTGCCACTCAAATCCTTCTTTGCATTCGCTGCCCTTGTCTTCCTTAAGAAGTCCCCACTTTTTCATCAAGAGCGTATTCAGCTCATTATTTTTCCACTCGTTTAGTGACATGTTTGGTTCTCCTGAATCCGAGAAATCAATCTCGATGTTAATTTTTCCTGTCTTAATTAGGTCCTCAAAGTCTCTAAAGATTAAATTACCTTTAGTATATGCTTCGCGCTCCATTTTACGCATGTGAGGATCCGTTTGTGCATAGCCCGGACCGGTCTCCTTATCTCCTAGGTCACCGCGACAATTTTGAGCATGATGAACAAGCTCATGCGACAAGGACCGTAGGATATCTTTAGGATGGCGCCCATCAACGTATAACACAATCTCTAGAGCCACAGGATCATAAAACGCTGTTTTTCCAAGCATTTTTGTAGCATTTTGCTCATCGCTTTGAAAAATAATAGATATGGGTTTATTAAATTGGAGAGCTTTTTGTGAATAAGGGAAAAAATTATCCACCATTTGCTCCAAATGGCCCAGGTCTCCGTGAGATTTATTTATACACTTATGCATTATTCTTACTTAAATAGTTGTAAACAGAAGAAAGAGCAGTCCCCATAGGTGGTAAACAAAAACAGAAATGTAGATGAAGTTGAGTACCAATAAGGCCCTGAAAATAACCTTTGTAAATCGCTTGCGAAAAAAATATAAAATCCAAATCCCTGCGGCACTGAGCCCTAACTTGGCCAAGACAAAAAGAAGGGGACTTACGTCCAAGAAAAACGCCATAATCGGGTTGGCTTCTTGGCCCAAGTCGTAAGCAACCCAACATATAGTAGCGGTAAGATCAATAAGAATAAAGATTGCCAGGATATATGCTAACCGGACAATTTTCTTCATTCATTAATCTCCTTGTTCTACCGTCGCGAGTTATCCATTTCTACAGCCTTGAAAATTTCTTCAAACTCTTTAGCAAGTCGATTAATTGCGGCTACTGTTTTATCTTCCAGCTGATCTTTGGAAGTATCATGTTTTCCGGCAGTTACTATTTGAAATAGAGTTTCTGCTTGCCGCGATAAATGATGTAAAGCCTGTGCAGTAAGATCGACAGGTTCTTCATATTCTGAGTCGTCTTCCCGATAGGGCATTTCCAACAGAACAGAACGTGAATTCTTGATTTCTTCGTTGATGAGGTCTTTAAGGCTTTGTCGAGTAATCTTCATTATTTAACCCTTCTTCTTTTTCTCTAAGTTGCGCACGATTGTATTGGCTATAGCTTTATCGCTAGGGACATTTAGCTTTCCAAATATAGAAGCTAGCGCATCTCGCAACTTAAGTGGTTGAACTCCCGGCGCGCCTAGTACGGTGAGCAATTGTTGTTCAATAGCCTCGGGAGTTTGAATCTCTGAGCTTGTCCCGGCCACCGCAATTCGTTTGGCGCGTGTGGATGCAGGATCCTGTTCTTCTGACACTTGCATGCTCATTGCATCCAACACGATTTCTTTATCGTCGCCGTCTAATGCCGCCATGGCTTGAAGAGCCTTTTGAACCTCCGCTACGTTTTTTACGCCGCGTGCTTTAAGTGCTGCATCGTCTGGAATACCTTCTTGAAACATTCCCACTGCATCGCCCATGGGCATTGCAAAGCCACCCATGCCACCGGTATAATTACCCGCCGCAGCACCGGCCGCATTATACTGCTGTTGGTCACGAGGAGGTGCCACAACGCGTTGGTCCGGCATTGGATGGGCGCCCATGTCGATAATACCATTCAAAACATTTCGCATGCATGCTGATGCTTTAAATGCATCTTCATAGATTTCATCGTAAACCGGGTCATCCAGCTCTACGATGAGTTTTTCAACGGCCTCACGAGCAGCTAGCGCAACCTCATAAAGTGCGTTGGCCTCGGGATCTCCCATATCCTGTTCTTTGTCCGAGGTATCGGCCGCGGGCATTCGATGAGGAACCCCTGCAGGCGCCGACGGTACCATCATTCCTCCGGGTCCATCATGTGCGAGAGCGCCTTCGACAAAAAGTTTAAGTTGTTTGTAATCTATAGTCATTTTAGCCTTTTCCTGGTTTAGCTGAGGCGGGAGTTGTTTCAATCCCCGGAAACTTCTTCTTTACAGCGCTATGCACTCTTTTAACTAGGCTTTCTAGGCTTCCATCATACCAACTCGGGGCCGAGGAATACTGATTGGCGCGTGAAAGGGCGTTTCTTCCGTGTGATTCATCAGGGATGGGAAATTTCCGTTCTTTCGGAAAGATAAAACTACTAGACGACATATCTTTTCGCTCCTTAGAAGAGAGTTTTTTCTCATCTAGTTGAGTTTCTTCCATCATCTCGTCCAACAAAGCGGACATGTCGAGATCAAACATTTCTTCTGCTTCTTCATTGGTCAAGACAACTTCAACCTCTTCTTTAATAATTCGATAAATATCAGCTACTTTAATTTTCATTTCTTCTAGTTCCTCTTCTGCGGGCTTTTCTCTTTGCCCAATTTTACTCTTTAAACTTAGCTTCCAATTCTCCCAATCTTGAAAATGCGCGTCTTTGGGAAACCCTTGCTTTTGAAGCGAATGCAAAACAAACCGAGATAGGCCATAATCATCAATCCATGTGAAGATGGGAGCTATCCACTCCCACATAACAGAAGCATCTACAGGGCTGGCGACATATAAGGCTGCCGTCAAAACCTTTAGCTTTAAATCAAGCGGCATTTTTGTCGACTTGTCTTTATCAATGGCAGCAAAATATGCGGCCGCAAGTTCGTCCCCGGCCGGAATGCCAGCCGTAATCGCACCGACGCCTGCACGGGCTCGTGCTGCTCCTCTGCTACCTTCGGGGGGAAGCTCACTTCCAGGCCCACTACGCCATTGCGACAAGAGGGGATCCTCTTCTTCGGTAAGCTGGCGCTTCATCAAAGCATGCAAGAGTTTATCGTTTTCGGAGCCCGGTGTTCCCCCCGCCATTTGGTTTACAGCTGCTAGAATTTTTTTAGCATGCGGTTTTAGAAGTTTGTCTATTATTTCTGGTTGAGTATCTCGTTCATGAAGAACTGAATAAACTTCTTTTGCAATAATGTGGGCAAGATTCATATGACGCGACTCCAGAGTCTTTTTAATTAGTTCTTTATCGAGTGTTTCTCAATTTTCTTCTGGCGTTATATAGACAGGCACTTGGCGTAATCCAAGTTTTTTGGCAGCCTCTAAACGATGGTGACCATTCATTACATGGTAAAAAGGCTCAGGAACACCCGATTTTGGCGCGCGCCCAACTTTTTCTGCCTGCGTTCTGTAAGTTTTAACTGGTTTTTGATTGCACACTTCTATGGGTTTAAACTCGCCCTTCTTGATATCTATCATTTTTCTTTTTATGATGTTATCACATTCCGAACTCGGGCAATTGTGATCTTTGCCGTGCCCCAACTCTTCTGTGGGCAAGACATTATCTATGTTTACATACAAGACCTTCTTGCTTTCCGATAAATCTTCTGAATTCTTTTCGGCACTTAAACAGTTAATCCACTTATTTCGTAAGAGTTCAGTCTCTTCACCGGGCACTGGGACATGCTCCCCTGCGATCCCAGAACCTTCAAGAGCCGCAAGCTCTTCTAGGTCGTCATCCCAATGTTTGGTGACTCCAAGCTTTTTTAGCATCTCTACTTTAAAATCTCCGCTCGTGTATTCAACGATCTCTATAGGCAGATCTAGTGCGGCAATAAGCTCTTCTGGTGTGGGAGCGTCATCCCATGGTTTTTTAGGACCTTCAAGTTTGCACCGCGATGTAACGATTACAACCTGGTGGCCTTCATCTGCCAATTGACGCACAATGTTGATGTATTTTTCATGTGGTCCAAGATACTCCACATCTCCATCTTCTAAAGTTTTATACCGGATAAGCGTGTTGTCAAAGTCAAACGAATAAGTGTTTTGTTCTAGGTTGTCTTCGTCTTCCACGACGATCGTACGTTTTTTATACCATGGTGAGTCATCCGGGGGTACTCCCTCTCCAAATCCTCGTCCTTCGTTAAGGAACCTCCGCCATTCTTTTAATATTTCTTTCATCATTATAAATATACCTTTTCATTCATTTATAGTATAGCAGCCCCGAAAATGATGTCAAGGATTATTTTTGTTGCGATGGACCATTCGCTCCAATAGTGGTAGTTTGCTGGACACTGCGGTAGTAAACATAAATGGCATAAAAGAGTGAACAAGACACTTAAGTGTCAAAATCTTAAACATGTACACCAACTTCCATGCAGCGAACATATGCTCAAAATAGCCTTCATTTTGGTCATCCAGGTGCTTCCGCCAATTTTCAAGCAGTAGTTTCATTATTTTTGCTGTGCCTTTTGTAAAAACGCTTCATAAGTCAGAGACCATTCCAAAGGAAGAATGTTTTTCCCATCCTCGGTTTGATCCCATTCGACAGAATAGGCGCTGTCGCCCTGCCCAAAAATGGCGCCCGAATCTTTACCAACTAGTTGCTTCTTTAATAAATCGACAGAGTTGGTTTTTACCGCTTCGCGAAAGTTACCGGCGTTCTTATAAGGAGAATTCGGCCCTAAGTCGGCCGAATCGGGAATATTGCCAGGCTGGACATAAACAAAGCCTGCCTTCACTCCGGCAGGTGCAGGGGTTAGGGGATAATCTTGAATATCTTGCATGGTAACATAGGTGCCCGCGGTGGCATCCTGAGTTTGTGCGGCCACGTCTTGGTCGTAGTCTTGCCAAGCTTTTTGGGTCTGCGCGGTGGCGCCAGCAACACCGCCAGTCGCAACGCTTAAGGCAACAGCAAGGGGAAGTGCTTTTTGTGTGACTTGCTTGCGAACCCAGGCCGCCTTTTTTGGCCCAACGAGATCAACAATTCGATCCCACAGCTCGCCCTCAGTAAGTTGTCCGGACTCATAAAGCACACAAATATCCTGTGCTTCGACTAAAAGTTGGTACCTTCTCCAGTTTTCAAGTAGGAGCTTCATTAAACGTTCCACCCATGTAAATAATTGGTCCATTTTTCCCAGATTGCTTGCATTACTGGCTGCAGTTCGCTTGTGTTATATCCACGCTCTATCGCATCGTTAAATATGAGATTAATTTTATTCGCCACAATCCGTTCGATATCTCCCCCAGTCCGTCGGGCCCTTCCGCGAGCACCAGCAAGATGTCCCCGAGTTTCTGCCTCGGATGCAAAGTGTTTATAAATGTTCTCTAGACTATCCCACTTTTCTTCACCCTCGGGAATATCACCTGTCAGCATATCTGTAGGATCACAGCTATGTTGTAGTTCGTGTGATAGGGCATCTTCCAACTCCTCTGTCAACCACTCTTCAAATGTCTCTATCTCCTCATATCCGCGCGGAATATTGAGGGTGATCACTAGGTTTGATTGTGACCGATCTTCAGGGACGCAAAGGTAAAAGGCCTTAATGCTGGCCTCGCCACGATCGTTTATCGCCACGCCCAGATGGACTTCATTAATTGTTTCATAGTTCGCGAAAAGGGCGCCTGTGTCCAATATAGTGATTGCTTCACCACCGGCCGTTTGTTGGTTTAAGTGCTCAATGGATTCCGGGCGCAAAAGAAGAGAAGATATCATCTGATTCAGCTCTTCGCTAAACTTGATGAGATCGGGCTCAGTATCGGCAGCCTCACTGATACCTTCTTTTAAATCATCGTCCTCGTCCCATTTTGAACTGAACACGGATGAATCGATAATCTTGAAGTTATAATCGTCGTCATGACCAATGTTGGAGCGGTTGATCTCATATTTGTCGATTTCGAATTCATGCATTGCCTTGCTGAGTTCTTGGTACGCTGCGCCCGCAACAGGAGCAATTATTTTTTGAAGTTCTAGGGCCTTTCTGTCTGCATCGCTGGGGTCGTCAGATACATTGCCGAGCGCAATCTCGCGATCGGCACGAAAAGAGTCCATGAGGCGCCCCATAATGTGAAAGGGATCTGCCGGATTAAACTGCTCCCCCAGCTCATCTGCGACTTTTAATAAAGCCTCCTGCTCTTTGGGGAAAGATTGATCCAAAACTTTCTGCATTTGACTTGGCCAGCTGATTGGGCGAGTCTTTTCCATTACAATCCAAGAAAAATCATCCGCATGTGCATATGCTTTGGGAAAGATGAATGGGTAACGCTTTGCTGTCTCAAAGTCGTCCTTGTTCATCTGCATTTTATAGTCGTCAGAGTCATGAATAACTTTGATGACATATTCAGGGTCTCCAACGGGCTTGTACACGCTGCGAAAAGAGCCCCTTCCGATCCTTATGAAACGATCAGATTCTACGATGGCTTGGATTTCTTTTAAATCATCCGTCGCTTGGATTTCTTTGAGCCACGGGAAATGCTGGGCTTCGCCTTCTGTGAGATACTTCCGCCAGTTTTCAAGTAGGAGTTTCACAAAGAAGCTCCAAATCAGAATTAAAAGCTGCCTCTATTTCAGCTAACCCGCCAAACTCTTCCCAGTCGCCCCAGTAGGCGGCGGGTTTTAAGGTATCCTTGTGATAGGCCACAAATTTCTTTACCATTTCGGCCACATCTTGAAGATCTCCGAACAATTCTTTAATAGCCTCTGCTACTTGGCCCCCTCGAAGCATTGTGAGAATCTGTTGAATTTTTTCTATTATCTCCGGGGTCTTTGCCACCTTATCTAGAACATAGCCACCAGTTAGCTTAAACAATGCTGTTAATATCATTACGCCAAGCTCTATGTGTTTGCGCGTCATTAAAAGTCTTACGGCAGCGATTTCATTGCGAACCTGGTGTTTCCCAATTAGCCTCTTTTGTCGAAGCTTATTAAACAAATCAACCAACTTAGTGCCTAATGATTTAACGAACTTTTGGGCGTATTCAATTCCCTTATCTTTCATCTGGGTCATTTTGGCTTTGGTATAATCCCAAAGATCCCCTAAGCCTTCATGAAGGTCTTCATTTAAGAAGTCCAAAATCTCTTGTTCACTAATCGTAATGGTTGCAGGATCGTTATAGGCTTCTGTAAGAAACTGATCCCACTTAATGGAAGTGAAATTTGACATACACTATAAATAGTATTATAGCGTCAATAACCAATCAATTGAGTGTAATATCTCAGCAGGATTATATCCTCGATCAATATCGCGCAGAACCATTTCGCCATCAATATAATAAAACGTTGGCCAACCTGAAAGAGCCCAAGTACCGCCTCCACTTTGCAAAATTGCCCTACTTGCAGCGACCACCGGAGAATCAGTAAGGTTATACTCATTCGCCCAGGCGGCAACATCTGCTTGCGTTGGGACTGACCCGTTGGCTGTTTCTATCAAGACGGTCACATAGATAAGTCCAGAGTCCCGGTAAAGATCTTGAACTTCTTGCGCATGGGCCGCCGCGGCTCTACAAGGCCCACACCAGCCCGTAGAGAAGTCTAGAACGATCGGGCGCCCATAGTTTGCATAAAGCCCGAAAGTGTCTCCATTTTGATCAGGGCCCATGAGATTGCATGGGTGGTCTCCCTCCTCTCCCGAACAAGTATCCCAAGTGATGGGGCTTGGCGGCAGAGTATCCCACGGGTCCACATCGTGGATCCCTTCTAATGTGGAAAGAAATAGGTCGTCTTCCACGTCCGCTGGTGAAAGATCCTTTTGATTGTCGTCGAGGTCATCAGAAACTGTGGTTTGAGGCGCTTGGCAGGCGCCAACTAACAGACAAAATATTACTAAAATCATTCGTAACATAATAAAATACCTCCTATTTTTAACTAGGAGGCATTTTAGTTAACTTAAAATAAGTTGTTATATTTTATATTTAATCCAACCCCATCGCTTACGAACTGCGAGTGCGTCTTCGTTGTCATCCAACTCATATGCTTCTTGCTCAAATGGATTTTGATGATAGGCCTTCTTTCCATCTCTATATTTGGCAAATCCAATCAACCAGCATAATCCATAGCATATCCACTGCAATAAAAACAACATTTCTAATTGTTGTTGATAATGGATGGCCTCGTGCCGTCGTGTTCGATCACTCATTTCTCCACGACAAAATACCCAAAACGCAAAGCTAAATGCCCAGACGTTTATTGGGGCAATTTTCGATAGCCAAACAGGCAATTTGCTATTTTCGAAATACCACGGCTCCAATAGTTTCATCGGTTTCATAGTTTGTCTCCTAAAGCTTAAATAGGGACACGATGCGCCAAACTCACCTGGCGCTTAAGTGAAATCTTTAGGGTTGCGATACTTGAGCCGAACGCGCTCAGAAATAGGGATTGCCTCTCCATCTCCATCGATTCTTACAAAAGTCATTTTAGTACAAACCACGACTCTTTGAGTGCCATTATAAACAGAATGTCTCCGAGCCTCCATGCTTAGTGTAAGTGAAGTTTTTCCTATTTTTTCGACCTCGCCGTAAATCTTAATAATTTGTCCCGGCCGAACCGGTCGCTCAAACGTCAGGCCTGAAATATGTTTGGTGACCATACGGGGCGTATCGGCAGCTTGGGCGGCGTATGCTGCAGCAGCTTCATCAAGCCACGCCAACATAACACCACCAAAAAGGTTTCCGTGGTACCCTACATCACTTTTCTTGACAAAGTGTGTCGAGATGAGTTCCATCGATTTTGCTTTCATTTTTAGACAACATTTTTTCATGAACTGCTTTAATCTGGGAGCATTGTCCCGTACTTTCGCACAGTTCGTTAACTTTCGCCTGAAGGGTTTCAATTTTTTGGCTGAGTACTTCTACAACCGATGTAATATCATCTAGAATTTGTTTATTAGAGTCCATTTTGTTCAATTTCCATAATCATCATAAAGTGAGCTTCAGCGATTTTCTGTCGCATGCTAGGACACATTAAGGCCTTTGCATCACTTAAGTTAGTCATAAATCCATTTTCTGAGAGGATAGCGGGCATGTGGGTCTTTCTAAGCACATAGAAGTTGGCCCAATTCTCGTTGGCCTTGACTCCACGATCTTTCATACCCGTAAGGGTTGCCAAATGTGGCCTGAGCGTTTCAGCTAGCATTTTTCCGCCTTTTGAGCGATAATGATGAAAAATAGAGACTCCATTAGCAGAATTAAACTCTTTTCCATTTCCAAAAGCATTTGCATGAACAGATACATAAATACTGTTTCTATTTTCTTTATGTAACAGGTTCGCCTTAGTCACACGATGTCGAAGCGACAGGTCTTCCTGTGTATCGACTAAGTTTACCACATTTACTCCCGCATCTATACAAAGATTAATTATTCGTGACACAACATCTCGATTAAAGACACCCTCATATAAAATGGACCCATCTTCAAAAAACGGTGATCGTTTTCCGGCAGTTTGATAAACGCCATCGATAAGACCCCCGTGTCCTGGATCCAATAGCCAAGTATATCGACTCATCATAGATTCCTCATCTATAACTAGAATGAGCGCCTTATAAGTACTCTTTCCAAGATAAATTAGCTGTTTTAGCTATTCCGATGCGTTTTTGGATGATCGACCGGTAAGAAGGCTTCTTTGGGCGCCGAATTAGTGAAACTGGAGCATTTTCGACCAAATAATCACGTTTTTTTTGATTACAAGGCTTGCAAGCGGCCACAACGTTGTCCCACGATGATAATCCGCCTTTTGACTTCGGAATGACGTGATCTAGGGTTAAATCGGGCCCCCGAAAGTGTTTTGCGCAATATTGGCATCGATTTTCGTCTCGAATAAGAACATTCTTGCGTGTACAGGGCAAAGTGAAGAATTTTTCGTCAATATACTTGAATAAAACGATAACAGAAGGAATTTCGAAGGCTTTTGTGGATGAATGGACCCATTTTCCCGAATATTCGGCCGCCCAGGCCTTATTTAGCCACGTAAGTAGGAAAGCTTCCTCCCATGGAATAATTTCAATGGGTCTGAACGAAGAATCGAGTTTCAAGACAGAAAGATTGTCCATTTTTATCCTTTTTAAGTGATTTCGGTGTTGACACTAACGTATATATGAATTATAATAGTTAATAGTTCCCCTCTTAAGATAATTAGTACATGAGCGTCTTCCGTAAACACAAATCCATCGTCGATCGCGCTGCAAGTGATCGAACGAGACACAAAAAGAAGATTGAGAAAGCAATTAAAGAGTCTATCAAGGACGTTATAGCCGAAGAATCGATTATTGGCCAAAATGGAAAGAAAAAAATCCGAGTACCGGTCCGTGGCCTTAAAGAATACCGATTTATTTACGGATCTAATGAAAATAACAAAACTGTAGGCTCCGGAGGCGACCATTCACTCAAAAGAGGTCAAAAAATCGGCAGAAAGCGCGCTGAGAAGGGGAAAGGACAAGGAACCGGCAAAGCAAGTAATGAAAAGGGCGATGAATACTACGACGTAGAGGTCAGCTTGGAAGAATTAGCCGAATATCTCTTCAATGATCTCGAATTACCAGATTTAGAGAAGAAACAGTTCCGATTTGTCTCTCAAAAGACCATAAAACGCAAAGGATATCGCTTTAAAGGCATCCGACCGCGTCTTTCCAAGAAAGAAACACTAAAAAGGAAGATTCGAAGACGCAAAATGGCCGAAAAAATCGGCACATACGATCCCGAATCGGATGAACGCTTTCCATTTCACAAAGATGACCTAAAATATCATCATATTAAGCCAAAAATAAAGGAAAACAGCTCCGCGGTAATCTTTTTCCTGATGGATGTCTCCGGATCGATGTCCCAGGAGCGCAAATACCTCGCCAGAAGCTTCTTTTTCCTTCTATATCAGTTTTTATACCACAGATACGAGAAAGTTGACGTAGTTTTCGTCTCACATTCGACCCATGCCGAGCGTGTAACAGAAGAAGACTTCTTTAAAGTTGGAACATTTGGTGGCACCATTGTTTCGAGTGCCTTGGAGCTGGAATTAGAGATTGTAGATAAGGAATATCACCCAAATAGTTGGAATATTTACACTTTTTACTGCGGCGACGGCGAAAATTGGCACTCTGATAACGAAAAATGCATAGATTTGTTCAAACAGATTAAAGAGATAAGCCAACTTACAGCATATTGTGAGATAAATGAGGCATATCAGGGGCTAGCCGACGAAGTTGATAAAGATGACCCCTTTCACGGCACCCCATGGGGCACTTTTTCTGCATGGAAAAATGAAGAATCCGACAATTTATGGGCAAAACTTACTCCTATTTGTGAAAATAAGTTTAAAAAAATAATGATCGGCGAGTCATCTCATATCTGGCGCGCTTTTCATGCATTATTTGGAGGAAAATTCAAGAAATGAGCACCTGGACAGAGGCCGATTTGGTTCATTGGGATGAAAAAATCATCCGAGTAGCAGAAGATTTAAACTTAGATTGGTATCCAATCGATTATGAGATCATTGACTATCAAGAAATGTTGGGCGCCATGGCCTATGTAGGTCTTCCTACGCACTATAGACACTGGTCTTATGGTAAGGAATACGAACGAACCCACACATTGTACAATATGGGACAAACAGGCCTTCCTTATGAGATGATTATCAACTCAAACCCAAGTATAGCCTATCTCATGCGGGAAAATGCTCTCTATATTCATATACTTACGATGGCACATTGTGTAGGTCACAGTGATTTTTTCAAAAATAATCGCATGTTTGCTGATACTAACCCAAATCACATCATCGATAAGTTTAAAGCCGCGGCAAAATATGTACGTAAGCTAATAGAGGACCCCTCGATTGGTATCGATAACGTTGAGAATATCTTAGATGCCGCCCACTCAATAAAATACCAAGTGCCACGATTCCCAGGGATTACTTATCGCAGTCATGAGGAGATTTTAGCCTCAGAAAAGCTTAGAATGGAGGAAGATCCCGCATATCTGCCGGATTTAAACCGAATTCCACTAGAACCAGAGTATAATGTGTTGAAATTCATTGCTGAACACAGCAAACACCTTGAAGAATGGGAGAGGCACCTATTATTAATCGTTGAGGAAAGCTCAAAATACTTCATCCCCCAGGCACTCACTAAAATTATGAATGAGGGCTGGGCTTGTACCATCCATTATAAGATTATTAATGAACTCAACTTGCCAGACTCTCTTCATCTCCCATTTGTAAAATTACACAACCAAGTTGTCCGACCACATCTGGGAACATTAAACCCCTATCACCTGGGGTTTAAGCTTTTTGAGAGGATTATCGAAGAGAAGGGAATGGAAGAAGCGATGCATATAAGAGAAATCCATAATGATATTACCTTTTTACGATTCTATTTAGATCAGGCCTTTATGGAAGAGATGAATTACTTCAGTTATTCCTTTAAAAAAGATAAAAAGGGGAATACAATTGATGATGTGTCAGACACTCAGGGCTGGGAAGCTGTGCGTGATGATTTGATCAGCAATGTAGCTCTTAATCGTATTCCTACTGTATTTGTGCAAGAGCTGGAAAAAGATAATACGCTTTCTCTAGTTCATGAACATGACGGCAGGGATTTAGATTTAGCATATGCCCAAAAGGTGTATGAGAACCTTCAAAGATTGTGGGGTGATAATGTACGCCTCACTACCACGGTGGAAAATGAAATATGGGAGTTTTAAAAAGCATGAGTACCACAGATAAATTTTTAGAAAATATTAAGCGTCACCAAGAAAGCAAAGAAGACACTCGATTTTCAGGTGTTTTAAAAGATTATTTGCTTCTTTTAGAAAATAATAAAGATATTGCCTCTTTGGCCCACAAGCGATTATATAGTCGCATCATAGAAGAGGGGATGGTCACCCTTGATGAAACTGACGATCGATGCAATAAGCTTTTTGACGGAGAACCGGTAAAAGTTTACAACTATTTCAAAAGCCAATTCTTTGGTATGGAGCGGGCCCTAGAAAAGGTTATGCGTTTTCTTCATTCTGCCTCTATGAAAGGCGAGGAAAGCCGCCAAGTACTCCTTCTGCTGGGCCCAGTGGGCGCTGGTAAGTCCGCATTGGTCGAACACATAAAACACGCCCTAGAGATGTGCGAGCCGGCTTATAGTCTGGAGGGCTGCCCGATCCGCGAGGAGCCATTGCATCTAATCCCTCGTTCTTTGAGAGCAGACTTTGCAGAAGAATACGGCATCTCTATTGAGGGCGATTTATGTCCCGTTTGCCGTCATCGCCTTTTAAATGAATACGATAGTGATTTTACCCAATTTCCCATTACCCAAACATCATTTTCGATTCGTGGGCGCAAGGGAGTCGGCGTGGTTCCACCAATGGATCCCAATACGCAAGACTCTAGCCTCTTGATCGGCTCCGAGGATATCTCTAAGCTTGATCTTTATCCAGAAGACGATCCCCGGGTCCTCAGCCTCAATGGCGCCTTCAATGTAGGCAATCGCGGCATTGTAGAATTTGTTGAGGTTTTCAAAAATGAAATCGAATTTCTTCACACTATGATTACTGCCACCCAGGAGAAGAATGTACCCTCTCCAGGAAAGCAAGCAATGATTTATTTTGATGGAGTCATTCTCGCTCACTGCAACGAGGCAGAATGGAACAAGTTTAAGGCTGAGCACACTAACGAAGCTATTCTAGATCGTATTGTTCGTGTTAACGTACCCTACTGCTTAGAGTATGAACAGGAGGTAAAGATTTACGAAAAACTCATAGGTCGATCTGACTACAAATGTCACATCGCCCCTCATACTCTAGAGGTGGCGGCCATGTTTGCTGTTCTTTCACGTTTAAAGAATTCCAATAAAGCCGACCCGCTCACCAAGATGAAAATCTACAATGGAGAGGAAATCGTCGAAAAGGGTCTTATCAAAAAGATCGATATTAAAGATCTCCGCGAAGAGGTTGAAGACGAGGGCATGACAGGCATCTCGACGCGCTTTATTATGAAGGCCATCGATGCAGCATTAGCTGATTCAACTAAGAGTATGATCACTCCTATCTCAATTCGTGATTCGTTGATTAAGCAGGTTAAAGAACAAATCGTAAATCCAGACGAACGCGCACATTGCCTTCAGTTTCTCCAGAAGACACTTCATGAAGAATACCTGTCTATTTTAGAAAAAGAAATTACAAAAGCATTTGTCACAGCTTATGAAGAACAGGCTGAGTCCTTGTTCAACAACTACCTGGACCATGCAGAAGCCTATGTTAATAATACAAAGGTGAAGGACCGAGTGACCAATGAAGATATGGAGCCAGATGAAAAGTTCCTGCAATCGATTGAAGAACAGATAGGAATCAAGGGAAGCTCCAAGAATAACTTCCGGGCTGATATTACTTCTTACATGTTTGCCAAGTTACGACGTAAGGAGGTCATTGACTGGCGCTCCTACGGCCCATTAAGAGAAGCAATCGAAACAAAGCTTGTGGCATCGGTTCGAGACATCTCAAGAATCGTCACTAAAAGCAAGAGCCGCGATGTGAAACAGCAAAAGAAGTTTAACAGTATGGTACAAACTCTAATAGACGATTATGGTTATAATGAGGATTCCGCTGAAGAAGTAATTAAGTTTGCTTCGAATAACCTATGGCGCGACTCATAAACTCCCACTTTTGTTGAGGGCGCCAGAAAGAGGAGAACTTAGGTTCTCCTCTTTTTTTGTAGTAGGGATAAGGCCGTCTAGTTTGCACCATTGATAGGTTTGAACAGGGTGAGTAAACAACACTCGAACCCATGGGTTACTTTTGTTTAAATCATCAAATATTTCGACAACAATGCCCATTTGTCCATATCGTGTGGATTTAACTAAGTCACCAAGTTTCATACGCCATTAAATAGTTCCACGTTAATGGAATGTGCTGTCGTCAGTCTTGCCAAATTTAGTCATAGCCAAAGGATCCCCACTAGCCAGATCATGATTAAGAGAGAGTATCAGCTCTTCAGTAGTGGGATCCACATAGAGAGAGACATATTCTTCTTCGACATTTTCGAAATCTGATAAGTTAAGTCGCATGGTACCTGACTTCCCGATCAACACGGTTATAAGAGACGAAAGCAACGGCGCAGCCCCAAGCTCAGGGATAGAGCCCTTGGGATAGCCGGGCGAATTTATGAGGGACATGAAAGTATTATCCTCCGACCCGTCGCCAAAAATTTGTTGTGTTTTTTCGAGCAAAATTTTGTTTTTAGCAACTTCTTGCTTTACATTGGTCATCAACCTTTCTAGTTGATCATAAATAAGTTTATTAACTTCACGTACTTGGTAGTTACGGTAGGCTTGATAGCCGACCCACACCAGGGCCAGCAGCAATACAGCCGAAAGAATAATATTTAAAGTTAGCATAATAAGATGCCCCTTTCTATAAATAGTCAAAAATCCGCGATTTTTTTGGCGTAATTTTTTTCTCCTTCTCTCTTAGGGGCAACGCAGGCACATTAACGGAAGATATGTCTATATCGTACCCCCGCACCTACTTCAAAAAACACGAGAAATATAGACAACTCTATAAACCAAGGATACCATTTGTTGTGGCCTACTTGCAGGTGAAGCCCTAAGATCTTTTCGTGGATACGGTTGAAGCGGAGAAAAGGGATAAGCACTATATATGAAATAGTATCCAGGTGATCGAACCTACAATTGTAGCCGAGCAGATCCAAAAGATGGCAGCCGTAATATCAGGATTTTCTTTAAAAAAGGTGCGCATCATAGACGTAAATAGGCGAGAATACACCAGAAAGTATTAATAAGGTGTGAAAATACTATGCATTTAATGTGCCAACCTAAGGTGTGTCATCCTGGTTACGTCTGAACTTGCGTGTTCTACGTGCACGTTCCAATTGCGCGCGCCGGGACTTGAGACGCAAAGATTCAGGGGGATACATTTCCTCAAAGGCGTTGCGTGCTTGCTCTATAACACTAGTAGGTTTCTGAGAATCCTTTTTGCACCTTTTAGCAGCGCGCCACCCCAAGTAAACGAGTAGGCCACCAGGTATAACGATCGCGCATATAAGCACTATGGCATGTACAAGAGGGTGGCCCATTGCGTCTCACTGCTTAAGCCTACTAGTTATTGCTTCAAGAAGAGGCGCGCCGAATGTGTCCCACAATGCATGCAGTATTCCTACTGCGCAAAAGACCCATAGCAGCGCTGTGCCAGTAAGTCCTCCTACAATGAGGATGTCTCGCAAGATCTCCATGTCCATGTCGTCATCTCCCCTGCGCATGCGCAATGCTAGCGAGAGAGTTCGCGCTAGCGGTCGAAGGCTTGCTGTCTGCTTTGTACAGTTGTGGGATCGCCGTATTCGTCGCTAAGCAGAGCTGCGACGTAGTCTAGTGAGACGTCGATCTTCTCTAGAGCGCGGACAACGCGACGGAGCGCGTCATCGACCAGTCTTTCTAGGAATTCTTCGGTTATTTCTTCTTTTATGAGATTTTGCATAATGGCCGCCTTCTCAATAACTAGTGTTTTTCGCAGCTTAAATGCAAAAAGTCTCAAAATTAGCCTGCGCGTTGAAAACGTACTTAGTTTGTTCAATCGAAGCGGGTACTTGCATAGCACATACATTCGGGGCATACCGGGGGGGGAGGGGGGTACCATATACTATTTTTAGCTATTTTCTAAGTGGCTGTTTTTACTATGTTTTTATTAGGTTCCCACGCTAAGCAGCTAAAAACAACAAAGCCCCGGCCAACTTAATGACCAGGGCTTGATTGCAACGCTAGCAGCGTTGGAAATTAACTAGGAACGCTTGTTGTGCTTGCGCTTGTGCAATGGAAGCACGGCAAGGTCAAAGGTTACAACGTCGCTAGCCTCGGAACCGTCAAGGTCGGCTTGCAACTCTAGGACACGAGCGCGAAGGTTGGAAACCTTTGCAACGTTGTCGGGGTCAATACCAACCAACTCGCAGGCTTGCAGGGCACCGTCCAACTTAGACTGTGCATCGGAAACCAACTTAGCACCGGTTGCATCGGTTGCGGTAAAACGCAGGACTCGGTTGGTAAAGTTGCGTTCCTTGACAACTTTATTAGTAGCCGGAACCAACCCGCTAGCGGTTTCCAACATAAGCGCGGAACCTTCCGCGTTCAAGTCGCCGTGGGAATCGCGCACGAATTCCAATGCACTGCCAACGTTGGAGAATGCAACCGGGCGCTCGTCGTTAGAGTTGGTTACGAGAAAAATGTTAGTGTTGTTTGCCATAGTATTGGGTCCAATCCAATTTAGTGTTTTGTGGGGCACCGCGCCCCAACTGTTTATATAATAGCATAATGCACGGAGAAGTCAAGCATTACTTTGTCAAAGGTTTGCAAACTGTTTGTCAAGCCCTTGTCGCTGTTGTTGTCGCTGTTTCCCGTGCTGTTCATAGTAATAATATAGCACACTGAGCGGAAAAGTATCGGGCATAATTGTGCCCGATCGAATTGTGATTCTCGATGCTTGCATGCCGCAAGGGAATGCTTGCGTGTGCGCAGCTTCTGGCTTATCTTTTGTTGTTTGTTGTCTCGCGCAATTGGCGACATTGCGCTAGCGCCGCGAACATTAGTTGTGGGCTGCATGCAACTCACGATGTTACGCTTGCAGCACACAAGCAACTCACGGCATGCCGGGAATACTCACAAACTCACGCCTTGACTTGTGCCAGTTGTGCCTGTACTATATCAGAGCATTCGCATACCCACCATTTCCCACAATGATAGCATGATGATAACAATGTAAGGTACTAAATACATTTCCATTCATTCCCCCTAAACCGCTTTCGCCCATTCGACAGGCCGGGACAACACCTTGAAGCGCATGATCTCGCGACAGTCATCTGCATAGTGATTGGTAAAGGGCATTTCCCATTCGTGGATGTTACTCGTGTTGGCAGTCCAGTCTACACTCACCTTACCAAACTGATCGACTTTCGTTACAATCCCCAGGACGCTTCCCGTGTAATCAGTCGTTACCTTTCTAAGTTTCAATAGCTCGACTGTGACCAAATCTCCTGGCAAGATTTCTGCAACGATTTTTTGCAACTTTTTCTGAGAAGATTTCTTCTGTGGTTTTCTCTGAGGATTTCTCTGAGGATTTCTCGCTGCCTTTTTGACAGTGCTCGCTGTGATTTTTTTCTGTGGCTTTTTCTTCTTTGTTGTCGCTGCCTTTTTCTTGCCTGCCCATGCGGTCCAACACGCATTGGCGCAAACCACGTTGCCGCTCTTTGCTGTAAACTTCTTCGCCTTGCAGTGCTTGCAATTCTTTACAAACTTTTCTGCTGCTTCCTGTGCTTTGATTGTCTTGACTAGTCCGGTGTTGGTCGTGAAGATTTCTGTGGTTATCTCGCGCCAACTCTTCTGACGATTTACATAGCAGAGTTTTACTCCCACCTTGCCAACGATTTTTCCTGTCTTGCTGTCAATGCCGGAATCCACAACCACGCGCACAAACTTTGCGCTGGGATGCTTGCGGCTATAAATGATGCTTGTGCCCTTTGCGTTCTTCTTGTGGGGGAAGAAGCCTTCGGCCTTGAGGATTGCTTTTCGCTGTACGACTGTCATTTTATTTCTCCTGTTGAAAGTAGCTCAACGTCTGTTACTTTTTCCCAACCTGCGCCGATGCCGTAATCCTTCGGGAAGGCAGTCCAATGAACAAAAATTTCCCGCGATTCGCCGCGCAAGCGGGCTCCAACTGTCTGGGTGCGAGATTGTGTGATGATGCCGCAAAGACCGGGATAATTGGTCTGATCGCGCCATTGAACGAAATCACCGACTTTCATCTTATTGCCTTCCTGAGATTGCAAAGTGGTTCCCAAGACTTTGTGGTGTCGGTGTATTGAACAAAAGCGAACTCGGCCTTATGGTCAATTTCCACAACAACGCCAATCTTGCGATGGAAATAAAAGCCATGCACCAAATCGCCAATTTGAATGTTCATGCCTCGCTCACAAGGTGAAGTTCTGTGATATATTCTTCTGTGGTCGCGGAATTATTCCATGTGAACCATTGGACTGCGACAACGTAAGGTCCGTTTGCGTTCACTTGAACAATTTTGACCACGGTGCCTTTATCGATGCGTAGCGAGTCGTCCACAATGTCCCCAACTTGTAGAAGTGGCTTTCCCCATGCGTCTGATTTTCTCATGGGTAGCGATTCCCGCCTTCTTTGCGGTCCCACACATCTTCTGAAAACTGTTTGGCAAAACGAAGGCCAGTGCCATCGGTGGCGGCGTCTTCGTTCTCGACTTCTGCCTTTACCTTCGTTGCGAAGGTGCGAAGCATCTTGATGAACTCAATTTTGCCGAAAGTGCGCTTCTGCGCTTCTCTGAGTCGATGGCCCATGTATTGCGCGGCAAGCTGGTCAACGATTTTGATGGTGTTTGCCATCCCCTCGCGATCTTCGGTATCAAAAACGATAACCATCTTCATTTTAGTTGCCTCCGAAAGCGGTGATGAGATCGGCTTCGGTCAAGCCGAGTTCTGCCATCGCGGCTTCCCGTCGAAGCTGCTTCTGAGACTTCGCTTGCACCTTCGGTGCTGCTTTTGCCTTCTTTGGCTTTGGCTTCGGTTCCGGCTTGTCGAGGAAGGAAGGAATGTGGCCGGTGAATACTGCGGCCTTGCGCTGCTTTGCGCGAAGACGGGCAAAGCGCATTCGGCGCTCTGCGCCTGGAATTCCGTTGCGGAACTCCTCATCTTTGGCGTTTGCGCGTGCGTGGTTGTTTGCACCACCGTGACGCTCACAACGCCATCGGCCTTCGTGCTCTTTTGAAATGTTGGGGTCGAACACACGGCAGCCACCTGCAAAAGCGCAGGTGACTCCGTGGGTCGAGTCGGCAGCTAGGCGGGAACCGTGTGCGAGGGCGAAAGCATTGTTTCCTTTGGGTGTGCGGGCCATTTTGAACTCTCCTGGCTCGTGTGGGCTTCATCGCCCCCCACTGTCTTTCTAATATAGCACGCTCGCATGCTGCTGTCAAGCAAAAAATTACCGCGAATCTGCGCTTTCGCGCTTTGTGATCTCCGCGACCTTCAACATTGCCTTGTTGCGGAGCTGCTCGAAATCATTGCTGTAGTAAGAGCGCGCATTCTCGGGAGTCTTCATCGTCCCAATTCTGAGAGCAAGGTCAAGCGTGCAATTAGGGTGCGAAACAAAGCGCTCCAAAGTGTAGGTGCGCGACAGCTCATCTTCACCTAAATCGGCATAAATCTCTTCAAGCAGTTTGCCGGGGGTGCGACTATTTTGCTTTTTGGATGACCACCAATAGTTGCCGCCGAAGAATGCCTGCATCATGCGCCAGTGCGAACGACTGTTGTTCTTGAAATACTTGCGGTAGACTTCCGTGTATTCCTTCTTCTTCAACTTGATGGTACCGTGCGCCAGCATCGTTGCCTTGAAAACGTAACCACGATGCTCCCAGAGTTCCTTTGCGGCATCTGGTGTAAGATTAGGATTCGCAGCCAAATACTCTTTGCCGAGACGGTACCAATGCTTTGAAATCGCTAGCTGCGTTTCAGCATCCGTAAAACGATTCTTTGCGAGTCCGACGACTTCGCTGTTCTCCATGTTTTTGATGTTGTTCGCATAAGGCGAAGTGTAAACTGTAGGCATTCTATTTCTCCTCGCTCGGCATACTAAACGGGTCCACCGATGCGCTTGTTTGGTTGTTGGTTTGTGTTTCTTGTGCTGTCATAATCTTTTGCCAGCACCATTCGGCTGAACCGGCTTCCTGCTGCGCTTCCACGTTTGTTGGGTGACGCAGAAAGTCCATTTCCTGTTGGTCCCGATAGTTATCAAGAGCTATCAGGATGGTGGTCACTTCCTCGTCGGTTAGTTCAATCTTCATTGGGAATAAACTCCGAATTCTTGAAAACTGCCGGGTGCATTATGTGGTCCGCGATTCCGCGAGCCTTCCCGACATGACACGAAGTGGTCATGGATTGAAACGAGCCGCCGGGGGATGTGAAGTCCCCCACAATCGTAACTCCAGACCGCGAGCGATGCCCAATCTTCAGCTTGTATGAAAACAGGCTTGTTCCGTCAGTGCACAGTGCTCCGGTGTGGGAAGCGGCGTTTTCGCCATCCTTCCACTTTTGAAGCACCTGTTCATTTCTTAGTCTACTCATCAGTTTCTTCTTCCTCATCAAAAAGGGGAATATCGTAGTCTTCGTCAAATCCATAACGAAGGGAATGGCAATTGGTCCAAGGGTCCATTACTAAATCTTTCTAGTTATTGGTTGTTCTATTTTTCAGTGGGAACGACAACCATTCGTTCCGGCTTCGGATTGAAGTAGGGACGGTTGCCGTGGTACTCATCGGTAATCCACATGCGCTGGACTCGGCACGCAACCGGCTTCGGTGCTTCCATGTCGGTGCAGATGATAAGACCATCGAACCCGCCGGTTTCATTGACAAACTTCGTCGGAGCATCAAAGCAGGTTCCACCGTACATGGTGCGCTCGGTCTTGCGACTTTGACCTTTCTTCCAAACCCAATTCTTCTCAGGGTCAACGCGAGTGTCAAACGGAACCACTGTGAACTCTGCAATCTTTGCCAGAGTATTCAACTCCGCGAAGAATGCGGTCAGCATAGCCTCGGAGACAGAGCCGGATTGGTCGATTGCAACCGCAATCTTTGCTTGTCGAGTTGCCTTCTTGCCGGGATGCTGGTAAGGATAGCGCTTGTTGATCTTGCGAACCGTGCTGCGCTTGTTGGCCTTCTGGCTCTGCTTCACAAAGTAGCGAAGCACCTTGCGCCAGTCAACCTTCGTTGAGATAGACGCGATGATTTCCTTGCGGCAGTCAGCCGGAACACTTCCCCAACCTCGGCTGGAAGAGTTTGCCTCTTCAACAGCGTCCTTGATGAACTCCTTGACTCGCTCCTCGGCAATCTGCTTTGTCTGCTCGTCCATTTCGTCCCAGCCGGAGTGGTCATCGAAAGAGTCCATTCCGTCCAGGGGGTTTCCGTTGCCGTTGCCCTGTCCTTGACCTTGACCTTCGCCATCACCTTGACCTTCGCCATTACCTTCGCCCTCGGGCGGGTCCTTCTGCATCTTGCGAAGTTCGCGAAGATAGTGCTCGGCAGTCTTGTGGGGCTCAAGGTGTTCAAACGGAGCCTTCCCAGGGAAGCAAGCACCCTCGGGAAGGTTCGGCAGGTTGCCGTTGATTGCAAGGTCCATCGCAATGTTGTGAATCTTGCGCTCGCTGGGTGCCATGTCGCGGAACGACAGAAAGCGGCCACCAGTAACATGCTGAAACACGATGTGATAGAATTCGTGCTTGAGAATGTCCTTGCGACACTCATCAGTCATGTTCGCAAAGAATTTCGGATTGTAGAGCATCTGCAACTTGCCCTCTTCGGTCACAGTCACACCAGCAGTCGGAATCGCGTTGCTTGCACGCTTATCCATCCGGCGCGAAAGCGCAGCGAAGAAAGGTTCGTCCATCAGCAGACGGTGAACATGGACATTTAGGTCGAAAGCAGACACATCCACTTCCTCGGTTTCGGCTACTTCGTTGTTAGCTGGCTCGGTCATTGAGCGTTCCTCCATTGTTAACTATAGTATAGCAGAAAAGTGGTGGCCTGTCAAGCGCGGATTGGACAAGTTCACTTGACAGGCCGCCCACTAATCAGCATTTGTCGCCAGTAAGGATTTCAACAAGGTAGTTGCCGACTGCTCGGCCTTTCTTGTCCTTTGTGGAATGGAAAGCAATTGCGTTGTCCTGATTCGCCTGACCAATCACGGTCCAGAGCTTCATGGCAGGCTCGGACGGCAAAAACATGAAGTATGCCGCGAGGTTTTGCAGTTCGCCCTCGTTCAGAGCATTCGCAAATCGCTCACTTGCTGCCATCTTGTCAATGAGAGCGCAGTGCTGGTTCAGGTCAACATCGGGAGTCTTTCCCTTGTCCAAAACATCGGAAATGGTGATAACCTTGCTGTAGTTGGCAACGAAGTCGTTGAAGGACACCGCAGCCTCGAATCCGAGGTAAGCCGAAGCCAACGCAAACACAGCCGGGTTAGACTGTCCAGCTTCCAGAAGGCACGCAGCCGAAACAGTGTCGGAGAAGCGTGCCCAGGAACGACGCGAAGGATAAACCTTGTTCGGCTCCGGGTCGTCGTTGTGCTCAAGGTGCTCGGTGTTGTTCCGAATGAAGTCGGTAACGAGTGGCTCGCAGTTATCGGCAGCCCACGCAATCCAGTCATCAATTGAAGGTTCAACATCGAACACGGTGTAACGGTCCAGTTCAGCCGGGTCCATTTCGCCCACCTGATAGGAAGCCGCACCCGCGTGGGTTCCACCATTCACCGCAGCGAAAATCAGGGTGTCGGGGTGAAGCGCGTGACCTGCCAGCTTGCGCGAGTCGCACAACTCAAAAATGCCCTGTCGTACTTCCAGGGTTGCACGGTCAACCTCATCGAGGAAGAGGACGACGCCATTATCGCACGCAGTGGCGAACCAGTCTGGAGGACAAAAGGAAGTCACCCCTTCGTCCACAGTCGGCAGACCCAAAAGGTCGCCTTCCGTCATCTGGCTAGCCCGTCGTTCGACGATGGGCAGTCCCAGGGCTTCCGCGTACTGGTAAACCACAGAAGACTTACCAATGCCGTGGCGACCACGAAGCAGGACAGGGTGATTCGCACTTGTAACGTGCGGGAGGACGAGGAGAAGATTCTTGAAATCAATTGCCATTTTAGTTCCTTGTTAGTGGGGCCTCTCAACCCCGTCCATTATCTATATAGTACCATACCTGACCGCTGAAGTCAAGCAAAATAATCATCACTTATATACTAACTATCATTGTCCGGAAGTTCGGGATCTTTCATTTCAGAAAGTTCAATCTCGCCATTTACGTATTGCTGAAGCTGCTTCCTTTGCGAGTCATCGAAGGTTCTGAAATCCCTCTCCGTCTGCTCCTGTGGGGCAGCAAAGTGAACCTTTGTGGCCTTCTTCACTCCCTTCGGGGACACGAAAGCGTCTCCACTGAAATCACTCTGACCTCTTGAAACCACTTCCCAATCCACATTGGTCAAGCGTTCCTGCCGGTCCAACTTCTGGTTATACCAGCCAGCCATTCCGGCACGCGGGACAAGACCGGGAATACAAGGAAGAGTAATACCGACTGCTTTGTAGTAAGGCAGCTCAGCGAGGCTCGCCCCAATGCGCTCAAAGGACGCAATAGTTGTTGAGTGTAGCCAAAGATTAGTTCCAGGGATGCCGTGATAGTGGGTAAGACCTTCACCAAACACACTTTGCATTACCAGCCCAACGGGAGGAACATAACCTTCATTGTCCGGATAGTGGTAGTGATCGCGATCATGATACGACGCATCCTTGCAACGCACCAAAGCGCCAACTCCCAGACCAACATCACTTGCCCACTTGACAAGCGCGGTGCGCCACAAAACAAGGTCATCATGAAAGAGCGACTTGTGCGCCTTCATTGTATCGCAACCGGCGCGAGTGTGTCCGCTTTCATCACAGTAGCCACAAATCTTTGGCTTTGCCTTGCGGTCAAGGATTCTCTGCCATTCGCGACCCCTGTAACTGGTGGGGTCGTCCTCCCACGCTTTTTTCAGTGTGGGGCAACTCGTTTTATTGTGCCCGTTTTCGTAGCAAACACCGCATCGGACTGTTCCACTCCAACTCATGTTTTTCTCTCCCGTGGGGGGTTCTATCTCTAGCTTCTGATTATATCATAGCACGTTTAGGGTGTGCTGTCAACCACTATCTGTCAATTATAAAAGGGGGGCAACCGCTTTTCAGGTGTTGCTACCTAGACAACTTTCAACATATTTCGCGACTTGGCTCCGTTCAATACTTCCGCGTGCACGCTGGGATTCATGGTTGTCATTGAATCCATTTATTACGTTTTATTCACCCCTTGTTGTTACTTTCGCTTTTTGGCCTTCTTCAGCCATCGTTCTTCCGTCCAAATCGGAGCGGCTGCCCCAATGGGCAAAACCTGGATTGGCTTGGCCCCTTTCGCATGGGAACTCACATGCTCGGCGTTGCCGTATTTTAGGATGATGCAGAGCTGTCCTTTGTGGGTGCGGGCACCTGTACGAAAAACAGCAGTCCCTCCAACTGGAAACTTGCATTCCCCCTGAATGTTTCGAATTACACCAGCCGCGTACTTGTTGAGTACGAGCTTGTTATATTCCTTCTGAGAGGGAGGACCGGCGCACCGGACTCCCTCGGTCGTCAGATACTTCCAAACGATGTTGCCGTAGTATCCCGTCTTGCGGTAATACTGGAGGGCGATGTTGAACTTCTCTTCCTTTTCTTCGTTCCAGTCTTGTGTCCACGTTGCACGGGACTTCAAAGCCTCATCAGACCATCGGCCTTCGACCTGTTGCAATACCTCTTCTTGACGCGGCGATAAAGTGCCACGCTTCTTGAGTTGTTCTTCAAGAGATTGCATGAACCCAAAATCCCAGTCACTCTCATCACCGGCAATTGAGATTCGCCCCATCACGTTATTGATTCGTTCAAGCATGGTGTTCCCTTCGTCCACTGTCTCTATATACTACCATAGTCCAGCCCGCTTGTCAACCCTCAATCAAGATTTTAAGGTTTGTGATATGCTTGCACTTTCCACGAAACTGGAATCCAGAGCACTGACACTTCCACTTGTCACCCTGCTTTGTCACTGTGTAGACCTTGCCTTTCGAGCCCTTGACCTCAATGGTCTGGATGGGTTCTTCGGAGTAATTGGAATCCCAATACTTTCGGGCTTCAGTGCCCCAGCAAAAGAAGCCTTCAATGTCTTCTCGCGTAGTCTCAGGGGGCACTTCAATATGAACCCCGCCGGAGCCTGCGTAAGTCTTGCCGGAAATAGGCGCAACCCAAACTGCGGGAGGCCACGGCACGATGTAGCGATTGTCAGGCGTCGTTTTGGGAGGCATACTCGGCAGCCAATCGGTCAAAGGTTTCGCGCTGAAAAGCCTCAATGCTGAAATACTCCTCATTGAGAGTATCCCAATAAACACCAGCCGAGGCTAGCATCTCTTCTACTTCTTCGCCTAGACTGCCTGAAGCAATCCTGTCTTCTGTTAGACGCTCCAAAGCTGCCTTTTCCAAACTTAGAATTCCGTCAATCATTAGTTGTCCTCCGGTAGGGTGCTGTTTGACTCTCCCTCTACTATAACACCCAAGAGGGGCGTTGTCAAGCATGAATCTTCAAAGTCCACATCGAGCTGGATGAAATATTCATCTATCGCCTGCTGCGCCGACTGCACAGTGGGTTCTGTATTCCAAGGGAGAGGTTCAATCTCAGGAATACAGATCGGTTTAGTGAGATTGTAGACTTCCACTTCGCGGCCTCCCAACCAAATACATAAATAAATGTCGCGCTCTACTGTAACTAGTTCTGCGCCATCGACAAGGTTCAAAAGATCAATAGCATTCCAAGAGCAATTTTTAATCGTCATGTTCTTCTATCTCCACCATTTCTAAATCCGCGAGTTGAAAGTTTTCCTTCTCGCTAAACCAATACCGCTCCTGGTTCGTGACATTCAACATTCGTACAAGACAACGACGTTCATATACCTCTTTCACCTCAAACAGGTGGCGGGAGTATTTCTCCATCCAGTCTATCGTCGGGTTGGGAATCAGTTCCACAATGTCACCCGGCTTCATCAGCCAGTTCCAGATTGGCTTTGCCGATAATCCACACCCATTCGGGAACGCTTCCAATCATCTTCAGTTCCACCCCAGTTTCCGTAGGAAAATCAAGGACTTGAAAGGTCTTGTCCCGATAGTTCTCCATCCAATCCACGGTGGGTTTTTCAATCAACTTTACAATATCACCGACCTTCACTTACCAACTCCAAATCTCTCGCTCTGTATGAGCCATGATCTCTACCTTTATTTTCGTGCCACCATTCTATAACTTTGAATTCATGAGTGCCGGGGATTTCCCGCACGATTATTCCAAGCCAGCCGCCCCAATCGTCATGATGGGTGGAGGTCCGATACTTTACCAAGTCACCGACTTTCATTTACCAATACCAATTCCTCGGGCATGTGATTGACTGTCTCCACTGCGCCGTCGTCGGAGCATACCCACTGCACCGCTTTATGTTCTCCGTCAGTAGGCTCGCCAATTATAAGTCCCAGCCAAGCATTAAAATTTTCGTTCTCGTGCCGAGGGCGGCATCTTACCAAGTCACCGATTTTCATTCTTCATCCTTCCGTGGGGCACCCAAAAACCAAACCAACCCATAAAACACAACTGTGACGGCCCAAGTTATGAGGTTATGCTTCATTCTACCACCACAATCTCGTTCGTGCGAATGGATTCTTCCCATTCTTGTTGGTCGTGCAAAGAGTGGTGCGGCCCCTTACACCAATCCACAACCACTAGGTATTCGTACTCGTCATTGTCAAAGAAATTGATGCCTTCAAACTGCACTTCTTTCACAATCCCAACATCATGCTGAGGGCTGTCACGGTCTAGCGTGAAGTTATCATACCAGCGAAGCAACTGTCCTACTTTGGGAATCATTGCATAATCTCCATCTGCCCTTGATACAAGGATTCCTCAATCATTTCAGGGCTGTGGTGGGTGGTGTTTTTGGTTATCGCCCACGCAATATGGTAATAACCACTCCAATCCTCGCCGGGGAGTTGTGTCACAATCCCCAACTCATCAATGTCGGCACCCTCGGTATCATCCCCGTGCCAGCGAACCAACATTCCAATTCTCAAATCAGCGTGAGTTTGCACGAGAGATTACCTCCAGAGTGTCGCGCCGGGTGTAAACATCCCAGCTATCTCCAGCTTCCAAATCAGTATCTAAAAAGCGTACCCAAACATGGATGCCTTCAGTTCCTACAATATATCCCGCCGCATGTGTGGGCAG
>MDTE01055515.1_pt1 | contig 44735 bp, 48 predicted proteins | sample 811231 | NCBI WGS metagenome assembly MDTE01 (sample SAMN05326651, study PRJNA326480) | marine metagenome | isolation source: seawater | place: Indian Ocean: Red Sea | collected 2010
GAAGAGCCCGATGTATCGGGCCGCCGGCGCCAGCGAGTGGCAGGAGGTCGACTGGGACTTCGCCATGGACTGGTTCGCGCGCAAGTTCAAGGAGACGCGAGACCGCACCTTCGTCGAGCAGGACAGCCAGGGGCGCACCGTCAACCGCTGCAACGGCATCTCGTGGGTCGGCAGCGCGACCGTCGCCAACGAGGACGCGTATCTCATTACCAAGACGATGCGCGCCATGGGGCTGACCTACATCGACCACCAGGCCCGCATATGACACAGCCCCACGGTGGCCAGTCTGGCCGCCACGTTCGGTCGCGGGGCGATGACCAACCACTGGAAGGACATCAAGAACGCCGATGTCGTGCTGGTGATGGGGGCCAACCCGGCCGAGAACCATCCCTGCGGATTCAAGTGGGCAGTCGAGGCGCGTGACGAGAACAATGCCACGCTGGTCACGATCGATCCTAGATACACCCGCACGTCGGCGGTGGCCGACAAGCACATGCAGATCCGTCCAGGGTCTGACATCGCGGTGCTGGGAGGGCTGATCCGTCACATCCTGACCAACGACCTCCACCACGCCGACTATGTCCGCGCGCACACCAACGCGTCGTTCATCGTCAGTGGCGACTTCGGGTTCGAGGACGGGTTGTTCTCCGGCTTCGAGGAGGCGGCCAGCGCCTACGACAAGACCTCCTGGAGCTACGAGCGGGGATCGGACGGTTTCGTGCGGCGCGACGAGACGCTCGAGGATCCGCGCTCGGTCTTCCAGCTGCTGAGGCAGCACTACGACCGCTACACGCCAGACGTGGTGGCCCAGATTGCCGGCTGCACCGAGGAGAAGTTCCTCGAGATGGCCGACATCATCTGCTCGACCGGTCGCGCCGACCGGGTGGGCACCATCATGTATGCGGTGGGCTGGACCATGCACACGGTGGGCAGCCAGATCATCCGCACCGCGGCGATCCTGCAGCTGCTCCTGGGCAACATCGGTCGGCCTGGCGGCGGCATTAACGCGCTCCGCGGGCACGCCAACGTGCAGGGGGCGACCGACCACGCCATCGTGGCCGGCATCCTTCCGGGTTATCTGAAGGTGCCGACGCCGGACCAGGGCAGCCTCGAGGCCCATCTCGACGCGTCGACGCCGACGCCGCTCGTGCCAGACACGGTCAACTACTGGGGCAACTATCCGAAGTTCCTCGTGTCGCAGCTCAAGGCCTGGTTCGGCGACCACGCCACGGCGGACAACGAGTTCGGTTACCAGTACCTGGGCAAGCAGGACGGCGACGCCACCTGGCTGTCCATCTGGGACAAGGTGCGGCAGGGCAGCATCGAGGGGTTCGTCTCGCTCGGGTTCAATCCGCTGCTGGCGGGTCCCGACGTGCCACGACTGCTCGAGTCGATGGCCCAGCTCCAGTGGAAGGTGGTCATCGATCCGTTCATGCTCGACAGCGCCGAGTTCTGGCGGGCGCCAGGGGTCGACCCCGCTACCGTCCAGACCGAGGTGATGTATTTCCCCACCACGCACTGGATCGAGCGAGACGGTTCGTTCACCAACAGCGGGCGGTGGGCGCAGTGGAAGGAAAAGGCGATCGACGCGCCTGAAGGGGTGCGGTCGGACACCTACGTGCTGTCGGAGCTTTTCTGGCGGGTCAAGGAGCTCTATCGCGAGGACGGCGAGGACGCCGTCTACCACGACTCGATTGAGCACCTCACCTGGGACTACCTCAATCCGCGGCTGCCGACCCTGGTCGAGCTCGCCAAGGAGATCAACGGCTACGACCTTGAGACGGGCCGGTTGTTGTCGTCATTCGGCGAGCTTGCTGCCGATGGCTCCACGACCTCGGGCAACTGGATCTACACCGGCAGCTACACGGAGGAAGGCAACATGATGGCGCGGCGGGACACCGCCGATCCCACGGGGCTCGGGATGCACCACGGCTGGGCGTTTAGTTGGCCGCTCAACCGGCGCGTCCTCTACAACCGGGCGTCGGCAGACGCCGACGGGCGGCCCTGGGAGGCGTCTCGCGCCGGTATCGCCTGGAACGGTCGTGAGTGGATTGGCGACGTGCCGGACTACGGTCGAACGACGCCGCCGGACGGGGCCGGGGCGTTCATCATGACCGAGGAGGGCGTGGCGCGGCTGTTCAGCAGCCATCTGGCCGATGGTCCGCTGTCCGAGCACTACGAGCCTGTCGAGAGCCCGACAGGCAATCCGTTGCACCCCGAGGTGCCGATCAATCCGACCATCAACTGGTATGACGGCGTACGGGAGACGCTGGCCACCGCCGACGACGATTTCCCGTACGCCTGCACCGTCTACCGCGTGGTGGAGCACGAGCATTTCGTGACCCGGAACGTGCCACTGCTCGTCGAGGCGATGCCGGACTTTTTCGTCGAGATTCCCGAAGGGCTCGCGGCTGAGAAAGGGATCGCTAACGGATCGCGGGCTCGGGTCTGGTCGAAACGTGGCGAGGTCGAAGGCGTGGCGATCGTTACCAAGCGGATCAAGTCACTGACGGTGAACGGTCAGACCGTGTGGACGATCGGCATCCCCGTTCACTGGGGATTCGTGGGCATCACGCAGGGGTCGATGGCCAATCTCCTCACGCCGTACGTCGGCGACGCCAACACCCGTTGCCCTGAGTTCAAGTCCTTTCTCGTCAACGTGGCACCAGCGGAGCCGCAAACCACATAGGGTAGAGTTCGTGACAGAGCCCATAGCCGAAAGCCCCAAGCCAGAGAGCGCCGATCTCCATGCCTGACACACTCTCCATCAAGCGCGTCTCGGCCTCCCAGAGCGCTCTAATTCCGCTCGAAACACTCCGATCGGGTGGACCCGTCTACTCGAAGCTGGTCGATATCTCGAAGTGCATCGGGTGCAAGGGCTGCGAGGTGGCCTGCAAGGAGTGGAACGACCTCAAGGTCGAGCAGACTAGCAACTTCGGCAGCTACCAGAGCCACAAGGACCTGTCATCGAACACCTGGTTGTTGATGCGTTTCAATGAGGTTGAGAACGGCGAGGATCTCGACTGGCTCATCAAGAAGGACGCCTGTCTCCATTGCGCCGATCCCGGATGCCTCTTTGCCTGCCCGGCTCCGGGTGCCATCGTCCAATATCAGAACGGCATTGTCGACTTCAATCAGGACAATTGCATCGGCTGTCAGTACTGCGTTTCCGGGTGTCCGTTCGATATTCCCCGGTTCGACCAGGAAACGAAGACGGTTGCCAAGTGCAACATGTGCATCGACCGGGTCGAGTCCGGTCTCGAGCCCGCCTGCGTGAAGACCTGTCCCACGAACGCCATCGAGTGGGGCATCAAAGACGACATGTTGGCCCAGGCCGAGAAGAAGGTTGAGCGGCTAAAGGAACGCGGCTATGAACACGCTGCTATCTATAACCCGGGGGGCGTCGGTGGCACGCACATGATGTATGTCGTGCCGCATGGGGATCGGCTGACCGACTACAGCCTCCCGGCACATCCCACGGCCAGCCCCGGTCAGCTGCGCGGCCTGAACATCCTCCAGCGGGTCGGCTCGTACCTCCTCGGTTTCGGCGTCGTGTCCGCCCTGGTCCACTTCCTCGCCGTGGGACCCGAGAGCCCTGAGGAGAACGCGTAGCGTTTCGAGCGCCTGAAGCCTGGAGCCCGTAGCCTTATGAGCGACCCATGCTGAAGCGCTTTACGTTTTTTGAACGGATCGTCCACTGGGTCGTCGGTGTGACTTTCGTCCTCCTGTTTCTGACCGGGCTCGCTTTCTCCTACCCGTCGCTCTTCTGGCTGACGGCGCTGCTTGGCGGCGGGCCATCCGCCCGCGTGCTGCACCCACAGGTGGGCGTGGTGTTCGGCATCGGGCTACTGTTCATGTTCGGGTTGTGGGTCAAGGACATGTTCCTGGACCGGCAAGACCGGGAGTGGCTCGGCGCCATCAAGCACTACGCCGCCCACGAGCGCGACAAGGTTCCTCCCGCGGGCAAGTACAACGCCGGCCAGAAGATGTTCTTTTGGGTGCAGAGCGTCCTCAGCATTGTCTTCGTGGTGACCGGGTTCCTGCTGTGGTTCCCCGCCGTGTTCAGCCCTGCGGTGCTCAACACTGCTCGGTTGCTGCATTACGCCGCCACACTCGGCGGCGGCCTGTTCCTCATTGTGCATGTCTATCTGGGCACCCTGGCCTATCCCGGCACCGCCCGCAGCATGATTGATGGCAAGGTCACCCCGGCCTGGGCCAAGTTGCACCACCCACGCTGGTCTGGCGATTGAGAGCCCGGTCGATGGCCGCCTTCACATCGACGGATCGACGGGGTGGTTCGCGCGACCGCATCGATGCCCGCTGGCAGCCGCGTGCGCGGCGAGCCCATCGGTTGATTGAGGAACGACCGCACACCGCTGCGCTGCTCGGTTTCTACGTCGCGTTGCTGGAGCTCCAGACTGCGGCCGCCGGTGCGGTTGAGCTCGACGCATCTCTGGCCGCGGTCACGGCGTCTGATGGACCGCCCCTCCTCCGTTTCGAACGGCTGCCGCTCGATGTCTGGTCAGTGCCCTTCCACGAATTCTGCCGACAGATGCCGGAGGTCGCACCTCCACCCGTTGTGGTGGCGGCGCAGGCGCTGGCTCATGCTGCGGCCTACCATCGTGCCGAGGTGTTGCTCGGCGTCCTGTCAGCGGGTGACGTGACCGGCACCGCCTCGGCGGTCGGTGTTGACCCGGGACCGCTGGCGTTTCTCGGACGCGCGTTCCTGTCTCCGCAGGCTGAACGGCTGGCCGAGTTGGCGCGTCCGGGGGATCAAGACCCTAGGGCGTCCACGTGTCCCACCTGCGGGTGGCCGGCGCAGGTCTCGAAGCTCGAAGATGAGACTGGAGCGGAGGGGAACCGCCGCCTGATTTGCGCCTTCTGCGCGACCGATTGGGTGTTTCCGCGTTCGGTCTGCGTCGAGTGCGGCACTACCGGCGATGAGGGGCTGGAGTTTCACGCCGATGAAACCCTCACCTACGTACGAGTGGAGGCATGCCGGAGCTGCAGGCACTACCTTAAGACGGTCGATCGGCGGGTGCTCGGCCTGGCCGAGCCGCTGGTCGAGGACCTGGCTACCCCCGAGCTGGATCTCTGGGCCGCCGAGCAGGGGCTCGAGAAGCGGGTGCCGAACCTGCTCGGGTTCTGAACGGGTCGGATAAAGAGGTCTTCCGTATCGCTTGCTAAGCGTCTGCGCCGACGGAAGCTCGGCGGTCGGGTTTGCCTCTTGCGGAGATGTGACGGCGCCCATGGCCACTTGATCCTGTTCGCCCGTACTGGCAGCCTTGAAAAGATTCGCACCGTGAGCCCGGGGAAATCCGCCTCGGGAGGAGAGGCAGCGGGGAGAATCGAGTAACCGGTTATGTCAGCGGTCAACGGGGTGGCCTAATTGCTCCTATCGTCGGTGGCTTGTCTCGGGGTTGCGGGATGAGCGTGGGTGCGTTGGTGGTCGCCCGTCTCGGCTCGACTCGGCTCCCGGCCAAGAATCTGCTGGACCTCCTCGGGCGGCCGATGATCGAGCGTCTGATCCGAAGGATCCGGGCAGCGCGGGGTCTCGATCTAGTGGCGATTGCGACCTCGTCTGACCCGATTGACCAGCCTCTCGCTGATCTCGGGGCCCGGCTGGACGTGCCGGTGCATCGGGGCGACCTCCACAATGTCATGGAGCGGATCCGCACCGCCGCCGCCGAGTTTGGCTGCGACACCGTCGTCGAGGTGCTTGGCGATAATCCGCTGGTGCACTCCGATCTGGTCGAGGCGGTGCTGGAACGGTTTCACCAGGAGGACCTCGATTATGCGGCCAACGTGACTCGTGAGTATCCCGACGTGGACCCGCGTTTACGACGCTTCGTCGCGGGGGTGCGGGTGCAGGCGTACCGGGCTGAGCTGGCGTCCAGATGGTCCGAGTTCCCCGAGTTCGAAGAGCGGGACCTGGGCACCTCTGCCTACATCTACGGACAGCCCGACCGGTTCCGGTGCGGATATGTCGAGGCGGTCGGCCCTTGGCGGAGCCTGCACCGGCCCGAGTTGAACCTGGCGGTCAACTATCAGCCGAACTTCGACTTCGCGAGCCAGGTTTTCTCCGAACTCGGGGGGCACGACGAGAACTTCACGCTGCCCGAGGTCATGACTCTCCTCGAACGTCGCCCGGACCTCGAGGCTCTCACAGGGACACCGTAGTGTTACGTGCGGCCATCGTTGGCTGTGGACGAATCGCCGGCGACTGGGATCGTGTGGCAACGTCGGTGAGGCCACTCACGCATGCGGGCGCCTACCGGGCGCACCCGGACGTCGAGATCGTTGCGGTGACCGACCGCGACCCGGCCCGGGCCCGGGAGTTCGCGCGGCGGTGGGGCGTTCCTGCCTGGTACTCGGAGCTGTCAGACCTGCTGGATCGAGAGGCACCGGACGTGCTCAGCCTGTGTCAGCCGCCCGAGGCACGCCCCGACGCCTTCCTGGCCGCGTGCCGAGCCAGGGTCCCTGCGGTCTTCTGCGAGAAGCCGGTAGCCGCCACGCTCGAAGATGCGGTACGTATGAGGGGTGCGGCGGCAGGGGTGCTCGTGGCAGTGAACTTCTTGCGTCGATGGAACCCGGGGTTGAGGCAGTTGCGCCAGGAAGTGGTTGCCGGTCGGTTCGGGCGACCCGTGCGAGGGATCGTGCGTTACACCAAGGGGTTGCTCGGCAACGGCTCGCACATGATTGATCTGGCTCGGTGGTTCTTCGGCGAGCCCGAGAAGGTCGAGCTCATCGCCCCGGTCGCGTCGGGAGACGACCCGGGGGCCGATTTCCGGCTGACCTTCGAGAACGGGCCGGAGATCATGTTTCAGCACGTCCCTGGCGTGAGCTATGTGTTCATCGACGTCGATGTAGTCTGCACCGAGGGGCGATTCGTCGTGGAGCAGCGAGGGCAGTTCGTCAGACGCTTCCACACCGCGACGGATCCAGTCTATCCGTTCGAGGTGACGGTGCCGGACGGGGCTGACCCGACCGACTGGGATCTCTGTCTGACCAACGCGGTGGCCGATCTCGTCGGATGCCTCCGGAGTGGCGCGACGCCGCAATGTCGGCTGGAGGACGGGGTTCGGGCCATGGAGATCTCAGACGAGCTGATGGCGATCCGGGGGAGGGTGGTGCAATGAGCTCGGCGCTAGCGTTGCTCGGAGGTCCGCTGGTGCGCACCGAGCCGTATCCTGAGCACACGACGATCGTGGATGATGCCGAGGAGCGGGCGGTGCTGCCTGTGTTGCGGCAGGGGCATCTGTCCGGATTCTCGGCCCGGCCGGGTTCCCGGTTTCTCGGTGGCGAACAGGTCAGGGCGCTCGAGACCGAGTTCGCGCAGCGGTTCGGAGTCAAGCATGCCGTGACCTTCAACTCCGCGACCTCCGCCCTCCATGGCGCCGTGGCAGCCTGCGGCGTGGGCCCCGGCGACGAGGTAGTGACCTCGCCCTACACGATGTGCGCGACGGCCAGCTCCGTGCTGATGCAGAACGCCATTCCGATCTTCGCCGACATCGAGGACCGGACGTTTGGCCTGGATCCCGCTGCGGTCGAGGCGCGGATTAGTGAACGGACCCGGGCCGTCATTGCGGTGAATCTGTTCGGGCATCCGGCCCGACTCGACGAGCTTCGCGAGACCACCGACCGACGGGGGGTGCCGCTCATCGAGGATAATGCCCAGGCGCCGGGCGCGACCTACCACGGACGGCTTGCCGGCACGATTGGCAGGATCGGTGTCCTTAGTCTCAATTACCACAAGGCCGTGCAGACGGGCGAGGGCGGAGTTGCGCTCACCGACGACGACGAGGCGGCCCTCCGTCTGCAGCTGATCCGGAACCATGGCGAAGTGGTGGCGGGCGAGATCGGCATGGCGGACCTCGAGAATCAGCTTGGCTGGAACTACCGGCTGAGTGAGATCCATGCGGCGATCGGTCGCGCCCAGTTGCCCAAGCTCGATCGGATGAACGAGATCCGCGTCCGGCTGGCCAGGCGACTCAGCGAACGGCTGGCGGTCTACGACTTTCTGGTACCCCCGCGGGAAGAGCCTGGCTGCACGCACGGCTATTACCTGTATCCCATGCGGTATCTTGCCGAACAACTGGGAATTAGCCGAGACCTCTTCGTGCGGGCGTTGCAGGCGGAAGGGGTTTCGGTGGCCGGCGGCTATATCAAGCCGATCTACCTGAATCCGATGTATCAACGACGGCTCGTTTACGGCCGGTCCGGTTGCCCCTTTACGTGCGGCCACTACGATGGGACGCCGGATTATGAGCCCGGCGCATGTCCGGTGACCGAGCGACTCTATCGCGAAGAGATGCTGACCACCGACATCTGTAAGTATCCCAATGGCGAGTCGGAGGTAGACGAGTTCGTCGCGGCTGTGGCCAAGGTCGCGGACGGAGCGGGCGAGCTGGCGAAGGTTTGACCTGGTCGTGACGCCGCACCTGCTTGTGTATCTCCAGGATCCCGGTTCCACCCGCTGTCTCGTCCCGGTGCTGCAGGCTCTGGCCGGGGGTCGGCGGGTGCAGCGCACGAGCTATGTCTTCCATCACACAGCCCGGCGGGTCGTCGAGGAGGAGAGGTTCATGCCCGAGGGGACCGAGTGGGTCGACAGCGAGCGGCTCGACGAGCCCCTGTGGCGGAGCCGGCTGGAACGCTCCGGGGTGACCCATGTGCTCTGCACCATCGCCTCGCCGCGCGTGGATCGGACCAATGGGTGGCTGATACAGGCCTGCCGGGCGAGTGGACTTCCTTCGCTGGGCATCATGGATCACTGGAAGGGGTTCGATCGGTTCTGTGACGAAGGTGGCAACCCGCGGTATCGGCCTGACTGGATCGGATGCATCGACGAGCACATGTGCGGTGAGCTGGAGCGACGTTTCGGAGGGGCGGATCGGCTGTTCGCGGTGGGGCAGCCTGCTCTCGAGCGGGTGCGGCCGGACTCTCTCGGTAAGCCGGAGCCCGGGCGGCGTCCGCGTGTGTTGCTGGTGTCACAGCCAAATGACCGCGACGGTAGTTTCGACGGGATCTTCCTGCAATCGCGGGAGGGCAGGCGACTGATCGACCGACTCGCCGGTTTGGCGACTGACACCGCGAGCCTGACTTATCGGCCGCACCCGAAGGAGACGCCGGCAACCTTGCCTACCGAGATCGAGGTCGATACTGACAGCATCGCCGAGATCGGCCGCCGATACGACTGGCTCGTCGGGGTCGACTCGATGCTGATGCTCGAAGGGGCGTTACGCGGAATGCGCACCATCGTCCTCGACTTGCCAGAGCTGGCTTCCTCGACCGACGGCCGTGTCCCTTACGAGTACGGTCACCGCCTGACCGAGCTCGCGCGCTTTCCTGACGTGCTTGCTGACAGTCGTCGTCCGCCGGTGGTCGATACGGGGCTGCGCCAGATACGCAGCGCTTTGCGACATTCGGTGGCCCGCACGATGGCGCTCGTGCTGTCGCACCTGGATCGAGCCGCAGTTCACGGCTGAGTCCGAGCCTCGGACCAATGCCGGTTCGTCGCCCACCCCAACGGCGTGAGGGTGCCTCGAATTCTGAGTGTCGTCTCGGTAATCAGCACGAGTGTCTGGGCTCGCGCGTCGCGACGCTCCCGAACGGGAGTGATAAAATCGGGTCGGAGGTGTTCGTTCCGGCTGGCGACCGGGCAATGCAGGTGACAATGACAACAGATTCGGGACCGGTCATTCGGGTGGGAGGGAAGGCGATTTCGCAGAGCTCGCCCGCGTTCGTGGTGGCAGAGGCGGCCTGCAACCATATGAGCCGGATGGACTATGCCGTCCAGCTCGTCGATGCCGCCGCTGAGGCGGGGGCCGATGCCATCAAGTTTCAGAGTTACACGGCGGAAAAGCTGACCTCGAAGACTGCGGAAGGCTACGGCAACATCGGCACCCAGTCGCAGTACGAGTACTACCGTCAGTTCGATCGGTTTGGCCGCAGCGAGTACGACGAGCTGTTCGATCATGCCCGCGAGAAGGGGCTGGTGCCGTTCTCGACCCCGTTCGACCCAGAGAACGCCCAGATGCTGAACAGTGTGCAAGTCGATCTGTTCAAGATCGCGTCGTGCGATCTCCTCTACACCGACTTGCTCAGAGAGGTAGCGTGCTTCAACAAGCCGGTCGTGATCTCCTCCGGAGGCGCGAGCCTCGATGAGATCCGGCGGGCCCTCGATACTTTGGGCACCGCCGGGGCCAGCGAGATCGTGTTGCTGGCCTGCACGATGGCCTACCCCACACGGACCGAGGACGCCCACTACCGCAGAATACTGACGCTGAGGCGGGAATTCCCGGAGTGTTTGGTGGGTGTCTCGGACCACGTCGAGCCGGACCCACACATGATCACCGGTGCCGTCTGTGTAGCCCTTGGCGCAGTGATGCTGGAGAAGCACTTCGCGCTGGCCCGCGACATGGGGGGTGGCAGTGCTATCTCGATGACCCCCGAGGATCTGAGGGCCTATGTCGCGAACGTGCGCCGGGCCGAAGAGTCGCTCGGATCGGACGAGGTGAAGGTCTATACGGCCGAAGAGGAGACCCGGCGGAGCGCGAGACGGAGCCTCGTCGCGCAGTCGGATCTCGTAGCGGGCACGCTGCTGAGCCGCGAGATGCTTGGAGTCAAGAGGCCCGGCACGGGGATTGGCCCGGAGCACATCGACGACATCGTGGGGCGTCGGCTGGTACGGGACCTGGCGTCGGAGGTCCAACTCGAGTGGAAGGATCTCGAACAATGAGCGAGCAACGGAAGACTGGCCGGCCCGCACCCTTGGTGCATACACCGCGGGCTGACCGGCGTCGCGTCCTTCTCACGGCGGCGACGATGCCGCCGATGGGGACGACTGCCCTGCACTATGGTGACCTGCGTCCACCCATGGGGCTGGGCTTCATTGCCTCGTTCCTCGAACGACACGGACATGAGGTCAGGATCTGCGACAACTATCTCGCGCCGCTGCCGATGGAGAGCGAGATCGATGAGTTCCGGCCGGACATCATCGGGTTGTACATGCATTCCCCGGGCTACTACAGTGCCTGCGACCTGATCGACGAACTGAAACAGATCGCTCCCGAAGTGCCGCTCGTGGCGGGGGGGCCGCACGCGTCGCTGCTGCCGCACAACGTTCCGCCCGGCGTGGACTATGTCTGCACCGGCGAGGGCGAGCACGTCATGCTGGATCTGGCCGAGGGGTGGCGGCCGACCGAACGCATCATCGATAACGCTAAGACACAGCGGATCAAGGAGCTCGACGACTACCCGTTCCCCAATTACGACCACTTCGTCGACAAGCCGTACAACTGGGGGTTCGACATCTACGGCCGGCCAGAGTCGCCGGTCTTCACCATGCATACCAGCCGATCCTGCCCCTACCGGTGCACCTTCTGTGGAGTGGCGGCCATCTGGACCCGGAAATGGACCGCTTTCTCCGCCGACCGGATCGTCGAAGAGATCGATGCCTACGTGGAGCGGTACGGGTGCCAAGGTGTGTATTTCCGGGAGGATCTCTTCACGACGGACCTCCGACGGGTGGAGCGGATGTGCGACCTGCTGATCGAGCGCCCCTACGACGTGGTCTGGGCCTGCGAGTCGAGAGCCGACATCACCAGCGAGCGGGTGCTTGAGAAGATGGCTCGTTCCGGCTGCATCGGTCTGTACTGCGGGATCGAGAGCGGGTCCATGAGCGGTCTCAAGAAGAAGAAGAAGGATCTGACCCCAGAGACCATGCGGACCTTCTTCACCCTTGCCAGGAAGGTTGGCATCAACGTCTACGCCACCTTCTGCATGGGAACGCCGACCGAGACCGAGGAAGAACTCGCTGAGACCGAGGCGTTCGTGGCGGAGGTCGAGCCGTTTGCGGTCGACCGGTTCGCGTTTCTGGCCCTACCCCGGAGCGAGGACTCCGAGTATATCGAGCGCAACCAGCTTTTCTACCACAAGGACTCGGCCGGAATTATCTACACAGACCGTTTCCGCGAGATGGCGCAGCGGCTGTATGCGCCGAACGACCAGCGCTTGTACTTCCTCGAGCAACAGCGGGTGTTTCTCGAGGAGAATCGCGGCCGACTCAGCGCGGCCGAGTTGGCGGCGCACCGGTTTTCTCCGATGCCAAGTGAGCTAGTCGACGCCGCCAGCTCATCGACGCACAACGAGTTCCGCCTCAATCTCTGACAAGCCGTTGAGGTGGGTCTCGCATGATTCGAGCGGTCATCCTCACCACCCCGACGGTGCACCACACGTATTACGTGCAGCGGTTGGCGGCTCGGCACGAAGTGGCGGCCGTGGTCTACGAGCATCGCCATGTCACCCCGAAGGTGCCCGTTGGGCCGCTGTTTGAGGAGTTTGAGGACGAGTTCGAGGCCCGCTACTTCTTCGATTCGGCCGAGGTGTCGATCCCAGAGTCGATCCCGGTGCACGATGTGGGTCGGGTGAACGACCCAGGTGTCGACGAGTTGCTGCGGGGGTACGACGCCGATATCGGGCTAGTGTTCGGCTGCGGGAAGATCCAGCCTCACGTATTCGATGTTGCCCGTTTGGGGCTCATCAATGTTCACCGCGGTATCTCGGAGCGATATCGTGGGCTCGACTCCGACCTGTGGGCCATCTTCAACGATGACCCGGAGCACATTGGGGTCACCATCCACCGGATCGATGCCGAGCTGGACACCGGCGACATCCTGCGGGTCGCCTGTCTGAGGAACGCCTCACGCATCCTGACGCACCAGATCCGGTACTACACGAGCGTGCTTGCCACCGAGCTCACGCATGAGGTGCTCGACGAGCTCGATGCCACAGGCAGTTTGAGTGGACGTGCCCAGACCCGCGGTCGTTACTACTCCTTCATGCCGCTCGAGAAGAAGCGAGAGGTGCAGCGGAGGTTCGACGCGGGGGTGGAGTCCGCCGGATGGGCGACTGACTATCAGGCCAACCTGTTCTGCTTCGACCGGCGGTCGCGCTCCGAGCTCTGTATCCTGCTGTATCACGGGGTGACCGACACCCCGAGTGAGGGGATCGAGAACTACTCGGGCAAGCACATGGCAGTCGAAGAGTTCCGCCGCCAGATGACGCTGGTCAGCGAGCGGTGCCACCTGTTGAGCATGGACGAGGTGAGCGAGCGCTGCGCGGCTGGACACCCGTTTCCGGAGCGCTCGGTGGCCGTGACTTTCGATGACGCGTTCGAGAACGTTGCGACGATCGCGTTCCCGGTGATGGAGGAGCTCGGCGTTCCGTTTACGTTCTACGTCTCCACCGGCTTTGTGGACACCGAGATGATGTTCTGGGTCGACATCGTGGAAGACTGCCTTAATCGTACCGGGAGATCGATGGTGCGACTGCCGTTGCTGGACGCGGCATTCGATCTCGAGTCACAGGAGCGCAGGATCGATGCCTGCGAGCGCATCAAGGCCTGGTGCAAGCTCGCCGACGTCGCCGACAAGGACACTGTGGTCGAGGCGCTTATCGAGGAGACCGGTGTGCGGCCCAGTGTCGAAGTTAGCCCGAACTACCGTAAGGCCGGCTGGTCGGAGCTCCGCAAGCTGGCTGCCTCACCCCTCGCCACGTTCGGCGGACATACACACAGCCACAACATCATGTCGCGCATGGATGACGACACACTGTGCGACGAGATCGAGACGTCGCTCGGCCTGCTCCGACGGCACCTCGACCGGCCGATTCACCATTACTCGTATCCGGAAGGGCAACCGACGCACTACGATGCCCGGGTGATCAGTGCGCTGCAGGCGCGCGGGGTAGTCTGTTCCCCGTCAGCAGTGACCGGACTCAACTTGGTGGGTGCCTCGCCATTTCATCTCCGGCGAGTCATGGTGGGGTTCGGTGGGATGCCGTTTCCCTTCTCGGATACCACCCTGAACCCGGAGCTGGTCCCGTAGCCCGACCACAACGCTGCTCCGAGCCCGCCGAGACGCCTCCGGACCGGCGTCTGGGTTTGACCTCGCTATGACGAGCGGGCATTTTCGAGACGATAGGTGGCCTAATGCGGCCTATCGTCTTCCGGAGATCATCAACATCCTTCGTGGCGACATGAGCTTTGTCGGCTTCCGCGCGGAACGTCCAGAACTGCACGAGCAATGCGTGCAAGACGAATCGTTGTTTGCTCAGCGCATCAGAGTGAGCCCCATCTTGGAGACTTGGCTGATGCTCATGTCCGTCCTGAACACCGTGCTTCGCCGCTGGGACCGTAAGGAACACTGATGACGATATGGCTTACCGGCGCTGCTGGTTTCATAGGCTCGCATGTTGCGGCCATCCTTCTCGACCAGGGCCACGACGTCGTTGGAATCGACGTGCTCAACAACGCGTACGACCCGAAGTTGAAGGACTGGCGTCTCGCGAGGCTGAAGGACCGCCCGGGGTTCACCTTCCACCACGCCGACATCTGCGACCGTGAGGCGCTGACTACGTTGGTTGCCGGAGCACGGCCGGAAGCAATCATCAACCTTGCCGCAAGGGCGGGGGTGCGGCAAAGCTTGGAGAACCCCTGGTTGTACTACGAGACCAACACGGTTGGTACGCTGAATCTGCTGGAGATTTCTAGAGAGATCGGTATTAGGAAGTTCGTGCTGGCGTCCACCTCCAGCGTGTACGGGGTCCAGCCTCAGCAGCCTTTCGCCGAGGACATGCCCACGGACCGACCATTGTCGCCATACGCTGCGTCGAAAAGGGCAGCCGAGGTGCTCGCCTACACCTACCATGACCTCTACGACATCGACGTCACTGTGTTCCGCTACTTCACCGTGTACGGCCCTGCCGGCCGTCCTGACATGAGCGTGTTTCGTTTTATCCGGTGGGTCGACGAGGGTCTGCCGGTGAAGGTGTTCGGTGATGGCACGCAGCAGAGGGACTTCACCTTTGTGCAAGACGTCGCGCGAGGGACCGTTTCGGGGCTCGCTGACGTCGGCTACGAGATCATCAACCTGGGTGGCGACAGACCGGTTCAACTACTCGACGCCATCGGCATCATTGAAGACCAGTTGAGCAGGAAGGCGAACGTTGTGCATGAGGCGCCAAACCCCCTGGACGTGCCGGCCACGTGGGCCAATGTGGCGAAGGCGCGCGACATCCTCGGCTGGCAACCGCAGACGCCGCTCGAAGAAGGCATCGGAGCAGCGGTCGATTGGTACAAAGAGAACCGGCACCTGGCGCTCGCCGTCGAGATGTGACCGGCGTGCCCGCGCTCTCCTATCGTGCCGCAGCCGCAGGGTGCGGCCGCATTGGCACCGCGCACGCGTTGCGCCAACTCAACCAAGGAAGCGTCCAGCAGGCGGCGCTTGCCGATGCGTTAGACTACGCCACCGAGGACTTGACTGCGTCGATCGAGGAGAGGCGGAAGTTCCAGCGTCGGGTTGAGCCCTGCGGCGAGCTATGACCAAGCCGACCATCACCGTCTACGTCGTGTCCCATAACTACGGGCACTACCTGACTCAGGCCGTCGAGAGTGTGTTCACTCAGACTTGGGACGACTGGGAATTGATCATCGTCGACGACGGTTCGTCGGACGATTCGGCCGCGATCGCAGAGTCCCTGGGAGCGCGCGATCCGGGCCGCATTCGCGTCGTGCTTCATCCTGAACCCAAAGGACTTCAGTCCAGCGCCAACGAGGCCCTGGAGTTGGCACGAGGCAAGTACTTCATGCGCCTGGACGCTGACGACTATCTGGACGACAACGCGTTGCTGGTTATGGCCCATCATCTCGAAGCTCATCCCGAGGACGCGTTGGTCTACCCCTCCTACGTTTACGTGGATGAGCAGGGCAATCACTTAGGCGTCGAGCACCGTATGCGCATCGGGGTGGACACCCTCGTGCTGGACCAACCTGCCCACGGCGCTTGTACGATGGTCCGCAAGCGTGTGCTGAAGGCGATCGGTGGCTACGACGAAGCCCACGACCGCCAAGACGGCCACGAGCTCTGGATTAAGGTGGTCAATCGGTACAAGGTCGCCCAGATCAGCACCCCGTTGTTCTACTATCGGCAGCACGCTAGGTCGCTCAGCTCTGACCGGACTGACCTGCTCGAGGCACGGGCGCGCATCAAGCGGGCGCTGGTAGAGCGGACGCAGGGTTCGGTGACACCAAGGGCTGTTGCGGTGGTCGGTACCAAGAATACCTACGAAAACATGCCCAACGTCGTGCTCAACCCCCTTGCGGGGAGGCCGCTCGTTGACTACACCTTGGACGCGGCGCTGGCGGTCCAGACGCTCGATCGAATTGTGGTTTCAACGGACGACGAGGCCGTGATCCGCTATTGCGAGGAGCACTATCCCACGGTCGCGACGCGTCTCCGTCCCTCGGAGTTGTCCGCGCTGACCGTGCGCGAAGAGGAGATCATCCTCGATGCCATCGGCGCGCTCGAGGATGAAGGCTACGCGTCGGATATCGTGGTGTCACTTGGTGTCCACAATCCGCTGAGGACACCGTCAGAGGTGCAGAAGGCTATGGACACCCTGCTTCTCTACGACGTCGACCTCGTGCTCAGCGTGCACGAGAACCATTACCTCTACTACGTCCACGGCGAGCGTGGATTGGAGCCGCTCAACCCCGCGATGCATCGCCGCGTGCGCGTCGAGCGCGAAGGGTTGTTTGAAGGGAACGGCGCCGTTCGAGTGTACTGGCGCGATACGCTGGACGAGCCGGAGGCGTACTGCCCCAAGGTGGGGCACATCGTGGTCCCACCGAGCGATGGTTTTCAGATCAAGTCTCCGCACGACGCATGGTTAGCCGAGCAACTGCTGTATGCGCGGAATGAGGGGCGCTCGTTGCGCCCTGAGTCTTGGCAAAACTAGTTGCCCGCCCTGCCGGTCCGTAGGCACTCGGCTGGATTACACTCCCTGCTTCGGAGACTGGCCTTGGGAGGGGCTGGACGGTAAGCAGTACATCGTCGTGGCGGCCGCCACACTGGAGACTCCGGCGGAGCTGATCGCGATGGCACTGCCGTGAGCGCCGGAATCGGCTGGAACCGAAACGTCCGATCTTGCAGCCTGTCTTGGCGCGAGCCCGGAAACGAGAAACGGAGGGTCAGTCGGGCGCCGTGTCGCTATCCTCGAGCACGACCGCCGTGCCATAGGCGAGCAGCTCGGCGGCGGAGGCCATGATCATCGAGGTCGAGAACCGAGTCGAGATGATACCGTTGGCACCCAATCCCTTGGCCTCCTCTATCATCCGGTCGAGTGCCTGTTCGCGCGACTCCGCCAGTAACTTCGTGTATTCCGCCAACTCGCCGCCCACGAGGTTGCGGAGAGTGGCCATGATGTCCTTGCCGACGTGGCGCGCCCTGATCGTGTTGCCGCGAACCAGACCCAGGGTGCGAACCACGCGCTTTCCGCAGACTCGATCCGTTGTGACCACGATCATTTGTGCACCTCGTGATAGCGGTCGCTCTTGCGGGCCTTCAGCCGGTCGAGCAGCACGCTCAGGAACAGTAGTGACAGGCCGGACACGCCGGCCACCAGGATTAATCGTTCGAGCGAGTCGTCGGCGTCCCGCCAGGCCTCCAGGAGTCCGACGCCGGCTAAGAGAATAGCCCATGCTGCGAGCACAGGCCATCCCAGCCGGCGCGCCGTTCTGGAGGCAGTGCTCTGCGGCGCTTCAGCAGGCCACTCGTGGTCGGCCGGCGTGGCGAACGCGGACGAGATGGTTGTCTCGCGCACCGCGGTGATCTCGTCGGCAAGCGCGCGACACGACGCACAATCCTCCAAATGTATCTGCACGCGTTGCGCGTCGCCCTGCACCAGGGTGCCGTCGACGTATCCGGAGATCAGTGCCTCGTCGAACGTTCGCCCACAGGGTTCAGACATGATGCCCTCCTTCTTCGAGTTTGGCCTTGAGTTGTTTTCGGGCGCCATGGAGCCGAGACATCACCGTGCCAATAGGAATCTTCAGCACGTCGGCAATGTCTTTGTATGACAGGTCGTGGAAGTCGCGGAGCACGATGATCTCCCGCTTCGTCTCAGACAGGGTGGCGACCGCCCGCCACACGCTCTTGCGCAGCTGCTGGCGCTGAAGGTCGGCCTCGGGGTTGGCCGAGTCGACGAGCTGACCCGCGAGTGCTTCTCCGTCTACGAGGCCGTCACCCGGGCGTTGCTGACGGCGGCGCCAGAGGTCGCGAACCTGGTTCCGGACGATGGTGAACAGCCAGGGCTGGACCCGGCGCTCTCGGTCGAAGCTGTCGAGCGTGGTGAAGAAGCGGAGCATCGCGTCCTGGGCCACGTCCATCGCGTCATCCCGGTTCCCGAGCATCTGCAACGCCAGCACGAAGGCGCTCTGACGGTGCCGGCGCGCCAACGTGTCCTGGGCATCCCACTGGCCGGAGTGCGCCTGGTCGATGAGTTCCCGGTCGGTCGCCTCATCGTCCTGGGCAACCGCCGATGTCATACGACTCTCGTCCATCACGCTTTCTACCGACGTTAGATACGCCGGTCGTTTGGGTTTATTCACCCGACGACGGGCGGCGGGCCGATCAAGTGCTGGGGACCCTGGAAGCCCCGAACAACACTGGGACGAACTTCCGTGCACTGATTTGCATACCTACCAGCGCCCTGTTTGTCTCAGGATTGCACGGTAATTGTCTTCAGGGACTATCGGGTCCTTCGGGCATCTCCCGATACAACCGGGTGATGCTCTGGTTCTTCAACCGTACCGCCGGGCCGCTCAGGTTCATTGGCATTCACTGCGACAAGCGTCCAGACGACTACAAGCTGGTGGTGCTGTATCCAGACGGGTCGGAGGAAGCGGAGCGCTTCGAGGACCCTACCGAGCTGATCGACGCGGCCAAGAAGCTTGGCAAGGACTTGAGCAGCCTCGGGTGGGAGGCCTGTCCCACCGCGACCGCGGTCACGAGACGCGAAAGCTGAGCCAGCGCAGTTCTGCGCCGACGGCGCACCCCCTGGGCAGCGTTCCAGTAGCGGACCACTCATTGCAGACGTTGGTTTGTCTAGGCAGACCTGATGTTTTCTGCTGCCTGCGGTCTTCCGAGGTTATCCGCCCGGGTCGGGCGGACACACCCAGTGGGTGTCGGTGACCTGTTCTCCGCCGTCGCACGGTTCGCGCAGGATCCAGACCGCCTCGTCTCGGTTGCGTTGCACCAGCCACTCGTACTCCTGGATGAACCAGCGCCGGGGCGATGAGAGGATAACCCGTTCGTCGGCGAAGAACATAGTGCTGTACACGTCCCAGAAATCATAGGCGTGCCCATAGCGGATGTCACGCTCCGTAAGATAGTCGGCCAGGACGCGACGGTTGTTCGAGGGTGGGGACTCGACGAACTCCGCCAGCAGCCGGGTGTGCCCGCCGAGGGTTACGACTGCCCACAGAGCCACGACGCCGGTCGTGATTCGTCTGATGTGGCGGTTGGGTTCGACCGCGACTGGCTCTGGCGGACGAGCGCCAGCGCGGGCGGACGTGTCGGGGTGGTCGCCCTTGGCCTGGGGCTGGCCGGAACCGGTCTGGCGGACCACCTGGCGGGCAGCACCTGGGAGCGACGTCTCGCCACGCCGGACGTGTCCGAGCGTCTTCGGCGAACGCTGTCGACCGAGGCGGGGCTCGTGGCGGAGCGTCCGTTGCTCGATCGGGCGCTGGCGCTGGGCGGCTTGGCGCGGCGTCGACTGGCGCTCGATCCTCCCGCGCTTCGGGCGCGGCTCGAGCGCGTCCAGCCGACCTATGCGTTGTCGGAGGCGCGCGCGACCCTGGCCGCTCGTGGTCTGCAGTTCGAGTCTACCGACCCGCTCCCACAGACTACGTCGTTCGAGCGGGTGCTGCCTCGTCGCACGGTCGTGGCGGTTGCGTTGGGACCGGACTCGGGCGTGAGCGGGGCCGCGCTACGGACCCTTGGCGTGGGATCGGCCGCGCCCGGGACACCCTTTCGGGTCGTGGTTGGAGTGGCCGGGCTTGCCGGTGAGGCGGTGCGCGTGGGGGGCGAGGGCGAGATCACCGTGACGGTTGACGTTGGCCAGGATGTCGGAACCTTTCCGGTCCGGGCGGCAGCTGGGCTAGCCGCCTCGAGTGGGCCTGATGGGGTCGAGGTCTCAGTCAATGGCGAGGTCATGGCGGCGGCCGGCTCCGGTCTGGCCTTGGTCGCCGTGGCGCCTGATGGCGCAGTGCGATATCGCTTTGGCGGTGCCCCCGACCACGTTGTTGTCCCGCCGGTGTCAGCGATCGCCGGACTGGGGCGACTCGTCGGCGCCGAGGCGTGCGTCCCGCTTCCTTCTGGCGACTGGGTTGACGTCTCGTCGGCGGCTCGGTCCGGTGCAGTCGGTATGTTGTTGCCGTCCCCCGGGACCGGAGCCCTCACGCTGTATGTCACCACGCGGAGTCGGGTGTCTGGTGGAGCCACGCGGCGAGTTTCGGACGCGGTCTATCGACCTGAAGATGAGGGGGATCGCCGCCAGCTTGATCCGCTGCTTGGCCGGGATGCCCCCCCTTTTGTCGACGACCTGCTCGCGGCGCCGTTCGTGCGGCGCGTGGTAACCGACACAGTCGGTCCCCACGTGTTCACGCTTGGCGAGGTTCCGGGTTACGCGGTCGCCCATTGGGGCGGAGGCGTCCCCGGCGAGAGCCTAGAGATCTGCGGTGCTCTCTGGGGGCCACGGCGGCTGGATCGGGGTGATACTGGGTCTTGGTCGGTGCCACTGGAGGAGGTGGCAACCCGAGGGTGGGGGTGGCATGACCTCGAGCGCGACGGCGCCGGTCCGTTTCGCTGGACCCGCGGCACCGAAGCCGGAGTCCTCGTCCAGCTGGTGAGCCCCAGCCCGCTGACGGTGGAGTTGCGGGCGACCGCTGCGGTCACTAATCTGACAGGGAAGTCGGTCACGGTCGAGCTGTCCGTCAATGGTGTCCCCGTCGGAGAGTATGGGATGGAAGGTGGTGAGGGCGTCTATCGCTGGGAGGTGCCGATTACGCGTTGGCGGGTCGGTATGAACCACTTGACTTGGCAACTCTCCGCCGCGGCCAGGCCGGCCGCACTGGGTGTCAGCGATGACCAACGCGATCTGGGCCTCTCGGTGCGGGAGCTTCGGCTGACGCCGCAGGGGGCGAGCCGATGAATGTCTTTCTCGTTGACGGCACCTACGAGCTGTTCCGGCACTTCTTCGCCATGCCGTCGGCCACCGACGTGGACGGCCACGAAGTGGGTGCGGTCCGGGGCGTTCTCGGGTCGACCCTGTCGATGGTCGAGGAGGGCGCGTCGCACCTGGCGGTGGCCACCGACCACGTGGTCGAGTCGTTCCGGAATCAGTTGTGGGAGGGCTACAAGACGGGCGAGGGGACAGAGCCCGCGTTGGCCCGGCAGTTCCATCCCCTCGAGGCGGCGCTCGAAGCACTGGGCATCTGCGTCTGGCCGATGACCGAGTTGGAAGCGGACGATGCGCTCGCCTCCGGCGCGGCGAAGGCCCACGAGGATCCCCGGGTCGAGCAGGTGTTTATCTGCACGCCGGACAAGGACCTTGCCCAGTGCGTCCGGGGGCAGCGCGTGGTGCAGTTCGACCGTCGTGCCGGCGTGATGCGAGACGCCGATGGGGTGCGCGAGAAGTTCGGCGTGTCCCCCGAGTCGATCCCGGACTATCTGGCGCTCGTCGGAGACACCGCGGACGGCTTTCCCGGGCTCAAGGGGTGGGGGGCGAAGTCAGCCGCTCGGGTGCTCGCTCGCTACGAGCGTCTCGAGGCGATTCCAGACGCCGCGTCGGACTGGGACATCGACGTCCGCGGCGCGGCACGGCTGGCCAGCGAGCTGGCCGCCCACCGCGAGCAGGCCGGGCTGTTTCGCGACCTGGCGACACTGCGCACCGACGCTCCGGTGTACGACTCGCTCGACGACCTGCGGTGGGAAGGCCCGCGTCCCGCCTTCTTCGAGCTCTGCGCCCGGCTGAATGCCCCCGGGCTCCTGAAACGCGCTCAGGCCCTGGCTCCCTGAGCCAGGCGCTCACGGGAGAGAATCCGCATCCGGATCGGTCGGTCCGGTCGCAAGGTGATTGACGGACTGGTCCCCACGTCGGGCGGCTCGACCAGCTCGAGTCTGCAGCGGCGGGCCAGGGTCGCGACCACCAGCACCAGTTCCATCAACGCGAAGGTGTTTCCGATGCATTGACGGGGGCCGCCGCCAAACGGGAAGTAGGCGAAGGGTGGGCGCGCGGCTTCCTGGTCCTCCGCAAAGTGCTCCGGGTCGAAGTGGGCCGGCCGGCGCCAGAACTGCGGATGCCGGTGTGTGACATACGGGCTGAGGAGCACGATCGTCCCCTTCTGGACCCGAAACCGGCCTGCGTCGTCATCCGCCACGGCGTTGCGTGAGATGACCCAGGCTGGTGGATACAGGCGCATCGCTTCCTTGACGACGCGGGCGATGTAGCTCAGGTGCGGAAGATCGGCGACGCCCGGCTGACGGTCGCCCACCGTCTGGTCGACCTCGGTCTCGACTCGTCGCTGCGTCTTGGGATGCTGGGCCAGCAGATACCAGGTCCAGGCCAGGGCGATCGCCGTCGTCTCGTGCCCCGCGAGAAAGATCGTCATCACCTCGTCGCGTAGCTGTGGGTCGCTCATCGAATCGCCGGTGTCGGCGTCGCGCGACGACATGAGCATGGTCAGCAGGTCATCGGGCGCGGCGGTCTGGTGCCGGCGTTCTGCGATGATGTCGAGGATCACCCGGTCGAGCGTCGCCATCGCCTGGCGGAGCTGGCGGGCGGCCGGCGTGGGCCACCACAGGGGGCGGGGGATGATCCGAGCCAACGCGTCGTTGGCATGCGCGAGCGTGATCTCCAGGGCGCGGCTTACCCGGTCGGCCGCACCGGTGACGTCGGCGCTCAGCAGCGTCTGACCTATGATCCGCAAGGTCAGTTTCATCATCGCCGCCGTGACGTCGACCACCCGCTCCCCGGTCGTGGCGTCTTCCGGATGCCGTCGTTCGAGCCAGTCGTCGGCGAGGGCGTCGGCCGCCGCGCTAATGCTGTCGCCGAAGCCGGCGATGCGCGCCTTGTGGAACGCCGGCTGTGCGATCCGCCGTTGTTGCAGCCAGTGCTCACCCTCGCTGGTCAGCAGGCCGTCTCGCAGGAGCAGCCGCAGGACTTCGAACCCGCGCGTCCGCTTGTCGTAGTTGGCAGCCTGATCCTGCAGCGTATGGCGAACTAGCTCCGGGTGGGCGAGGAGCGCGAGCCTCCGATTGAAGAGACGGAAATCGACGGCGTCTCCATGGGTGTCGAACCCGTCCAGGAGCAACGCCAGAGGATCGGACCGGAACGCCGGGAGGTGTCCCAGGAGACCACTGGTGGAGAGCGAGGGAATCCTACGCGCGCCGCTCGCAGAGGTCACGAGTTCGCGTCGACGTATGCGGCGAGCCGTTCCCGATTGTCTGGCGACAGACCCAGGAACTCGACACCGAGGCCTCCTCTCCACACTTCGGTGTGGAGACTGACGCGACGATGAACGCGATTCTCTTCCATGTCGTCGGCCGCCGAAGATGGCGCGAGGAGACGGCTGCCGGGCATTGTACAGCCAGGGGGGCCGTGGCCCGACGCGGTCCGTAGACCGAGTAGACACCCCTTCACGTCATTGCACATGCCCGCACCCGGACACGTCCCGCGCAGTGCGACAATGAGGGCATGAGTCGCATCCGCGACCGACTTGGTCAGGCTGGGTCCCGTCGTCGCCTAGAAGGCGCCCCGTCGCTTGGTCAGCTCGGCTGGACGCCACCACGGGCGCGATCCGAGAACCGTCGGGAACACCTTGGCGTTCGGGACTACGTGCAGCGCGGCGTGCTGATTGGCGCTCTTGCCTGGCTCGGTTGGTGGCTGGTCGGGCAGGTGCGGACCGACGCAGTTCCGACGCCGCCAGCGGCCGCGGGCGGCGGACTTGAGCGCGTCCTCCCCAGCCCGCCGCCCGACGTCGTCCAGACCGACCCGGTCGCGCCGCCGGTCGATGCGCCGTCGGTTCCGGTCCCGGTCGAGCGAGCGCCGCTTTCCCCAGCCCCCCCAGCCGCGGCCGAGTTTCCGACCGAGGTGGTCACACCGACTCTCAGCGCGATCCTGGTGTCAGGCGCCAGGCGGCTGGCCGTGCTGGACGGCGTCGTCGTAGCGGCCGGTCAATTCAGCGGAGCCTGGGAGGTGATCGCGGTCGATCGAGACGCCGTACTCGTCCGACACGAATCGGGCGTTGAAGTGCCCATCTCCCTTGGGCAGGGCGCATCGCCTCGCGTCGAGGGTGGGCAATCTCCGTAGTATTCTGGAGAGTGATGGCTACGCGTTGGAGACCGGCCCGGCTAGTCGTCGTCGCGTGGCTCCTCCTGGGGGGGGGGCTTGCGGCGTTGCCCGGCTGACCACCCACGTTGGGGACTCGCTGGCCAACGGTACCTTGACGAGCGAGACTACCGAGATTCCCGAGGAGATGCTCGAGCGCCTGCGAGCGCTGGGCTACGTCCGCTAGGGTCGACGACTCAGGCGCCCGGCTCCGCCGGTGGTCCGGGCCGCGCCCCTCACAGTCCAATGTCCACACGCCGTCTACCGCCCTGGGCCCGGGACCTGCTCGACCGCTTTCCGGTTGCCGCGCAGCCCACGACCGACCAACCGTTGCCGGACTGGCTCGAGGATGAACTCGCGCAGGTCCCCCTCTGGGCCCGGATCCGGGGCACGGACGATGTCCGGCAACGTCATCCCTATCTCGTGATCGAAGATGTTCGGGCGCAGCCCGACCTGATGCGTCAGGTGCTCGATCTACGTCCGGCCCTGGCCGATCTGGCGCAGCGCCTGGTCGACCAGGGCATCCGTCACCTGGTGTTCACCGGTTGCGGGTCGGCGTTTCACGCCTCACAGTTCGCGGCCTTCCTGTTCCGGCAATGGACGCCCTGGACGACCGAGTGCTACGAGTCACTGGAGTTCACCAGCCACTGGACCCCCTCGCACGAACCGACCGCCTTGATCGCGCAGTCGGCGACCGGGTTCACTGCCGAGACGCTCGATGCCGCCGCCCACGCCACGCACCATGGTCTGCTGACCGCGGCGCTCACCAACACGTCGGAGAGCGCCATCGAGGAGCTGTGTCACGAGTGCGTCGCGTTCCCCGCCGGGCAACGCTGCGGTCCGGCGGTGTCGGTGCTCACCACCCGGTTGATGATGTTGTATCTGCTGGCCCTCGAGGTCGGCATCGCGACCGGGCGGCTCCACACGCAAGAGGCGGACGACCTCGGCCTGGCGCTGGCGCATCTGCCGGATGCGGCCTCGGAGTTCCTCCAGGAAGAAGACCTGAACATTTCGCAGATCGCCAACGAGTTGAAGGACCAGGAGGCGCTGCTGTTCGTCGGCGGCGGCCCAAACTGGTTCTCAGCCCGGGAAGGCGCGCTCAAAGTCGAGGAGCAGTCGTACCTCTTGTCCAAGGCGTATCGCCCTGCCGAGTTCCTCCACTGCGCCATCCCCGTGATCTCGGAATCGGTGGGCACGGTCATCATCGGCGCCGAGGGCCGTTCGTACGCGCGGTCGCACGATGCCGTTCGGACCAGCCTGGCCGCCGGAGGGCCGTGTCTCGCGCTGGTGGTCGAGGGCGATGACACGATCGCGCCCGCGGCGAGCTTCGTGGTCGCGCTGCCGGATCCGATCGACGAGTTGTTGATGCCGTCGCTGGCGACCATCGCGTTCCAGCTGCTCGGCTACTACCTGGGAGCGCAGCGTGGGCACAACCCGGACGCGCTCCGCACCGACGACCTGGCCCATGCGCGGGCCTGGCTGACCGCGTTTCCGTTCGGTACCCATTGAGTCCGAAAGCCGGCTATAATCCCGGGGTTTGTCCGGCGTCCGAGTGAACGGCGCCGAGAAGGAGAAGTGTAATGCCCGCGCCACCGACCATAGCCACGGTGATGTTCATCGCCGGTGCCGTGATCCCATTCAGCGTGATCGTCATCTGCGCCGTGATCGGCCTGATCAAGCGCTAAACGGTCCGTTCCTTCCCCGACTGCACCCCCGGGGAGGGTGATTCATGACACGTGTGACCTCGGTCGCCGCCGTCCTGCTGGCGACCGTCCTCGTTGGCTGCGGTGACTCCAGCCCGACGAGTGCCGTTCCCCGCCGTCTCGATCTCGTCATCATTCTGGACGGATTGCGCCCTGACTACGTTGGTCAGGCCATGCCGACCCTCGCCGCTCTCGGACGGCGCGGGGTGGTGATGCGCAGCCATCATGCCGTGTATCCGACCGTGACCCGGGTCAACGCCGCCTCGCTGTCGACCGGCGCCTATCCGGAACGCCATGGCCTACTCGGCAACTCGGTGTACGTCCCGGCGGTGGACGAGGCGGCCTTCCTCGACACCAGTGATCGCGACAGTTTGCTGCGTATCGAGGCGGCCGGTGAGCCGCTGTTGACCGCGACCACGCTTGGCGAGGTGCTGGCGGGAGCGGGCGCCAGGCTGCTGGTGGCGAGTGCCGGCTCGCCGGGATCGTCGTATCTGCTCAACCACACGCCGGAGGGCGGTGCGATTCTGCACTACGACTATTCTCGGCCGGCGTCGCTTCACGCCCAGGCGCTCGACGTCCTCGGCCCGGTGCCCGAGGCGGATGTTCCCAATTGGCGGCGAAACCGGTGGGTGGTCGACGGGCTTCTCGATGTCGCGATGCCCGAGGTGGATCCTGATGTCGTGGTGCTCTGGCTGAGCGACCCCGACACGACAGCGCACCGCCATGGCGTCGGGCATCAGCGGATGAGTGAAGCTCTGTTCTATCTGGACGCCGAACTGGACCGCATCCAGGCGTGGCTGTCCGCCGAGGGCCGGCTCGAGTCGACCAACATCTGGGTGACGTCCGACCACGGGTTCTCCGAGCACACCGGGGCCGTTGATCTGGACGCGTTGCTCGAGCCGTTCCAACGGACGCTCGACGATGGGACCCTTCGCATCGTGGCCGGGGCCGGTGCCATCTATGTCCGCGATGGTGACGAGGCGACCATACGCCAGATCGTTGACGTCCTGCAGGTCACCGAAGGTGTCGGGGCCGTGTTCACCGGCGCGGCCACGCCCGGAGATGCCGCCGGCGCCATTCCCGGCACCCTGTCTTTCGACGTCGCTCGCTGGGGGCATCCGCGGGCGTCCCAGGTGCTCTTCTCGGCCGATTGGACCGACTAGCCCGGCGCCTATGGGCTGCCCGGAACCTCAGCGCAGGGGGGCGTGGCTGGGCACGGCACGACGAGTCCGTTCGACATCCACAATCCATTGGTGGCGGCCGGCCCCGATCTGAAGAGCGGCGCCATCGTGGACGTCCCGAGCAGTAACGTCGACCTGGCGCCGACGCTGCTGCATCTCCGGGGCATCGAAGCCCCCGAGACCATGGACGGTCGTGTGTTGCTCGAAGCGCTCGACGCCGGGCCGGATCCCGATTCGGTGGTCGTCGCCGTCGATCAGGCGCGGATGTCGCGCGACGATGGCGCCTATGCGGTGACGGCGGCGACCTCATCGGCGGGCGACGCGACCTACCTCGACTACACGATCGTGGAACGGCCGTGATCACGACGCTGGCCGGGGCCCCTGCGTCGCCGCTCGGGCTGGCCGCGATTCCCGATCAGCAGCGCGCCTGCGTGGCCCGCGGGTTCGAGGCGTGGATCAACTACTTCTTCTTCTATTCCGTCGGTTATCGCCCGATGCTCGGCGGGCTGGCGCCGCTCCTGCGGCGTCGGCGCGAGGCGCTCATCGTCTCCACCGGGTCGGGCTCACGCCAGGCGGCCGGACTCGAACGGGCGCGACGTCAGACGACGCGGCGGCTCGGAGTCGAGCAGAACGAGCTGTTCTTCGCCGAATACGTGAACGGCTCCGACCCGCCGGGCGCGGTGTTCGGCCCCGACGGGGTGCTGGCGACGCTGACTCGATGGCGAGAGGAGGGGCAGATCCGGTATGTCGGCGCGACCACCCACGATCGCTCCCTGGCGGTCCGGTTGCTTCGCGACGACCGGGTCGACGTGCTGATGTAGCGCTACAACATGGCGCATCGGAAGGAGGAGGACGAGGGGTTCCAGGAGGCGGTGGAGGCGGGTGTGCCGGTGGTCGCGTTCACCGCCACGCGCTGGCGGACGTTGCTTGCCGGCCATGCCGACTGGGATCGGTCCCCTCCCACGGCGGCCGATTGTTACCGCTTTGCCCTGTCGGCGCCGGCGGTCGAGGTCGTGCTCACCGCGCCACGTACCACCCGCGAGCTTCGAGGGAACCTGGAGGCGCTGGTTCGCCCGGGTGTCACTGCGGCCGAGCGCCGCGAGTGGTGCCAGCTCGGCGATCTCGTCTATAGCGAGACGCACCGCTTCGAGACCGCCTACCCTTAGTCCCGCCCGGCGAGCGTCTAGCTCTTTTCGACGGGACCGTCGACGACCTTGCCGTCGAACAGGTGGATCTCCCGTTCGGCGTGCTGGGCGTAGCGTGGGTCGTGGGCGACCATGCAAATGGTCGACCCTTCGTCGTGCAGCGCTTCCAGCAGGTTCATGACCGCCTCGCCGTTCTTCGAGTCGAGGTTTCCGGTGGGCTCGTCGGCCAGCAGGATCGACGGTTGTCCCGCCACGGCCCGCGCCACGGCCACACGCTGCTGCTGACCACCCGAGAGCTGGCTGGAGAGGTGCTTCGCGCGGTGCGCTCGACCTTCTCGAGCGCCTCGTTGACTCGCTCTTTTCGCTCGGCCGGGCGCATTCCCCGATAGGTGAGCGGAAGCTCGACGTTCTCGTAGACCGACAGGTCGCCGATGAGGTTGAAACTCTGAAAGATGAATCCGATCTCGCGGTTTCGGGTGCGGGCCCGCTCGGCCATCTTCAGGTTCGCCACGGCCAGACCGTTAGACGGAAGCGAGACGGCGAAATTTTGCCGCCGTACGCCTCTCTCACGCGCCGACGATGCCGGCGACCGCCGCCGACAGCCGCACCCACTGTTCGGTTTCCTCCGCCAGCTGTCGTTCCCCGCGGCTCGTCAGCTCGTAGAACTTGGCCTGCCGGTTGTTCTCCGACTTTCCCCAGGTTGCCCGCACCCATCCCTGCTGCTCCAGCCGGTGGAGCGCCGGATAGAGCGACCCCTGGTTCACTTGCAATACGTCCTCGGACATCTGCTGGATGCGCTGGGAGATGCCCCATCCATGGCGCGGTCCGGTCGACAGCGTCTTGAGGATGAGCAGATCCAAGGTCCCCTGCAGCAGATCGGATCGTGTCTTCGCCACCCTTTTCTCCTAGATGTTCTACAAGGGTTGCCTGGTCTCTTGTAGATTGTCAAGGGAAGGTGGGTTTTTGGGGTTGATCTCCGCCGGATCCAGTGCTGATTTGTCAGCACTGCTGGATTCTTAGCATGCTGGAGACGCCATGCCAAAGTCATCCCACCATCAGCTAGCCCGCCGCGAACGCCAGATCATGGAGATCGTCTACCGGTTAGGCCGGGCGAGCGCGGCGGAGGTTCGCGAGGCGATGCCGGATCCGCCCAGCTACTCGGCGGTTCGAGCGCACCTTCGCATCCTCGAGGAGAGGGGACACCTGACTCACGCGCGAGAAAGGGCGAGGTATGTCTTCTGTCCGACGGTCGCGCCGGACCGCGCCCGGAGGTCCGCGCTGAAGCAGGTGGTGCAGACGTTCTTTGACGGCTCGGCCGAGGATGCCGTGGCGGCGTTGCTCGACATGTCGCAATCGAAACTCACGCCGGAGGATCTGGACCGCTTGTCCGGTCTGATCGACCAGGCCCGGAAGGAAGGACGATGACCATGGAGCTCATGCAACTGAACGGCGGCGTCGAGATCTGGCTGACCGTGCTTGGAGAGACGACGCTGAGAGTGTCGCTCGTCCTGCTGCTCGCCGCAGCGGTGGTGCTGTTCCTGAAGAGCTCGACCGCGACACTCCGGCACTTCGTCTGGGCCGTGGCCCTTGGCGGCGCCCTTATGTTGCCGGTGGCGGCGGGCCTGTTGCCCGCCGTGCAGGTGCCGCTCCCGTTCTTCGACGTGGCGCCCGCAGGCTCGGCCGGCAATCGCATGCCCCGCGCGACCCTGAGTGGGTCGAACTTGCCGACGAGCTGAGCGGCGTGCTCAGCCTGACGCTGGTTGGCGCCGGTCTGGCGGTGGGGATGGTTGCCGCGCTGGTGCTCGGTCGCGGCCTCCGGACGCTCCTCTATGGCGTGGCGCCCAACGACCCGGCCACGCTGGTCGCGGCACCCTTGGTACTGGCCGCCGTATGCGCGGTCGCGTGCGTTTTGCCGGCTCGGCGCGCCGCCCGGATCGACCCGACTACCGCCCTGCGGGCGGACTGACGACGCTACTTGCCGTCCACGACCTCATTGCTGAGCGTGCCGACGCCCATGACCTCGACCTCGTAGGTGTCGCCCGCGCTCATCGCCTGGGTGTTGCCCATCGTGCCGGACCAGATCAGGTCGCCCGGTTCGAGGGTCACGTAGCGCGAGATGTAGCTCAGCATGTGCGCCATGTTGAAGATCAGATCGCTGCTGTTGCCCCGTTGACGCTCTTCCCCGTTGAGGCGTCCGATGATTTCCAGGTTCGTCCGATCGAGACCTGAGACGAGAACCGGCCCCACGGCGTTGAAGCCACGCGATCCTTTGGCCCGGACCCACTGGATGTCGTTGGCCTGCCACACCCGCTCGCTGACATCGTTTCCGGCGGTGACGCCGAAGATGTAGTCGGCGGCCTCCTCGAGCGGCACGTTCTCGGCCCGCTTGCCGACCACTGAGACCAACTCGGCTTCGTAGTGCAGGTCGGTCGACTCGGCTGGGCGGACGATGGGGTCCTCCGGGCCCACGATCGAGTTGGCCGGCACGATGAACATGCCCGGCTCTTCAGCCGGCTCACCGGTGATGTGGCTGCGGAAGTTGAACGCCGTCATCAGGACCAGATCGGGGTCGACTGGCGCCTCCAGCTTGACGTCGGCGCGTTGCACCTCCACGCCGGTCAACGACGGCTCGAGATACGGCGCGTCGCTCAGCTGGAGAATTGTCTCGCCCTCGAGGACGCCCCATGAGGTGTCACCACCCTGGGAGTAGCGGACGAACTGCCCCGAGCTGGTGTCGATCGGCGTCTGGGCGGGCTGCGCCGCCTCGACCGGCTCGGACGACGGCGCCGGGGCGCTACAGCCGGCGAGGACGAGCGCCGACAGGGACAGGGTCGCGACGAAGGTGTGGGTGCGCATCCCCGAATCGTATGCCCGGGTCGGCGGCCTCGCAACCGATTTCCCGCCGGGAACCTCCCGGGCCTGACACCGTCTAGTCAGCTATGCGGCAATTCAAGATCGTCGTTCGCCGGCTCTTGCGGGCGCCCGGGTTCACGGCCGTGGCCCTGCTCACTTTGGCCATCGGGGTCGGTGCGAAAACGGCGGTGTTCACCGTGCTGAAGAGCGCCGTGTTGGCGCCGAGGCCGAGCGCCAGCGACGTCAGCACCACGAGCGTTCAACCCCTTACTTTCAGCAGGACCCGCACGGCGTGTCGAAGATCGCGGAGCATGTCTCCGCTCCTGAGGGTGGGCTCGGGTCGGAGCCCTTCTCCGACAACTATCCGATCGGCTCGAATTCGGTCCAGGTGGTGGTTTCACCCTTGCGGGTGGTGCTGAAGAGCACGCGGACGTGGTAGTAGAGGTCCAGCTCGGACAGCAGCCACGGCCCGCCCGGTTCAACCGGTCGCCGCTCGAGGTGACCGGTGGCGTCCGAAATGCTGCCAAGGATGCCCCACCAGAGCCGAACCCGATCGGTGAGCTCGAAGCTGACCCGCGCGACCTCGTAGGTGGCCTGGTCGATCCAGATCAGGCCGCGGGAGTTGTTCAGGGCGTGGTCGGTGCGCCGGCGCACCGGGAGCTTGCCGGGCCGAGGCTCGAACGTCAGCACGAACGTCGGTCGCCCATTCAGGTCGCGGATGCCGTCATAGCTTGCGGTATAGCGTTCGATCAGCTCATCGTCGAACACCATGGCGATCTCGTCGTCGTCCTCTTCCTCAGGCTCCTTGAGCGACTCCAGGAACTCTTCCCAGCGCTTGGCTTCCTCTTCCTTGTCCTCGTCGCTGAGCGGTGCCCCGTCCTTCGACAGGAGGCTCGCGAACGGCACCCCCTCGTAGGGGGCCACGGCGTAGTGCAGGAGCTCGTCGACCTTGACCTCGCCGTCACCGTCGAACTCCCGGTTCCACTGCCGCATCTGATAGCGGTAGCGGGCGCCGAAGTTCTGTTCCTGCGCCCAGGTTGATCGCTCCAGGGCCCGGTCGATGATCTGGCGGACGTCGACGTCCGGCTCGGCGGCCGGCGGTAGTGGGGCCGAGGCCAGGCCGGTCAACCCGAGGCTGACGGCGACGACGATGAGGGATGCGTAAGCGAGAGTCTTCATGACGGTCCTTCGACCATGGGAGCGCCCCGGCACCCCAGAAACCCGCTTTGCCAGCTTACCCTATGTCGAGCGGCGGCTCGCCGCCATCGAGATCCTCAGCCGGATGGACGAGCGGTGACTCCAGGTGACCTGCGGCTGGTGGGCCGGCTCGTACGTGCGTCGGGCACCGGGGCGTTGGTCGACCCGCTTGCCGTGTATGTGGGCGGTGGTCACCCGTGCGCCGCTAGCTACCGCTTCAGCAGTTCCAGCAGAAACTCGGTGGCGCCGTCACCATCCATCAGCGAGAGCTTGCGCACGATCTCTCGCTGGATGTCTCGGTCGGTCTCGCTCCGGGCCAGCTCCACCAGCGCTATCTCCGCCTGCTGGATGAACAGCGCCTGGATGAGCGCCCGCCGCAGCGTCTGGTCGGTCTCGTTCGCGGGGTCGCGGCCCGCGATGGGGGTCATCTCGTGCATGGCGTCCTCGTCAGAGCAGTGGTGCGAGCGCCACCCGGATCTTCTTCACCGCGCGGAACACGTTGTGTTTCGCGGTCGTAGGGCTGATTCCTAGCTAGCCTGCGATCTCCTCGGGCGAGCGACCCTCGTAGTGGCGGAGCACGAAGGCGGTTCGCTCCTGTGCGCTCAGATCGTCCAGGGCGCGGTCGGGGCGCGATTGGATCTCGCTGCTCTCGGCCTGGCGGTCGGAGCGGGGATCCGGGGCGGTCAGCTTGGTCTCCTGTCCCTCCGGCCAGTCGGCCTCCCGTCGACGAGCTCGCAGAAGATCAACCGCCGTGTTGGCCGCGATGCGATACAGCCAGGTGCCGACCGAGGAGCGGAGCTCGAACCGCCGCACCTCGCGATGCGCGCGCAGGAAGGTCTCCTGCACGACGTCCTTGGCATCCTGCTGGCTGCCGGTAATCCGGAAGGCCACCCGATAGAGCATCCGACCGTGCCGGTCCACCAGCGTCCGGAACGCCTCGGCGCTGCTCGCCTGCAGGCTCGTTACCAGCGCCTGATCGGTGATCGGCATGCTCACAAACACCTTAGACGAAGGACCGGGCGGTTCGGTTAGGCTTCCTCCATGCGAAGGAGTCTCAGGTCCCTTGCCCTCTTCATGGCATTGGCGGCGGCCGCCTGTCTGCCGCCAGTCGACGCCGCCGATCTGGTCCTACGGAACGGCACCATCGTCACCGTCGATCCGGTGCAGCCCGAGGCGGAGGCGATTGCGGTGGTGGGCGATCGCATCGTCGCGGTGGGGCGATTCACCGAGCTGGAGCGCTACGTCGGTGACCAGACCCAGGTCATCGACCTCGATGGCGCGCTGGCGATCCCCGGATTCATCGAGGGGCATGGGCACCTGCTCGGGTTGGGCGACGCGCAGCTGCAGTTCGACCTCTCGGGTGCCGTCAGCTGGGACGAGATCGTGTCGTTGGTCGCCGATGCGGCCCAGCGAGCCAGGCCGGGCGAGCTGGTGCGAGGTCGCGGCTGGCATCAGGACAAATGGGTTCCCCCGCCGGAACCGAGTATCGAGGGGCTTCCGCTTCACGATGCGCTGAGCGCCGTCTCTCCCGACAACCCGGTTGTACTCACGCATGCGAGCGGGCACGCCAGCTTCGCCAACGCCTACGCCATGGCGCTCGCTGGAGTCGACGCCAGCACGCCGGATCCACCCGGGGGCACCATTGTCCGCGACGCCGACGGGGCCCCGACTGGCGCGTTCCGGGAGACGGCGTCCGGCCTCCTCGCCGCGGCGCGGCGCGACGCGACACCTCCCGACCCCCGCCGGCAGGCGGCGCTGGCCATCCGGCAGCTGCTCGAGCATGGCATTACCAGCTTTCACGACGCCGGGGCATCATTCTCGACGGTCGACTTGTATCGGGAGTTGCTCGACGAGGGCACGCTCGACGTGCGCCTTTGGGTCATGCTGCGTGCGTCGAACGAACAGCTGGCGGCCAGGCTCGCCGACTACCGGACGGTGGGCGCCGGGAACCACCATCTGACCGTCCGTGGTATCAAGCACCAGATCGACGGGGCGCTCGGGTCACACGGCGCCTGGCTGCTCGAGCCCTATGAGGATCTCGGCGACAGCGTGGGGCTCAACACCACGCCGATCGGCGTCATCGAGGAAACGGCACGTTTGGCGCTGGAGCACGAGTATCAGCTCGCCGTCCATGCGATCGGCGACAGGGCGAACCACGAGACGTTGGATCTGTTTGCCCGAGCCTTCGCGACCGTGGACGACGGCTCGGCCAGACGCTGGCGGATCGAGCATGCCCAGCATCTGCATCCCGATGACGTGCGTCGCTTCTCCGAGCTCGGGGTGATTGCATCGATGCAGGGGAAACACGCCACCTCGGACGGGTCCTGGGTGCCGGATCGGCTGGGCGAGAAGCGCACCGAGGAAGGGGCCTACGTCTGGCAGCGTTTGCTGGAGGCGGATGCGGTCGTGGTCAATGGCACCGACGCGCCGGTCGAGCCAGTGGACCCATTGTTGAGCTTCCAGTCGACCGTGTCCCGTCGCTTGGTGGACGGGTCCGTGTTCCTCCCTGACCAGCGGTTGAGCCGCCTCGAGGCGCTCGAGACCTACACCATCAACGCCGCCTACGCAGCCTTCGAAGAAGACATCAAGGGCTCGTTGAGCCCGGGCAAGCTCGCCGACATCACTGTGCTGTCGAAGAACATTCTGACCATACCCGAAGAGGAGATCCCCACCGCGGAGGTGCTCTACACCATCGTCGGCGGCCGGGTGCGGTATCGGCGGTGAGGGAGGTGGGGCTAGGGGGCCGACGTCCGGCCGTTCCCGTTGGCCGGCGCGCCGTTGAGATAGCTCGCCAGGTGTTCGATCAGGTCGCGGGCGTCGTCTTCGGCGCCGTGGATGAAGGTGGACTTCCGACGACGAAGGACCGGCAGACCGATCGCGTACAGCCCGGGGGCATCGACCACCCCGCCGTCGTGGCGAAGGTGCCCCTTGCGGTCCAGCACCGGCACGTCGAGCCAGGAGTAGTCGGGCCTGAAGCCGGTCGCCCAGATGATCGAGCGGAGCTCGCCGCTGTTCAGGTCCAGATCCAGACGATGCGACTCTGGTACCCGGGTCGCCTCGAAGCGTTCCGGGGGGGCGCACTCTACTGGCGGTTCGGTATGGTCCGCCCACTCGTCGAACGTATCGAGCAGCCGGTTCATCTTGAGATCCGCCAGCGCGAACTGGTTGAGTAGCCCACCAGAGAAGAGCGCGCGACCATCTCGCACGGCCGCCCACCGACCGACCAGCTCAACGCCGGTGTCGGTCAACACGTTGAGGTCGAGCGTCGCGTGGCTCGGCGTGCCCGCCAGCTGGGGTGACGGCAGCTTGCGGGCGCGAGTTAGGTCGTCGATCTCGTTGTAGCGCTCGTCCCACACCCCGGAGGCGTCCATCCACCAGAGCACGTCTCGACCCCGGTAGGTGCGGGGCAGGCGAACGTGCTCTCCCACCGAGAGCGTGACCGGGCGGCCCGAACGGTGGATCTCGTCAGCCAGTTGCACGCCGGTGGCCGAGGCCCCGACCACCAGCACCCCGCCTTCGGGGAGCTGCGCCGGCGACCGGTAGTCCATCGGGGTGACGCACGTGATTGCCGCCGGCACCGCGTCGTGGAATGCAGGCACCGTCGGCAGGTTGCAGGCGCCGCTGGCCAGGATGAGACTGCGGCACCGGAGGTCGCCGGTGTCGGTCTCGACGTGATAGCCGTCGTCGGTGGGCCGCACCGACGTCACCCTTGTGTGGGTACGCACGGGGGCCGAGCTCGCCGTCGCGTAGTCGGCGATGAACTCGACCACTTCCGCGCTGGTCATGAACCCGTCGGGGTCGGCACCCTGGTACTCCCGCCCCGGCAGCCGCGTCTGCCAGTTGGGTGTCAGCAGGCGCATGGAGTCCCAGCGCTCGCGACGCCACGAGTTGGCGACCTCACCACGTTCGAGAACGACGTGGTCGATCGATCGCTCACTCAGGCATCGGCTGGCCGCCAGACCGGCATGCCCGGCGCCGACGATGACGGTGGTGACCTGCTGGCTCACGCCTGGGATCAGGCCTTGTTGACGGCGACCGAGACGTTTGTCGGGTTGGTGACCACGTCATAGACCGCCGACCGCTTTTGCGACTGCGCCACCAGGGCCTCGATATCGGCTTCCGAGGCATCGGCGTCGATGTTGAACGTCACCTTGATATCGTCGTAGCCGTTGCGGATGTCGCTATCCATCCCCAGGATGCCCTGGATGTCCATGGACCCGGTGAGCTCCGATTCGACCGAGCGGAGCTGGATGTTCCGGTTCTGGGCCACCGACGCCACGCCGGCCGTCAGGCAACTGGCCAGCCCTACGAGGATGTACTCGATCGGGGTGACGCCCTGGTCTTCGGCGGCGAAGATCTCGGGATGGTCGGCGTCGAAGCTGAACTCGGTCTTGTGCTGCTGCTCCTCGCCCAGACCGTGGAAACCCTGGATGTTCGTCTTGCTATAGGTGCCGTTCTGCCACTTGCAGGAGGCTCGCCAGTTGAATTTCGTGGCCGCGGGGGCGTCCTTCAGCGCCTCACGCGCGTCGAGCAGGGCCTGTACGTTGACACCATTGTTGACCGTGGTCTCGGACATCGGTTCTCTCCTCGTTCCCTGATAGGCGAAGCAAACGGCCGCCGAAGCAAGCCGACAGCATACATCGAGACGCCGGTGCCGGCGATCTTGTGTACACAATTAAGATCCCCACGATGACAAGCTCGGTGAGCGGGCCTGCGCCCGGTTCGGTCGGGGTCGTCGAGACCCGGTATATGGAGCTCCCGGACGGCGTGCGTCTCGACTCCGGCGCGAAGATCGCGCCCCTCAGGGTGGCCTACGAGACCTACGGCACCCTGTCGGAGGCCCGCGACAACGTCATCCTCGTGTGTCATGCGCTCAGCGGCGACGCCCATGCCGCGGGAGAGGCTGTGGACCCCGTCTCTGAAAGCACGCGGGATGGTTTCCGGGCCGAGGAGCGCGACGGAGCCGCCGGGCGAGGTCTCGGCTGGTGGGACGGGATGATCGGGCCTGGCAAGGCGTTCGACACCGACCGCTTCTTCGTGGTCAGCTCGAACCTGCTGGGGGGCTGCCGCGGCACTACCGGACCCGGGTCGGCCAATTCGGCGACCGGCCGTCCGTTTGGCGCCGATTTCCCCGTGATCACGGTGGGTGACATGGTCGAGGTCCAGCGCGCCATGCTCGACGCCCTGGGGATTCGCCGTCTCGCGGCGGTCGCCGGTGGCTCGCTCGGAGGCATGCAGGCGCTCGAGTGGGCCGTCCGGCATCCCGAGGACGTGGATGCGATCATCCCGATCGCCAGCACGCATGCGCTCGAGCCGCAGGGGGTGGCCTGGAACGCGATCGCGCGCAACGCCATCACCAGCGACCCCGCCTGGCAGGGCGGCCACTACTACGGCACCGGCCAGCAGCCCGATGGCGGGATGGGCATCGCCCGGATGGTGGGTCACATCACCTACCTGTCGGCCGACTCGATGCATCAGAAGTTCGGGCGCCGGCTGCAGGACACTGAAGACGTGTCATTCGAGTTGACCCGGGCCGACTTCGAGGTCGAGAGCTACCTGCGGCATCAGGCCGGCAGCTTCGTGAAGCGGTTCGACGCCAATACCTACTTGTATCTGTCCCGGGCATTGACCTACTTCGATCTCGCCCGGCAGCACGGGGACGGCAGTCTCGACCGTGCTGTCGCCGGTCTCTCGGCCCGGACGCTGCTGATCGCATTCAGCTCTGACTGGCTGTATCCGCCATCCGGATCCGAGCAGCTGGCCAACGCGCTGACTGCCCACGGGCGGTCGGTCGAGCTGCACGTCATCGACGCGCCATACGGCCACGACTGTTTCTTGCTCGAAGAGGCCCGGCAGACGCCAATGATCCGGGCCTTTCTCGGCTGCTGACCAGGAGTCATCCAGATGGAAGAGTCTCGCGCGTTCGGGTTCGGTACCCGCCAGGTGCATGCCGGACAGCGGCCCGATCCGAATACCGGTGCCCGGGCGGTGCCGATCTACCAGACCACGAGCTACGTGTTCGAGGATCCCGAGTCCGCGGCCGCCTATTTCAACCTGCAGGAGTACGGCAACACCTACTCCCGCATCATGAACCCCACTGTCGCGGTCTTCGAAGAGCGGATGGCCAATCTCGAAGGCGGATGCGGCGCGGTGGCGTTTGCCAGCGGGATCGCGGGGCAGGCGGCGGCGCTCTTCACGCTGCTCCAGCCGGGCGACCACGTCGTCGCCTCGTCGGCGCTCTACGGCGGGTCGGTCAACCAGTTGAAGCACTACCTGCAGAAGCTGTCGGTCGGGCTGACCTGGGTCGACCCCGACGACCCGGACAACTGGCGCGGGGCGGTCCAGGACAATACCAAGGCGTTCTACGGGGAGACCATCGGCAACCCCGGCGGCAACGTCCTCGACATCGAAACGGTCGCCGGCATTGCCCACGAGCACGGGGCGCCACTGCTGGTCGACAACACCTTCGCCACGCCCCATCTCTGCCGCCCGATCGAGTGGGGGGCCGACATCGTGCTGCACTCGGCCACCAAGTTCATCGGAGGACACGGGACCAGCATCGGCGGCGTGGTCGTGGAGTCGGGCGAGTTCAACTGGTCGAACGGTCGGTTTCCGGTCATCGCCGACCCGTCGCCGGCGTATCACGGACTGCAGTTTCATGAGACGTTCGGCACCTACGGCTACTTGATGAAGCTTCGGGCCGAGACGCTGCGCGACCTCGGGGCGGCCATGAGTCCGTTCAACGCCTTCCTCTTCCTCCAGGGGCTCGAGACGCTGTCGCTTCGCATGGACCGGCATGTCGGGAATGCGCGCGCGGTCGCCTCGTTCCTCGCAGGGCACGACGACGCGTCCAACATCACCTACCCCGGGCTGGAGGGGAGCCGCTATCAGCCACTGGTGGAGAAGTACCTGCCCGGAGGTTCCGGCGCGGTCTTCTCCTTCGACCTGGCTGGCGGCCGCGAGGCGGGCCAGGCGTTCATCCGCGGTGTCACGCTCTGGTCGCATCTGGCGAACGTGGGCGATGCCAAGAGCCTCATCATCCACCCGGCCAGCACCACCCACCGGCAGCTCAGCGACGACGAGCTGCAGGCCGCCGGGGTCGGTCCCGGGACCATCCGCCTGTCGGTCGGCATCGAGGATGCGGACGACCTGATCTGGGACCTGGAGCAGGGGTTCGCCGTCGTGGCCGCGGCGCCCGCCTCCGGGGAGAAGCCTCCCCTGGTGTGTGAGATATGACCGAGACCTTCGATCCGACCCCCTATCAGGACGCAGAGACCATCCAGCGGGTGCTCAACGCGGCGAAGACGATTGCCATCGTCGGGTTGTCGAAGAAGGAGCTGCGGGCCAGCTATTTCGTCGGTTTCTACCTGCGGCGACACGGCTACACGGTGGTGCCGGTCAACCCTCGCGAGCCGGAGATCCTGGGTCAGAAGTGCTATCCGACCCTGGGCGACGTGCCGGGACAGATCGACATCGTCAATGTCTTCAGGGCGCCGGACGCGCTGCCCGCGATCGCCCGCGAGGCGGTGGCGGCGGGCGCCGGCAACCTGTGGTGTCAGTTCGGGGTGGTCAACGAGGAAGGCGCCCGGATCGCCGAGGAGGGGGGCGTGTCAGTGGTGATGGACCGCTGCATCAAGGTCGAGCACGCCCGCTATGTCGGACGGATGCACTGGCTGGGCTTCAACACCCAGCGCATTACGTCCGTCCGAGGACCTCTTCAGTAGGTTTCTCGCGAGGCGAAACCCTCGCCAAGATACCGGGCCGCGCCTCAGGAGTTCGCGGCGGCTTTGGCGGCGTCGTAGTTTGGCTCCTGCACGATCTCCGGCACCTGCTCGGTGTGGGTGACCTTGCCGTCGCCATTGATTACGACCACCGCGCGCGAGAGCAGGCCCGCCAGGGGACCGTCGGTGATGGTCACGCCGTAGTCATTCCCGAAACTGTCGTTGCGGAAGACCGAGCAGTTGGTCACGTTCTCGAGGCCTTCGGCCTCGCAGAAACGCCCGTGGGCGAACGGCAGGTCCGCCGAGACACACAGCACGACCGTGTTCTGCATGTCGTTCAGGTCTTCGTTGAAGTGCTTGGTCGACGCGGCGCAGATTCCGGTGTCCACGCTGGGGTAGATGTTGAGCACGACCGTCTTGCCCGCATAGTCGGACAGGCTGGCCTCGGAGAGGTCGGTCTTCACCAGGGTGAACCCGGGTGCGTCCGAACCGACTGCCGGCAGCGTGCCGACGGTGTTGATGGCGTTGCCTTTCAGGGTGATCTGAGCCATTGCGAACCTCTTATCGAGTAAGGAACATCGGAGTAACCGGCCGACTATAGACAATAGGTCCGCCTCCGTCCAACCCGTTCGTCATGGATCGACGACGCGAGAGGGGGGCGCAGTACCGTCGCGACGCGCGTCCTCGGATGCGCCGCAGAGATGGGCCGATGCCTTGAGAGAGCCCAGCGCCAGGCTGGCGACGCCGCGGAAGTAGGCGGTGTAGGCGTGGGTCTGGACGAGTCCGAGGCAGGTCGGTGCCCACCCGAGCAGGTGACGCTGCAGGAAGGCGCGCTGAGCCTCGAAGCAGCGGTCGAGCTCCGACTCGTCGCTGCGCTGGTCCGCCGCAGTGGCCAGATCTGAGAGGTGGCCGACGAACGCCAGCTCGAGCGCGAGGTGATCATCAGGCTCCCGGTGGAGGGCCGGGGCCTCGACGCCGAATCGTCCGTAGAGGGCCCGGACCTCGAGCGTCGACTCCTGGAACGTGAGCCCCGTCTTGCTCCGATGCACCGACTCCCACGGTGGGGCCAGCATCTCGCCAGGCCCGACGAAGAGCCGGTTGAAGTCCCACACCAGCTCGTCGTGCCGTTCCGGGTCCCACCGCCGGCAGAAGTCTCCCAGCAGTCGCAGTCCCGCCGCCGTGTCTTCCTCGTCTGACGGAAACGGCCAGGCCTCGAACAACCGTTCCTCGACCAGCTCGGCCACCCATTCTGGCGCCGGCGGTGCTTGGAAGCTGCTGGCGAGAAACCGATAGGCCAGCCCCTGCCCGGGCTGAGCCTCCCGCCACGGCGTCCGGTCAGGGGACATCGGTGGCTCAGATGCCTATTCGCACCCGGGTCGCATAGAAGAGGAAGCGGCCGCATAGCTCCGACACCAGCACGAGCCCCAGCGCCGCGTAGGTCAGCCTGGCCACCAGGCGCGACCGGTCGGCCGTCTGGCTGCTCGCCAGCGCGCCGCCGAGGCCGGCGGCCGCCACGAACAGGAGGACCAGTCGGCTGGCCCAGACGCTGCCATAGTCGTCGGTCAGTCTCGTCGCGCTCGCCGCGGCCGCCGCCGAGACGTCGCCCGCCAGTGAGGCGAGTTGCACCCCCACGACGAGCGTCTCCGTGCCGAGCATCAGGAGGCCGGCCAGGGCGAGCCACCGGAAGGTCTTCACGGCGCGGTCGGAGCGCGCCACCAGGGCGGCGGCCACGCCGAGAAGGCCGAGTCGCACGGTGGTGGCGGTGAAGGCAGCCGGTGTTGCCGCACTGTTCCAGGCGGGCTGGGCAGGCAGCATGTAGATCATGATCTGGCAGTAGAGGAACGCCACCCCCGCTGCCGCCGTCAGGCCCATGACCACCCGGTGCCAGGCCGAGATCCGGACCGCTTGCCATTCGGCTACCGCCAGCGGCACCAGGCCGATCGCGAACAGCATTCCGAAGAGGATCTCCCGGCTCAGCCAGGACGCCCCGACGTTCACGAGGGCGAGCGGGGCCTGGAGCGGGGCGGAGAGATGAAAGGGGGCCACCAGCAGGCTGGCAGCAAACACGCCGAAGATCGCCCCGAGCGGTCCGATCCGCCCGGCGAGCGAAGGACCCGGTTCGTCGCGGTCGGGCTGCCGACCCAGCGCCAGCAGGACGAAGAAGGCGCCCACCGCCGCCTGGCTCAGGACGGTGAAGATCACCAACGACCAGTCACGGGGCTCCATCGCCAGCCGCCAGGCCTACGAGCGGACCAGCTTCAGCGGGATGAAGCGCACGGCCGGCTTGGTGATGTCGGCATCCGGTAGCGGGCCGAACTTGTCGGTGGCCCCTTCCCTGGCGGCAATCTCGTCGAGCGTGCCCCACTGCAGCGCCTTGGTCGGGCACGCCTCGGCGCAAGCTGGTCCGCCGGTGCCGGCGTCGATGCGGTGCGAACAGAAGTTGCACTTCTCCATCTTGCCGGTCTCGTCGCTGAACGTGGGGGCGTCGTAGGGGCAGGCCCACGCACACAGCCGGGCGCCGATGCACTTCTTCTCGTCGACCACCACGATGCCGTCGGGACGTTTCGTGATGGCCCCCGACGGGCAGGCATCGGCGCAGACGGGAACCTCGCACTGATTGCAGGCCATCGTGACGTGATACATCGCGGGCCCACTCTGGTCTTCCTCGATTGTGCGCACCTTCCGCCAGCGCATCCCCAGCTCGACCCCGTTCTCGACCTTGCAGGCCACCTCGCAGGTGCGACAGCCGGTGCAGCGATTGACGTCGACGAAGAAGGCGACCTGGCTCATGACGGGTCTCCGGGTGCCACTTGCACCATCGATGAATTCAACGTGTGACCGAGCGAGATCGGTTCGAACTTGTCAGGGCTCAGGCGGCTGGCGGTCTGCTTTTCGTCAACCGCGCCCCAGCCGGTAGTCACGCTCACCACCCCTTGCATGATGCTCGGAGTCACGACGGCCTCCGCATCGATCTCTCCGCGATCGTTGAACACCCGGACCCGCTGACCGTTGACGACGCCGCGCGAAGACGCATCGTCGGGATGGATTTGCAGCACCTGCCCCTTCCAGATCTCGGTGAGGAAGTCGTGGTGGTGAAAGCTGGAGTTGACGTGGTTGTGGTTCTTCCGGTTGATGAGCTGGAGCGGGTAGCGCTCGGCCAGCGCTTCGTCCACCCAGGGCGCCTCCACCGGATGGAGATACTCGAGTAGCGGGTCGAAGCCGCGCTGCTGCAGATAGAGCGAGAAGAACTCGATCCGGCCTGACGGCGTGTTGAACCGCTTGTCGGCGAACGGAATCCACGGATCCGGCATCGGGTTGACCGGCCCCTCCTCGAGTTGCTCCAGGCTGACCCCGGTCGGCTCGAGGACCCGGCGGAGAAGCGTGTCGTCGGGCTGATCGAAGTCATCGCCGAAGCCGAGTCGCTTGGCGAGCTCGGTCATGATCCAGCGGTCGGACCGCGCCTCGAAGAGCGGCTCGATCGCCTGCTCCATCAGCTGGATATAGCGACTCCGGGTGCCGGCAAGCAGACTGCGGCTCTCGAAGAGCGTCGTGACCGGGAGGACGATGTCGGCGTAGCGCGCCGTCGTCGTCATGAAGATGTCCTGCACCACGACGAAGTCGACGTTGTCGAGCCCTTCGATGATCTTCTGGGTGTTCGGGTACTGGGTGAGCATCCCGGTGCCGGCCACATGGATCACCTTGACGGGGTGCGGCTTGCGCTCGACCAGGTATTCGCCGAGCTTTGTGGCGGGAATGCCCTCGATACCGGGGTTTCGCTGCACCGGGACCGGGTAGTCGATGGTGCCGCCCTGGCCGAGGAAGCCGCCGGTGTCGTTGACGCCTCCCCCGAGCACCCCGACGTTGCCGGTGAGCGCCGCAAGATACAGGTGGCCGATGACGGTGAGCGTGCCGTGGTCGGTCCGCTGGGCGCCGGCCATGTTCTGGATGATGGCGGCCGGCTTCGCCGCGGCGAACTCTCGCGCCACCGAGGCGAAGCTGTCGGCCGGGGCGCCCGTGATCCGATGCACCACCTCGGGCGTGTAGCGTGCCGCGATGGCGGCGAGCCACTCGAAGACCGGCTGATACCGCACCCCGTCGATGACGTAGCTGCCACGCAGGGCCGCCTGGGCGCCCGGGGTGTCGGCGGGCACGGCCCGTGAGGTGTGCTCGTCCCAGACCAGGAACCGACCGGGTCCCTCTTCGCCGTTGGTCAGCAGTTGCAGGTCGGGCAAGTTGACCGGGAGCCCCTGGCCACCCTCCGGCCAACGTGCGGATTCGTCCTGCAGGTCATACCCCTGCTCGCCGTAGCGGACGAGGAACGGGGCGTTGGTGTAGGCGCGGACGTAGTCCTCGTCGATCAGCCCTTCGTCGATCAGCACGTGGATCATGCCGAGCGCGAGCGCCGCGTCAGTGCCGGGCCGGATCTGGATCCACCGGTCGGAGAGCGCCGCCGTCTCGCTCAGCCGCGGGTCGATGGTGACCAGCCGGGCGCCATGCTCTTCCCTCGCCTGGAAGAGGTTCTTCATGTAGCCCTGATTGGTGACCGCCGGGTTGTTGCCCCACGCCAGGAAGTAGCGGCTGTGGATCCACTCGTCCCTGAACTCCGAGCGCCCGCCCCCGAACGTAGCCTGGAATCCCGAGGTGACCGAGGCGCAGCAGAGCTGGGAGATGATCGGCGTGGCGCCGCCGAACCGGTTCCAGAAGGCC
>MDTE01141870.1_pt1 | contig 44724 bp, 39 predicted proteins | sample 811231 | NCBI WGS metagenome assembly MDTE01 (sample SAMN05326651, study PRJNA326480) | marine metagenome | isolation source: seawater | place: Indian Ocean: Red Sea | collected 2010
ATCCCATTTCGAACTCGAATGTTAAGGGCTCCAGCGCCGATGGTACTTTGTCTTAAGGCATGGGAGAGTAGGACATTGCCAGGTCTACTAAACGTGAAACGTCACTTCACTAAAAATCCAATTATGGTATTACTATAACATGAATATTACAGTTGTAGGTTTAGGCTATGTAGGCACTTCAATTGCAGTTCAATTGTCTACAAAGCACAACGTAGTCTGTTATGATATTGACAAAGATAAATTAGATTTAATCGACAAAAAAATATCGCCAGTAGAAGACGAGGAAATAAATAATTTTCTTATTAATAAAAAATTACATTTAACCTCAACAACATCAAAGAAGACAGCTTTTAAAAAAAGTAAGTTTGTAGTGATTTGTACACCAACAAATTATGATCACATAACTAATCAGTTTGATACTTCATCAATAGAAAAAGTAATAAAAGATGTATTAGAAAATAATACTTCTGGGGTAGCAATTGTCATAAAATCAACAATACCAGTGGGTTATACAAAAAAAATAAGAAAAATATTTTCTTACGAAAAAATTTTCTTTTCACCGGAATTTTTAAGAGAAGGCTCAGCTTTAAAAGATAACTTATACCCCTCTCGAATTATAGTAGGAGGCAAGGAGACATATGCAAAAGAATTCGCTGAGTTATTAATAGATACTTCTGAATGTACCCGTGAGGAAATTCCCATAATATATATGAATTCAAATGAAGCTGAAGCAGTAAAACTTTTTGCGAATACTTATCTTGCAATGAGAATTGCATATTTTAATGAATTAGATAGCTATTGTATTGCAAAAAATCTTGATACATCTTCGGTTATTGAGGGAATTGGTTATGACAAACGTATCGGGGACTATTACAATAATCCTTCTTTTGGTTATGGGGGATATTGTCTACCAAAGGATACACAGCAACTGAGAAAAAATTTTGAAGATGTACCTAATAGTATAATTCAAGCAATAGTTGATGCTAATGCAACAAGAAAAGACTTTATTGCAAGTTCGATAATTAAACTTAAACCTCAAACTGTGGGCATTTATAGGCTAGCGATGAAAGAAGGTTCTGATAATTATCGTGATAGCGCCATTCAAGGAATCATGAAAAGAATAAAGGCAAAAGGAATAGAGACAATTCTTTATGAACCCTTGCTCAACGATAAAACTTTTTTTAAATCTGAAGTTATCAAAGACTTAGCGGATTTTAAAAAGAGAAGTAGCCTAATAGTTGCTAATAGGTTAAATAATGAACTTAAAGATGTTATAAATAAAGTCTTTACTAGAGATATCTTTATGAGAGATTAAATTTCTTTCTGGTGTATATTCCAGGGATATGACACAAAAATACCTGTAGCATATCTTAAAAATTTGTAGCCAGATGGCAGATTATATATTAACGCGGGGTGGAGCAGTCTGGTAGCTCGTTAGGCTCATAACCTAAAGGTCGTAGGTTCAAATCCTACCCCCGCAACCAAAAACTTTTTTGAAAGTTGTAAAATGTAAATGAGAAATATTTTAATTACAGGATCAGCTGGCTTTATAGGCTTTCATTTAGCAAAGTTATTAGTAAATAAAAATTTTAATGTTCATGGTTATGATGGAATGACAGATTATTATGATGTAAATTTAAAACATGCTCGTCATAATATTTTATTTAAAAGTTCAAACTTCGTTGCTACCGAGGGAATGCTTGAAGACAACGAAAAACTCGATGCGTTAGCAAATGAATTTCAGCCAGATGTAATAATTCACCTTGCCGCGCAAGCTGGTGTCAGATATAGCCTAGAGGAACCAAGAGCTTATATTGACTCAAATATTATTGGGACATTTAATGTAATGGAAGTTGCCAGGAAATTAAAAGTAAAACACCTTCTTATGGCCTCCACATCTTCAGTATATGGTGCTAATTCAGAAATGCCTTTTACTGAAGTTGAAAAAGCTGACACACAGCTTTCAATCTATGCTGCTACAAAAAAAGCTAACGAAAGTATGGCGCATTCTTATTCTTATTTGTGGAAAATTCCTACAACTATGTTTCGATTTTTTACAGTTTATGGGCCTTGGGGACGACCAGATATGGCGTTATTTAAATTTGTTAATGCCATAATAAATGATAAACCAATTGATATCTATAATAACGGTGAGATGTTTCGTGACTTCACTTATGTTGATGATTTAGTTCGTGGAATACAACTATTAATTGATGCGAATCCATTGGAAAAAAAAATTAATTCAAATTTTGATAGTTTGTCAACTGTCGCACCATTTAGAGTAGTTAATATTGGTAACTCTGATAAAATTGCGTTACTTGACTTCATTGAAGCAATTGAGCAAAGTCTTGGCAAAAAAGCAATCAGAAATTATATGCCAATGCAAAAAGGTGACGTTCCTGCAACTTGGGCAGATGCATCTTTATTGCAAGAATTAACAAACTATAGACCAAAAACTAATTTTAAAGATGGCATAGCCAATTTTATCAAGTGGTACCGCGAATACTACAATATCTAACAAAAATTAACCTATTAATAGATTGTTTTATTTGTTTATAAAATTTCCATATAATTTAAAGTCATATGAAAGTTAAAAATAATTATAGATAATTGTATGAAAAAAGCTCTTATTACTGGAATAACAGGACAAGATGGATCTTATCTCGCTGAATTTTTACTAAAGAAAGGCTATGAAGTTCATGGTATTAAAAGAAGAGCTTCGTTAATTAATACATATAGAATTGATCATTTGTATCAAGATCCTCATGAAAATAACCGGAAATTTATTTTGCATCATGGCGATTTAACTGATGCAACATCTTTGATCAGAATAATTCAAGAAGTTCAACCTGACGAAATTTACAACTTAGCGGCTCAAAGTCACGTTGCTGTTTCGTTTGAACAACCTGAATATACTGCAAATTCTGATGCTTTAGGTGCACTCAGAATTTTAGAAGCGATTCGAATTTTAAAATTAGAAAAAAAAACAAAATATTATCAGGCTTCAACTTCAGAGTTATACGGTGCAGTAAGAGAAACTCCCCAAACTGAAAAAACACCTTTTTATCCAAGAAGCCCTTATGGGGTTGCTAAACTTTATGCTTATTGGATAACGGTGAACTACAGAGAAGCTTATGGAATTTTTGCTTGCAATGGAATTTTATTTAACCATGAAAGTCCAGTCAGAGGAGAAACTTTCGTCACGAGAAAAATAACGAGAGCATTAGCTCGAATAAAATTAGGAGTTCAAAAGGAATTATATATTGGTAATCTTGATGCATTAAGAGATTGGGGGCACGCCAAAGACTTTGTTGAAGCACAATGGTTGATGTTGCAATCAAAAACCCCAGAGGACTTTGTTATTGCAACTGGAACACAATATTCAGTAAGAGATTTTATTAATGAAGCATCAAAAAACTTAGAAATGAAAATAGACTGGAGAGGTAGTAATTTAGACGAGGTGGGATCTTACAATGGGAATGATATTATAAAAATTGATCCAAAGTACTTTAGGCCAACTGAAGTTGAGACATTATTAGGTGATGCTAGCAAAGCTAAAAGTAAATTAAACTGGTCTGCCAAAATATCTTTTGAAGAATTAGTCAAAGAAATGATTAACGAAGATTTAAAGTTAGCAAAAAATTTGATATAAATTTCATAATTTCGAATAAATCATAATAAAACTAATATTTAGAATGTCTAAACCGAAAATATTCATAGCAGGTCATAATGGTATGGTCGGATCTGCTTTACATCGGATTTTAAAATTAAAAGATGAAGAGATCATTGTAAAAGAAAGAAAAGAACTTGATCTGTTAAATCAGTCAGATGTTTATAATTTTTTTCAAAATGAAAAAATTGACCAAGTATATTTAGCTGCTGCAAAGGTTGGTGGGATACATGCAAATAATATTTATCCTGCAAATTTTATTCATGAAAACATAACTATTCAAAATAATATTATACACGGTGCTTTTTTAGGCGGAGTGAAAAAATTATTATTTTTAGGATCTAGTTGTATTTATCCAAAAAATGCAAATCAACCAATTAAAGAAGAGGAATTGCTTACTGGAAAACTTGAGTCAACCAATGAGCCTTACGCAATTGCCAAAATTGCAGGTATAATAATGTGCAAAAGTTACAATAGACAATATGGAGAAAGTCATAATATTGATTATAGATGCATAATGCCAACCAACCTGTATGGACCAGGAGACAACTATCATCCTGAAAACAGTCATGTTATTCCAGGTTTAATTAACCGATTTCATGAGGCTAAAGTTAAAAATCTATCAAGCGTTATTATCTGGGGAACGGGTAAACCAAAACGCGAATTTCTATATGTTGATGATATGGCAAGAGCTGCCATTCATTTAATGAATATAAATATAAAAATGTATAATTCACAAATATCATCCATGTTAAGCCACATTAATGTTGGAAGTGGTGAAGATCTCAGTATTAAGGAACTAGCTGAGATTATTAGAGAAGTTGTAGGTTTCAAAGGGAAATTTAATTTTGATCCAACTAAACCAGATGGTACTCCTAGAAAATTTTTAGACAGTGATCGTATAAGCAATCTAGGTTTCAAACCTGAAATAAGTCTAAAAGAAGGATTAATAGCTACTTATAAAGATTATATAAATTCATAACATACAATAGAATTGTAGTAAAATAAGATTTATGAAAAAAAAAATTAAGACAAATAATGCTGAGATATCACTAATCGGACTTGGGTATGTTGGACTGCCACTTGCTATAGAGTTTGCAAAAAAGCAAAAAGTAATAGGGTTTGACATTAACAAAAAAAGAATTGAAGAGCTTAAGAATGGACATGATATAACAAATGAAACATCTGTATCTGAGCTAAGATCTGCAAAAAACTTATTTTATACAAGTAGTGTCAGCGATATAATAAACTGCAAATATTTTATTATAACTATACCAACACCGGTTGATGATAAGAATAAACCCGATCTCTCACCTTTAAAAAAAGCAAGTAAGCTCGTAGGAAATGTCCTTAAAAAAAATGATATTGTTATTTATGAGTCCACTGTCTATCCAGGAGCTACAGAAGAGGTATGTGTACCTATATTAGAAAAGTATTCTTCTCTAAAATTTAATAAAGATTTCTTTTGTGGTTATTCACCTGAGCGAATAAACCCAGGAGATAAGAAGCATAGATTAATATCAATAAAAAAAGTAATCTCAGGATCAACACCAAGAGTTGCTTCGAAAATTAACAAATTATATCAGAAAATAATTAAAGCTGGTACTCATGTGGCACCAAGTATCAGAGTGGCAGAAGCAGCAAAAGTCATTGAGAACACGCAAAGAGATGTAAACATCGCTTTGATCAATGAGTTTACTATTATTTTCAACAAGCTGAACATAGATACTAATGATGTCTTAGAGGCTGCAGGTACGAAATGGAATTTTCTACCTTTTCAGCCAGGCCTTGTAGGCGGGCACTGCATAGGAGTTGATCCATATTACCTAGCCTATAAAGCAAAACAGATTGGACTTAACCCAGAAATGATTATTTCAGGGCGAAAGATCAATGATAGAATGGCAACTTATGTTATTAAACAAGTAAAAAATGCGATGTCCGAAAAGTCTATTAATATACCTAAGTCAAATCTTCTAGTTATGGGATTAACTTTTAAAGAAAATTGTCCTGATATTAGAAATACCAAAATAATTGATCTAATCGAAGGATTTAAAAATTCTAAAATAAATGTTGATGTTTATGACCCTGTCGCAGATAGAGAAGAAGTACTTAAAGAATATAAAATAAAATTAATTGATAAGCCTAAAAAAAATAAATATGACACTATTGTCATCGCTGTCAAACATAATCAATTTAAATTGATGAGTTTTCAAACTCTTTTAAATTTTTGTAAAAAAAAGAATTTGATATATGATTTAAAAAATACGTTTCCAAATGACCAAAGAGTTACAAAACTATAAAGTTTAATTCAAGAGTTTTATTGAAATGAAAAATAGATTTAAAAGAGCAGCTTTTTTTTTGAGGGCATATAATGATACTGACCATTTTGCACCTCTAATCGCTGAATTTATTAAAAATAAAGAAAATCCATTAGTAATAATAAGTACTGACCTTGACATAGAGTCTGATTATAGATTTCAATATTTAAAAACACTTGGTGATTTGGAAGTTATTAATGAAATAGATGAAGAGTATGTAAAAATTTCAAAGAAAAAAGGAATAATTCATAAATTATTACAAAGATTTTATTTTCTTAAACGTAATAGAAAAAGCATTATAGGAAGATTACATAGGTATCTGTATTTCAATTGTAAAAAGGAAATCGAATTTTTAAAATCTAAGAATATAGGTATTTGCGCTTTTGAGTGGGGAACTCCTTTTGATAGAGGGGAATTGATAGAAAAATACTTTTTCGCAGCAAAAGGAATTGGCCTAACAACAATTGCAATCCCTCACGGTTGTAATATTTTTTTAAATTCAGATGTAACAATCGGATACAGAAAACTTGCACAAAAAGGCATAATACCTGACCAATCAGATAGAAATTTATTTGATTATTATATTTTTCAAAATCCCATTAGAAGAGACGGCTGGATAAAATGGGGTTTCGATCCAGTTAAGACACAAGCCTGGGGAAGTCTAAGATTCTATCCAGATTGGGCTTCTCAAAATAAAAAAATATGTCCAAAATTCGAATTTAAAGGAAATTCCAATGGAAAAATAAAGATCGTATTTATGCAGTTTCAAAAAGAATATAACCTTAAGAACCAGTTAATCTTTGAGACGTTAAAAAAAATATCTTTCTTAGATAATGTACTATTGACAGTCAAAGATGCAACTAGAGAAGGTAAAGAGTATTATGACAAAAGTAAAAAAGCAAACGCGTTAGGCGATTCATTAGTAGGCTGGTACGGTAATGAAGTTCATTCTCCAGCACTGATAGAATGGGCAGATGTTGTTATTGTAATAGGTGGATCAATAGGCATTGAAGCTATTCTTCAAAATAAAACTTTAATTTACCCTCTTTATTTAAACACTAATTTAACTCTTTATGAATATTTTAAAGCAGCCCATTGTCCTGAGTCATATCAGGAGTTAGAAAATCTTTTACTTGATAAAGTTAAGGGGAGAGACTTGCCAGAATTATTTGGAGCCGATGAGCTTATTAAGGAAATTGTTTACGCTGGAAAAGAAAAATATAATGTTCCTCAGAAATATTATGAACAATTCAAATCACTGACTTTAAATTATGGTAGAGAGTACGAATAGTTAAAATCTTTGAAAAAAATTTTATATATAGTTGCTTTTCCTTTCATGTATCGACGTCGATCAGTTGGTGGAAATATAAGTTCAGCAAATGGTGTAATTAAGTCTTTCCACGAAAATGGTTATAATGTGGATATTCTGTCAGATGATATTGTTCCAGGCCTAGATAATAATATGCATGGAATTAAATTTATTTTTTTCCCATATGCATATTTACGCGAATTATTAAAAAAAATATCATTTAATAAATATACTGAAGCAATTTTGTTAAAGATTGAGAATTATATTTTTCAAAAAATATTATTCATTCAAATAAAAAAATTATTTGAAAGTGGAGAGTATGAACATTGTTATGTTAGAGCTTCTCCCCATGTGTACGTAATTGATGAGCTGATAAAAAAATATAAGATTAGTTTAATTGTAGAGGTTAATAAGCCATTAAGTATGACACCTTTCAATAAAGATGGTGCCGTTGAATGGCCTAAGAATAAAAAAGACGTTTTTATTCCTGCTGCAGAAAAAATTCTGTATGATTTAGCAAAAATGATTACAGTAGACAGCTCCTTAAGGGCAAAATGGATTTTAGATTTTGTCGGAGACTATAAAGATAAAATATTAATAAATCATAATGGGGTTGATCCAAGTAAATTTATGCCTCATGATCGAGATCAAAAAATACTCAATACATATGGGTTTACGTCATTGGATATTATAGTTGGAATGGCTTCTAGTTTTCGCTGGTACAATGACATAGTAGAATTATTTGAAATTATTAAGAGAACAATTAAAAAGAATAATCGGGTGAAATTTTTATTAATTTCAGGTGATAAGAAAAAAGCAAATTATATTTACTCTTTAATTAAAAAAGACGATTTATCAAATTTTGTAAAACTCTCTGTAGAAGTGCCCTTTAGTGAAATGCCTAACGTTTTAAATATATGTGATATTTGTCTTTCTCACTTTAATTTTCACAATAAATGGCCTCATAACTGTTCAATTAAACATTTAGAATATTTAGCTCTAGCGAAACCTGTTGTTGCGACTGATGTGGGGGAGGTGAATTTTGCAATTGAAAATGGTATTAATGGATACTTATGTAAAGAAGGTGCAATTGATGATTACGTTAATGCCATAGATCTTTTAGCTAAAAGCAAAAAATTAAGACAGCAATTAGGAAGGACTGGATCTACTAAAGCAGTTTCTGATCTGACTTGGAAGAAAAACATTGAGAGGATACTCAATTTTATTTCAAATTTAACTTAAGAAAATTAGTTATTATTGAAAAAAGAAAAAATTAGTAAAATTTAGTTAAGAGGATCATCTAAATCTACGATTTTGACCTTATTACCGTGTTTTAAAAATAAGGTTAATTGTGTTATAATTAAATTCCTTAAGTTATATTTACTATGAAAATTATAGGCATAATTCCGGCAAGAATGAATTCGTTTCGATTTAAAGGCAAGCCTTTAGAGAAGCTTCTTGGCATACCCATGATTGGCCACTGTTACATGAGATCTAAAATGTGTAAAGATTTAATGGATGTTTATGTTGCAACATGCGATAAAGAAATTTTTGATTATGTTGTTTCAATTGGAGGTAAAGCCATAATGACTTCCAATAAACATGAGCGTGCGTCTGATAGAACAGCTGAGGCAATGCTAAAAATTGAACAAGAACTTAGATGTAAGTTCGACATTGTTGTTATGATTCAAGGAGATGAGCCCATGCTTAAGCCTTCAATGATATCTGAGTCATTTACACCTATTATAAAAGAAAAAAATATTAAAGTTACTAATCTTATGTCAGAAATAGATGATATGTCTGAATTTGAAGATCCAAATGAGGTTAAGGTTGTTGTTAACAAGAGAAATGAAGCAATATATTTTTCAAGAGAGGCAATTCCGAGTCAAAAAAAATATGATAAAAAAATTACTAAATTAAAACAAGTTTGTATTATTTCTTTTGAAAGAGATTTTTTATTAAGATTTAATAATATGGACCAAACACCATTGGAAATCATAGAGTCTGTTGACATGATGCGAGTAATCGAAAATGATGTAATTGTAAAAATGGCATTAACAGGAACAAAGACCTGGAGCGTAGATACTGAGGAAGATTTAAAAAGAGTTGAAAAGAAAATGAAGAATGACAATTTAATAAAAAATTACAAAAAAATATTATGAAAAAATATCTTGTAACCGGTGGAGCTGGTTTTATAGGATCCCATTTAATAAAAAGACTTCTAACTGAGGGAAGTGAAGTAACAACTATTGACAATCTTTCTACTGGATTTAAAAAAAATATTCCATTAGGTGCTAATTTTATAAAAGGCGACTGTGGAAATCCAAATATATATAAAAAACTAAATAAAATAAGGTTTCATGCTATTTTTCATGTTGCTGGTCAAAGTTCAGGTGAGATAAGTTTTGACGATCCAGTATATGATATAAGAGCTAATACAACATCAACAATTTTATTACTTAAGTACGCATTGAAATCTGGATGCAAACGATTTATTTTTGCAAGTACAATGTCTGTTTATGGCTCAAAGCCTAACAAGCCGATAAAAGAAACAGATATTACATCACCAGAATCATTTTATGGAAACTCCAAACTTGCAAGTGAAAATTATCTCAAAATTTATGAGAAATACGGAATTAAATATACTTCTTTACGGCTTTTCAATGTTTATGGACCTGGTCAAAATATGAGTAATCTTCGTCAAGGAATGGTAAGTATTTTTATGTCTCAAATGCTTGACAGTGGTAAAATACATGTAAAAGGGTCAGCCTCGAGGTATCGCGACTTCATATACATAGATGACGTCACAGAGTATTTTATTAGATGTATAAAGAGTAACAAATCAGTGGGTAAAACAATTAATATTGGTACCGGCAAAAAAACATTTGTTTACCAACTCATTAAGATACTGATCTCGCTTTGTAATAAAAAGATACCTGTGAAATACCTTGGTTCAACTCAGGGTGATATAAATGGAATATATGCAGATGTAAAATTAAAGGACAAAATTTTTGGAAAGACTAAGTATGTAAACCTCTATGAGGGTCTTCAAAAAATGTATCATAGTTCAAAAAAAAAATAATATATAAATGATTGAAAAAAATGTGACGCCTCTCAAAAGTTATAGATTTTCTGCGCTTAATAGCTTTATAAAAATTATACCATTGTTGGTCGTTCCTATTGTACTAGCAAGAATACTTACACCAGAAATTTTTGGGGTAGTAGCAATCTCAGCTGTATACATTGGTTTAGCTCAGTTTATGACAACGTTTGAAACAGGTGAAGCAATAATAAAAAAAGAATTAAATAAAGTTCTTCTGCACTCTATTTTTTGGTTTAATCTTGTTTGCGGTTTATTTTCATATTTTATTTTATTCTTATCTGCTGAACTATTTCCATTTATTTCTGGTGATGCACAACTTAAAAGTGTTATAAAAATTCAAGCTATTGCGCTTATTACAACAAGTATTGCTGGTGTTCCGCTGGCATTATTAAAGAAAAGGCTTGATTTTTATTCTATTTCTATTTCTTCACTAATAGCTGGTATAATAAGTTCATTAATCTCAATAAGTCTTGCTTTAATGGGGTATGGTGTTTGGGCTTTGGTTTCTTTTTACTTAGTTAATTCTATCGTCTATAGCTTCGTTATCTTATTAAAATCAAAATATATTCCAAGTTTTGTTTTTGAATTTAAAAAAATTACTAATATTTTTTCTTTTAGTGCAAATCTCACACTGACAAAAATTTTGAGCTTTATAGAGAGAAATTCAGCTAGATTTATTATTGGTCATTTTCTAGGATATGCTCAAGTCGGACTTTATAGCCTTGGGAACATGATAGTGATCAGGCCTATTAAGTCTGTTTCTCAATTTGTAAATCCTGTTTTCTACTCCTTAGTATCTAAAAAGAAAGATTTGGTGGTTGAAAATATAGCGGCAAATTTTATTACTTATACACAAGTATCAATTCTTATTTTTTTTCCAGCGGGCATAATCTTGTTTTTCTTTTCTGATAATTTAATATTCGTAATATTTGGAAATAAGTGGCTAGAAATGGTTCCTATTGTAACTATTTTGTCATTTTTATTTTTTATTAGACCAATTACAAAGATAAATGTTGAAATTTTTAAAGCATTGTCTTTAACGGGATTGATGTCAAAAATATATATGGTATTTACTCCATTATATATATTAGCAATTTTGTTTTCTGTTCAGATTGGCTTAAATGAAGTCGCAATTTCATATGTGATAGTTAATTATATTTTAGCATTTGTTTCATTAAGTTATATTATAAAAAGGTTAAACCTACCAATTTCAAAAATTTTTAAGAAAATAAAAAATATTTTAATAAATAATATTATACTCGCGATATATTATTTTACTTTTATTTGGTTGAGTACTAATTATCTAAATATGGATTTATGGTACTATCAAATGATTATATTAATAACAGGCGGAATGTTGTACCTAACTTTACAACTTGTGTTTCCATCTCAAGCTTTTAATTATTTATTGCAATTTATAATGTTAAATAGATCATTTATTGTAATTAAAAATTTCTTTAATCGTTCTTTATGATATAAAAATAGAAATTAAAAAGTTATTTCAAAGATACTTTATGAAAAAATTAATAAAATTATTACTAAAACCTTTGTCTGTTATATTTACAAAATTATTTATTGATATTGATACACTTCGACCTCATTTTAAACAAATTTATTGGGAAGAAAGTAATGCTTTCAAGTGGGCGGCATCATACGTTGTTAAGAATCAAGTTGTGGGTGATTATGTAGAATTTGGGGTTTGGAAGGGAAATAGTTTTATTGAGATGTATCAACAGATGAAAACAAATAGTGAAATTTTCTATCAAAATAATAAAAAAAAAGACGTTCAAAACTTACACAATATCTTTGATCGAATGAGATTTCACGCATTTGACAGTTTCGAGGGGTTACCAAACACAACTTCAGAAAAACCTATACAATATTTTCCAGGAAATTATTCAGCTGATGAAAAGATCTTTCTAAACAACATAAGACTTAAAGGAGTAGATCTTGACAAAGTCACCACTACTAAAGGTTGGTTTGATTCATGTCTTGATCTACGCTGTGCTAACAAAATAAATTTAAAAGAAATTGCAATTGCATATATTGATTGTGACTTATTCGATTCAACGGTTCCAGTTTTAAAATTCATTTTACCTTACATCAAAACTGGCACAGTGCTGATATTTGATGACTGGTTTAGAAATGGTGGAGTTAAGAAAAATGGTGTTCAAGGAGCTGTTTTAGATTGGCTTGAAAATAATCAAGATATTCATCTACAGCATTACCATAGTTCAGATACAAGAACAGCTACTTTCATTGTAAGAAAGGTTAGCGCTCAATCTAAAAAATATAATATAGATTGCGTTTAATTATCGTATTATGAGGATTGGAGATTTACTTTTTAATAAAATAATACCAAGTATTATTATTTTCTTTGGAATAAAAAAAAGTTCTTGGAAACATAAAAAAGTAAACGTTTTTATCCAATCAGCTATTATGTTTCCCTTTAAAAGAGTTAGAGGTATCCGAAGAACCCCTTATTTAGTTGAAAAGCAATATGATGATATTTCTGGAAATTATATTACTGATAATTATTACAGTAATAAGGAAAGGTTCTGTGTTGCTCATGGCAAAATTCAAAAAAAACCTATCACAGAAAATATGAGACTTATCCGAAATGAAATTAGGCAAGTATTAAGAGAATATGAATTTAATAATATTTTAGAGATTGGAGCTGGAGAACTCACAACTTTAGAGGATATATTTAATTTTAAAAAAAGTAAAATTGATTGTTATGGCATTGATTTATCATTAAATCGCCTTGTTCATGGTGTTCAAGAATTCAAGAAAAGACATAACACGATACCTTATGTTGCAAAAGCTAATGCAACTGAGCTACCATTTGCAGATAATTCATTTGATTTGGTAATTACGCGTCACACTTTAGAACAGATGCCAAAAATTTTTAAATTTTCAATTGATGAAATAATAAGGGTGAGTAAAAAAAACATCATTTTTTTTGAACCATCATTTGAACTTGGATCAGTTACTCAAAAACTTAAAATGTTAAATTCTGATTATGTGCGTGGGATACCTAAATACTTGTCTACGAAAAAGGACTTAGATGTGAAAGATGCATACTTAATGAAAAATAGTGCAAATCCATTAAATCACACAGCTTGTACAGAAATTAAAATTAAAAAAAGCGATGATAATAATTTAAATCAAAGGACAATTCCTTTTGTTTGTCCAATTTCAAAGGAAATACTTCAAGTTCATAACGATTTTTTGTATGCAACGTCATCTAGCATTGCTTATCCTATTATAAATGGCATTCCTATAATTGAGCCATCGAATTCTTTTAAACTTACAAAAATATAATAAGCTAATAAATTTTCATGAGTACTCATCAGAAAATATTACTAAAAAATATTAACAAGCATAAGGTGTTAGTTAATACAGTCCCTCATTGTGGCACACATTTGGTTTCAAGCATTTTGGATACCATAGGTTACAAACATGCAACGTATAGGAAATACGGTTTATTTCGAAGAAAAGTAGGTTTAAACTGGCGATTATCAGAGACATTTATGAATATTTCACCAGAAAAATATGATAACAGCGTTCTTGTTAGTGTTGCAAGTCCTAAGCTAGTAAGATTTGAAATAGTAGAAAAGTCATTAAATAAAATCAATTTTGGTGAATATGCGTTATCCCATATTCCATTTAACAAAAAGTTTAGTAATTACTTAATAAACCATAACTGGAAGGGTTTTTTTATAATTCGAGATCCTAGGGATATGTGTCTTTCTATGTTAAGGCATATTGAAAGTAGACCAAATCATTTTGCTCACTCTTATTTATTTACTAGAATAAATTCAAAATCTGAGAGAATAAAAGCCATCGTTAGAGGTTTTATTAATGAAAAGAATAGAGAGTTTATCGGAATAAATAAAATGTATTTATCCATGTTAGAGTGGAAAAATAGTTCAAATTTTGCTTTCCTAAAATATGAAGAGTTAGTAGGCGAAAAAGGAAATGGTGAAGTTAATAGCCAATTAAATTTAATAAAAAAAATTTTTAATAATCTAGAGTATAGCGAAATACATTTAGGAAATAAATTATTAGAATATGTTGGTAATGAGTCTTATGGAAAATCAAGCACTTTTAGAAAAGGCAAAGTTGGAAATTGGAAGGAAACTTTTTCAGAGAGTGATATTGATATTTTTAAAAATTATATAAATGAACTCATCGTGTCTCTTGGATATGAAAAAAATTTAGAATGGAAATAAATTTTTTTAAAAAATTATGACAAAAGTATTAAAAGTATTTATTGCAACATCATCTTTTAGTGAAAATTTAGATAATACGTATAGGGTAAAAGGAAATAAGAAATTTAAACTTATAAAAAATCCAATTCAAAAAAAACTTACAGGAGATCAATTAATCAAGTATGCAAAAGATTGTGAGTATATAATAGCTGGGACAGAGAATTACAGTAAAGAGATAATCGATAATCTCACGAGTTTAAAATATCTATTTCGTATGGGCTCGGGAGTAGATAATATTGATATTAAATATTTAAAAAAGAAGAAAATAGGTTTTTCTAAATCAAAAGTAACTCCTGAGATAGCAGTTGCAGAGTTAATAGTTGGCTGTATTTTATCATTTTATAGAAACTTATCTGAACATGACCAAAATTTAAAAAACTTGATTTGGCAAAAAAAAAATGGGATCAGTTCTTAATGGTAAAACTTTAGGAATCATTGGATTTGGAAAAGTTGGAAGATATCTTTCTAAGATTCTTAAAAATTTTGGCGTACGTGTTTTAATTAATGACAATAAAAAAATACGACATACAAACACTGGATTAATTAAATTAATAAAGAATTCTGATATCATATCTGTGAATGCAAACCTTACTAATAAGAAGCCATTACTGTGTAAAAATAAACTTAGTTTGTGTAAAAAAAATTGTTTAATAGTAAACACTTCAAGACCGGAACTTATAGACAATGAATATTTGTACATATTACTTAAAAATGAAAAAATTCTCGGAGCCTGTATGGATGTTTTTGATAAAGAACCGTATTATGGTAAATTTACAAAATTAAAAAACGTATTATTAACGCCTCATATAGGTAGTTACTCCAAAGAAATAAGATCAGCAATGGAAAAAGAGGCCTTAATGTCAGTCATTAATATTAAAAATTAAATTATTATCACTGAATTAGTCTCTGATATAAAATTTTTTAAAGAAGTTATGAAAACAAATATCATTTATTTTGAGAAATTATTTTTTAAAAATGTATTTATTATCTTATCAAAAATTTTGTCTGAGTATCAAGTAGTATTAGTAAGTGGTGGAAATTCTATCAAAAGAATTTTCAATAAATCTAGTAATAAAGAAACTATAAAAAAATCCATAAAAATTATTTTATCTGATGAGAGAATTTATAGTAATCTTGATGATAATAGAACAAATTACTATAGTTTAAAAAAGACATTATTCTCTAAATTTAAGTTTTTAAAATTAGAATTTATTTATTTCAGCCTTGGTAAAGGTGACAAGATAATTGCACAAAGTAGCTATTTAAAAATAAAAGATAAGATTCCTAAAGTTGCTATATTATCGCTTGGAAGTGATGGACACATTTGTTCAATTTTTAAATTTTCTGAAAATAGAAGATATAATAAATATATTGATATTGTAAATCCAAAAAGAAAAGTCAAAAGAATAACTATAAATACTAATTATTTGAAAAAAATTAAAAAAATTTATTTTATAGTCAATGGAAGTCAAAAGGGTCATACGTTAAACAAAATCATAAGAGGAAAAAAAACAAATTTTCCACTTAATTTATCAAATAAAATAACTTTTATTTTGGATAAAGCTGCCTTTCAAAAAGTCAAAAAAAACAAAAATATATGCCTAAAAAAATAATTTATAATATTCCTAAACTAAACCTGATTTTTGACTTTGATGGGGTAATTGTTAATAGTCATAAAGTAAAAACATTAGCTTTTTATAATATATTTAAAACTTATGGAAAAAATTATGGTTTACGAGCTCAGAGGTTTCATTTAAAGAATACAGGTAAATCTAGGTATTTTAAATTTAATTATATATTACAAAATATTGTCAAATTAAAAGTCACAAAAAAATTAATTATGAAATTAGATCAAGAGTTTGACATGTATGTAGAAAGTCGTATTAAAAAGATAATTCCGTCTAATCACCTAATTAGTTTTTTAAAAAATAAAAAACGTTCTTATAATATGTATATTTCCACTGGGACACCCCAAAGAAAAATTGAAAAAATATTAAAGGAAAAAAAATTAATTACATATTTTAAAAAAATATATGGATCACCTAAACTGAAGATTGAACATATAAGGGATATTAAAAAAAACGGAAAAAAATGTATTTTTATTGGAGATAGTTTAGAAGACTTTAATGCAGCAAGAAATGCAGGTATTGAATTCATTTTAAAAATAAATTCTGAAAACATACAACTCAGAAAAAAAATAAATATTAAAAAAATTAATTCATTTAAATCTTTGGAAAAAAAAATTAATCTTTTAAATTAATTCAAATTGAATAGTTTTACTTAAATATGGACATAAAAATATGAAAAAGGCTGTTGTGATTGGTGGAAGTGGATTTATAGGCTCACATGTTGCCGATTGTTTAACCGACAATGGATTTGAAACTTTTATTTTCGATCAAGAAAATTCACCATGGATAAATGAGAAACAGCATATGATAATCGGAGATATATTAGATAAAGAAGCTTTAAACAAGGTGATATCAGGTGCAAATGTAGTATTTAATTTTGCTGGAATTTCTGATCTTAATTTTGCATTGAATAAACCAATTGATACTGCAAAAATTAACATTTTAGGCAATTTAAATATTATGGAAGCTTGCCAACAGCATAAGATTGATAGATTCATTTTTGCTAGTACAGTCTATGTGAATAGTAACGAGGGAGGTTTTTATCGATGCAGTAAAATTGCTTGCGAAAATTATTTAGAAGAATTTCATAAAACCTATGGCTTAAATTACTCAATACTTCGATACGGTTCGCTATATGGCCCAAGAGCAGATAGTAATAATGGCATTTTAAGAATAATCAGCAATGCAATAGAAAAAAATGAGTTAGTTTATGAGGGTCACACAGATACGACTAGAGAATATATACATGTGACTGATGCGGCTGAAGCTTCAGTATTAGTTTTGGAGGAACAATTTAAAAATCAAACTTTAACACTAACAGGTCAACAAACAATTAAAGTGATTGATCTTTTAAAAATGGTAGGTGAAATACTTAATATTCCTGAAGAAAAAACTAAAATAATCGATAAATACCAGATAGGACATTATATTAGAACTCCATATGCTCATCATTCAAAATTTACGAAAAAACTTGTTCCTAATAAGTACGTTGATATTGGAGAAGGTATTTTACAGATTATTAATGAGCTGAAACAGACTGAAAGTTGATAATACCATTTCTATGAATAGATTAAAATCTTTAAAAAGCTTAAGAAAAAAACTAATTAAAAAAGAACTTAGTATTGGAAGTTGGATTCAGATTGCAGACGCTTCGGTAGCAGAAATAATTGGTCAAATGGGGTTTGATTGGGTGGCAATAGACATGGAACACGGTGCAATTAATATATCACAACTCCCTAATATATTTAGAGCTTTAGAATTAGGCAATACTCTCCCATTAGTTAGAATTGCACAAATGGAAGAAAAAGATTGTAAACAAGCTTTAGATGCTGGTGCAGCGGGACTAATAATACCCATGGTGAATGATGAAGAAAGTTTAAGCAATATTATTGATTATTGTAAATGGCCACCAGCAGGTAAAAGAGGAATATCTTTTTCAAGAGCAAACTTATTTGGATTTAAATTTGATGCATATGAAAAAGAAGCGCAAGCCCCCTTAATAGTAGCTATGATTGAAAGTATTGAGGCAGTAAATAACCTAGAGACAATCTTAACTGTAAAGGGATTAGATGCTATATTTATTGGCCCATATGATTTGTCAGCATCAATGGGAATTACGGGTAAATTTTCAGACAAAAGGTTTAAAAAAACTACTAATAAAATTTTAAGTTTATCCAAAAAGTATAATATTCCTGCCGGTATTCATGTCGTTGAACCTGAAAAAAAAGAGGTTAACAATGTCATAAAGCAGGGATATCAATTTATTGCGTGTGCAATTGACTCCGTGATGATTAGAAATGCTGCTAAATATTACTTATCTTTTTTTAAATTAAGGTAATAGAAATTTATAATTTTTAAGTTGATAGATAATTCACCATTTAAAAGAGATTATATTTGAATAAAAAGGTTAAAATTATTGCTGAGATTGCAAATGCACATCAAGGCTCTAGTAAAGATGCACTTAATTTAGCAAAGGCATTTGTAAACGCTGGTGCAGATGCTATCAAATTTCAAATATATTTTGCCGACGAATTATTAGTAAAAAATCATAAAAGGTTCAAACATTTTAATGAACAATCATTTTCGAAGGCTCAATGGGGATCATTATTAAGCAAATCTAAGAAATTAGGTGTTGAAATATATGCTGATATTTTTGGGATACAGGCATATAAAGTTGCGAAAAAATTTAAAGTGGATGGTTACAAAATACACTCTTCTGACTTAAATAATACTCCATTGTTACAACTTCTAGGTAAGGATACTAAGAAAATTTTTTTAGCAATTGGTGGTAGTACAATTCTTGAGATTCATAACGCTTTAAAAATACTAAACACATATAATAATAAAAATGAAATAATATTGATGCACGGCTTCCAAAGTTATCCGACAGCCACTGAAGACTCAAATCTAAATAGATTGAACATTTTAAAAAAAACTTTCAACTCAAATATAAAAATTGGATACTCAGATCACATAAGTGGTGATGATTATTTTTCCTCTATTGTTCCCATATTAGCCCTGCCATATAAAGTGAGTTACATAGAAAAACATGTAACTTTCAATAGAGAAAAAAAGGGTGTTGATTATTACTCAAGTATTGAACCCAAACAATTCAAGCAATTCATCTTTGATATAAACAGAGCAGAAAAGTCACTCGGTGATAATCTGTTTAGTTTTCCAGAAGCTGAAAAGAAATATAGGAATAGTGTTAAAAAATCTTGGACAGCTTTAAAATTATTAAAAAAAGGAGCGATCATCTCGGCAAATGACATTGCTATGAAAAGGACATCAGATTTCGTCCAGCCTCTGCTTTACGAGGAGGTAGTAGGAAAAAAAATAAAAAAAGCAATACGACCAGAGCAAGCAATTACAAGAGATATGCTTGAGCATAAAGTATTAGCTGTAATTGTTGCAAGAATGGAATCTTCCAGACTCCCTAAGAAAGCAATTAAGTTGATAAATAATAAACCTGCAATCGAACATTTATTTGAGAGAATATCAATAGCAAAAAAAAAGAAATTTATAGACACAATTGCGTTTTGTACGACCAATCTGCCAATAGACGATGAACTTATTAATTTAGCAAATAATTACGATATAAAAGTTTATCGAGGTGCCGTTAAAGATGTCTTATCTCGCATGATGTTAGCCATAAATGATAATGAAGATCACGATATTGTTATTCGCATTACAGGAGATGATATTCTTATTGATCCATATTATTTAAACAAGACAATTAAATATCATAATTTTAACAATGCTCAATACACAGATGCTAAACGTCTTCCAAGTGGAACTGATACTGAGGTGTTTCAAAAAGGGCTTTTAAAGACCATCTTTGATTTATCGAGTGATACTAGTGGAAGTGAATATTTAACTACTTACGTAAAAAACAATGCAGATCAATTTGAAATAGCATCATTAAAAGTAAAACCCTGTCATGATCAAAAATTAAGATTAACAATGGATACCCAAGAAGATTTCAAATTGATAAGTAATATGTTGACTTACTTTAAGAAAAAAAGAAAAGAATTCACTTACTCGATGGATGATATATTTGATTATTTTAAAAATAATCCAAAATTATTTGGAATAAATAAAAATATAAAGCAAAAAAATATACCAAATAATATAAAAACCACAATTAATTGGAAAGGCTTATCTAAAACACCATTAGTTACTGTCTATATAACTAATTACAATTACGCAGATTATATTAAGCAGGCAATAGAATCTGTCATTAATCAAAATTTTCAAGATTTTGAATTACTCATAATTGATGATGGTTCTACAGACAAGTCAAAAGAGATTATTGATAAGTATAAAAATTTTTCAAATATAAGAACAATTTATCAAAAGAATAAGGGCCTTAATGCAACAAACAATATAGCTATAAATGAATCAAAAGGTAAGTATATAGTCAGATTAGATGCAGATGATTTTTTAAACGAGTATGCACTCCTATTAATGGTAAGAGAACTGGAGAGCAACAGTGAGATTGACCTTGTATTCTCTGATTACTATCTTGTGGACAAAAAAGGATCCATTCTTTCTGAAGAAAAGCGTCACGATTTTCGCAAAGTATCATTACTTGATCAGCCTGCACATGGAGCATGCACAATGATAAGAAAAAGTGTTTTAAAAGAGGTTGGAGGTTATTCAAAAGAATTTTCTCGTCAAGATGGATATGAATTATGGATTAAAATTTCAAAATATAAAAAAGTTCGAAATATTAATTTACCACTTTTTTATTACAGACAACATGGTGACAATCTGACAGAAGATAAAGAGAAATTGTATAGAACTAGACACGAAATAATAAAAAAACATATTAAATCTCAAGAAATAAAGAAAAAAAAGCATTTAGTAATTGTACCCATTCGCGATGAAGATGAAAATACATGGTTTTTAAAGCCATGTTTAGGTTCAACACTTATTGACATAACAATAAAAAATTTGAAGAAAAATAATTTTTTTAAGACAATTGTAATTACAACACCAAACAAGAAAATTTTATCTTATTTAAAAATTAAATATAAAAATTTAATTAAGTATGATGAAAGGCCAAAAAAGTTAGCGAAACATAACACATTAATAGATGATACAGTCGAACATGTTATTAAAAAATATTCTTTAAAGAAATATGACACAATTAGCATCATTAATTGTGAGTATCCATTTCGAAAAGACTTTTATTTTGAAAAAGCAGTAAATACTTTGTATTTATTTAATGCTGATAGTGTTTTGTCTGTTTTAGAGGAGAATGCTAATTTTTATCAGCATAAAGGAGACGGCCTTATCCCGCTTAAAACTAATAAAAATTTACGACTTGAACGAGAATTTATTTACCGTGAAACAGGGGGAATTCACGTTGTAAGCGGAAAATATTTTTATAAAAACAAAAAAATACTTGGCATCAAAAATAGTCATATTTCTCTAGATAGTAAAAGCGTAATTAAAGTGAACAATGAAAATGATCTAAAGTATTTAAATAAATAAAATAAACAAAAATATTAAGTAATTCGTCAAAAAAAAATTATGACACCTGAAGCTATAGTTAAAAAAATGATCAATCTTGAAGAAAAGCACAACCTGTTTGAAATGGAAGTTAATAACGTTTTATTTTATCAACTAATAAGAATGCAATTATATTACTATATAATAGGAGAAAAAAAAATCTTTAACAAGCAGGATTATTCTTATAAAAATATTATTCTTACAATTTACCATATTCTTAAAGAATTATTAACTTGGAAGAATAGAAAAAAACTTCTTAAAAACCATATATGCATCATTCAACATAGTAGAAAGATTGATAACAAGGATATCTATACAGATTACTTAAAGAAAATTATAAAAGATTACTCAATCTTACATCAAAGTTCTGGACAAAATTATACTCTTAACAAAAATTCAATAAATTATGATTATAATTTACTACTTAAACAAATTCTATCTTTCTTTAGGGTTTCTTATCCAAGTAGAAATAAAAACGTAGAAAAGTTTATAACAATTTTTAAAGAAGCCTTTTCATTAGATGATAATTTTAAAAAAAATATGTATTTTTATGTCCAAAATCAACTTAACGCATACAAAGTAGCAAAATATTTTTTAAAAAAAACAAAGTTTGAAAAAATAATTGTTGTCAACTCTTATGGGAATCAAAGTATTATCTATGCTGCAAACGAACAAAATATTGAGACTATAGAACTTCAACATGGCGTTATAAATAAGAACCATCTGGGATATCATTTTCCAAAGCTAAAAATAAAAAATCTACTATCATTTCCAAAAAAAATAATTTTATTTGGTGAGTTTTGGAAGGATAAGGCAAATTATCCTGTCAATTCTGATCAGCTTATCTCTTTAGGGTCTCCTTATTTTGAAGAAAATTACACTAAATTAAAGAGTAAAGAAAAAAATAATAATAGCAGGGTATTAGTTCTATCTCAGCAAACAATGCAGAAATATATTCTCGAATTTATAAAAAAAATAGTTTTAAACGAAAAGAGTATTAAATTTACATATAAAGCCCATCCAAAAGAGGATATAAAGTACGCTGAGACTTTTGTAATTAATAATCAATTAACAGAAAATGTAAAAATTGTTCACGGTAGTAAAAATATTTATAATTTATTTGAGCAGCATGGAACTCAGATTGGAGTGTTTTCAACTGCTCTATATGAAGGATATTCTTGCAAATTAAAGACAGGTATCATTAAGGCTCCAGGCTGGGAGAGCATGAAGCCTCTAATCAATTATTCAAATGTATACATGGTTGAAAGTATTACTGATTTTAAAAAAATGATTAACTCCACAATCAAGGATTTTAGCTCAGATTTTTTTATGCCTGATGCAAAAAAAAATTTTAATAAATTTTTTAGTCGAACTAATTCTTTTTAAAGTATAGCTTAATAGGCTCAAGAAGATATACTTCTTAAAAATTAAAAAGATGCTTTATAATAATGACGAACAAAAAAAAATTTCTAGGTAAAAATGGTACATATGTAATTGCTGAAATAGGTGGCAATCATGAAGGTGATTTTGAGTATGCTAAGTATCTTACAAAACTAGCAGCCCAATCAGGTGCAGATGCAATAAAATTTCAAATTTATTCTGGAGAAAGATTAGTTAATAAAGTTTATGATCCCGAACGAGTAAAACATTTCAAAAAATTTCAATTAGATAAAAGTCAATATTTAAAGCTTGCCTCAATATGTAAGAAATTAGGTGTAAGCTTTATGGCCTCTGTGTGGGACTTGGCTGCAATCTCATACATTGATCAACATATTCAAATATATAAAGTTGGTTCGGGTGATTTAACTAACTATATTTTGATTGAAAAAATCCTACAAACATCTAAACCAATAATAATTTCAACAGGCTTAGCAAATTTACAAGAGGTTGAAAATCTAATTAAATTTATTAACTCAGTCGACCAAAGCTACATTGAGGAAAAAAAAGTTGCAATACTTCAATGTACTTCAATGTATCCAATACCAAATAATGATGCAAACCTAAATGTAATGAATACCTTTAAAGAAAAATTTGGATTACCTGTAGGATATTCAGATCATACTGAAGGTAGTCTAGCTGCTGAAGTAGCTATCGCAATGGGAGCTGAAATTATTGAAGTACATTTTACAGACGACAGAAATAATAAGTCTTTTAGAGATCACAAGGTTTCTTTTACTAAAGATGAATTAAAAAATTTTATAAAGTATTTAAAAAATGTGAACATTCTAAAAGGATCAAGAATCAAAAAACCCACTAAATCAGAAATAAAGAATAATCATGTGTACTCTTTTCGACGTGGGATATATGCATCAAAAAATTTACCAAAAGGTCATATTATAAGAAAAAGCGACTTAATAACTCTGAGGCCAGCTAAAGGTATTTGCGCAAAAGACTACTATAAATTACTTGGGTTAAAATTGATTAGGCCAGTAAAAAAAAATCACCATTTAGAACCAGATTTTTTTGAATGAGAAAACATGAATAACTGAACGATGAACAAAAAAAATATAAAAAGAACGTTTTATAAATTATTTGGGCAAAAATTATCTGATAAACTGAGAAATCTATTTAATCTAAAAGATTTTCTTATTTACGATAAAGAATTAGCAACAAAGGTCAAATCACTTGTTATAGATAACACTAAGAGAAATCCTAAAGGCAATTATGATTTAGAATTATTAATTCAATTAGATAAATGTTTTCACACAATTGATCTGAGCGAAAATTATATTTTTAATAATTTATTACAATCAGCAAGAGATAGATATGAATTTTTACAATCATCAGGGATCAAACTTGAAGGGTTAAGTATTTGTGATCTTGGAGCTGGACATGGGGAAAATTTAATTGTGGCAAATGAGTTTAATATAAAAAAAGCAATAGGATATGACTATTCTAATGACAGGTTTTTGAATTATGAGCCTAACTTAAGTCAGGAACAAAAAAATACAATTGAGTACAAAATTATTGATCTTGTTAATGATGATTTAGGAACCAATGATATAGATATTGTGATATCATTTAGCGCCTTTGAACATTTCGAGGAACCAGGCGTCGTGCTTGATAAAGTCTACAATAAAATAAAAAAAGGAGGATATTTGTATGCTGAATTTGCAGCATTTAATTCTCCTTTTGCAATTCATAGAAAAAAATTCTCTGGTGTTCCACATATTCAAAATATATTTTCAGAGAATATAGCATATGAATTTTTTTATAAATCATTAAAAATAAATGAAGAAATAAATAGATATACAAAAGAGAAGATAACAGATGGCAATGCTTACCCAGAAATAAATAGATGGTTAATTCCAGATTTTGAAAAAATCTTTTTAGACAAAAAAAAATGGAAGATAATTAACTATACTAAAAACTATAATTTTAGATACCACTGGTTGATGAAAATATTTAAAGAGAAATTCAAAAATAAATCTTTTGACGAGAAGTATGTAGATTATTTTAAATTCCTTTTGCAAAAAAAATAATTAATAGTTATAAATTCAAGATCTTCAAAATTAAATTGCAAACTTTACAAAATGAAAATGATATATAATCCATTAATTGATGGATTAAGAGCGGTAGCTGTTATCTCAGTTATTTTATTTCATTTAGAGCTTATACTATTTGATTATGTTTTATTTCAAGGTGGTTTTGTTGGTGTTGATATTTTTTTCGTAATTTCAGGCTATCTAATTGCAAGAATATTTATAATTGAAACTAATGATAAAATTTATTCTACTAAAAATTTTCTAATTAAAAGATTAAGAAGATTAGCGCCTTTACTTTTGACAGTACTATTAGCTTCATTAATAGCTGGTTATCTAATTCAATTTCCAGACGAATTTAATGAATTAAGTAATGATGTATTCAGTTCAAGTTTATTTGTATCTAATTTCGATTTTTATTTAGAAGATAATTATTTCGCTATTGAAAACTCTCGTAAACCACTCCTTCATACTTGGAGCTTATCACTCGAAGCACAAATTTATCTATTATTTCTATTATTATTTATTCTATTTAACAAAAACTTGCTCTCAAACTATAGTTTTTTTACATTGTTTTTTATTTTGCTGATTTCTCTTTTAATTGGGCACTTGATAAAGATGAGTCCAGAGACAAAATTCTATTTAATTCAAAGTAGGATGTGGGAGTTTCTAGCTGGCTCACTACTGTCTATTTATAAATTTAAATACAAATTTTCTAAAATTGAAAAGTTTACAAACAGTGCAGTTTGGCAAACAGTCGGTATAAGTTTAATTATACTTCCAGTAATAATGTTTAATGAGTTCACGCCTCACCCATCCTTATTTACCGCAATACCTGTTATTGGAACACTTATGATTTTATCAATAAACCACAAAGATTTATTATTTCCTGTCAAATTTTTAATTAATAGAAAAATTATATTTGTAGGAATGATATCATACTCGTTATATTTATGGCATTATCCTGCAATAGTCTTTAGTAGAATTTTTTCTATCAATGAGCTAGATAATCTTGAAAAAATTATAATTATTTTGTCTATATCCTATCTATCGTTTATTAGCTGGAAATTTGTAGAAATACCTTTTAGAAATAAAAAAATTATTAATGATGTAAATTTTCTTTTTATATTTTCATTAGTTTTAAGTTTTATATTATTTTTTTGTTATTTAATAACGTCGACAAACGGTGTTCCAAAAAGGTTTACTTCGCAAGAATTGTCACTTATCAATTACGAGCCAGCTCGAGGTGCTTTTGATTTTGAATGTAGAAGAACAAAAATAGATAATCCGTGTATCGTTGGAGAGAAAAAAGGAGAAGAGAAATTAGTGTTATTGGGTGACAGTCATGCTGAAAATTTAAGTTCTGAGCTAGACCGCCTTTTAGAAAAAAAGGGTTTTTCCGCAAGATTACTCTATAAAGCAGGGTGCCCATTTATTTTTAATTTAGAACGAATACATAAATTTCTTGATTGTTCAAAACATAATCAAGATGTATTCGATATATTAATTGAGTCAAACGTAAGTGAAGTAATAATAAGTGATCGAGGTGGCAATTACATAAATGGTATGCCTTTTGACAATTATGAGGGTGGTGTAGAATTCAAAATGACTAAAAATAAACCTAGTAAACTTGCATTTGATGTTTACTTTGAAGACAATAACATGGATTTTGGAACTAAAACTAATGAGCAAAGAGTAATAGATGCAACGGAAAGATTCGAATTTACCATGAAAAAGTTATTGGACAAAAATATTAACATTATTTATATCTCACCTATTCCATCTGTAGGTGGTGACGCTCCTAGGATAATACATAAAAAATTAATGCGAAAAGAATTGCCCTTTTCGACAAATTTAAATGCATACTTAGATTATCATAGAGATTTTTTTGAAACATTAAAAAAACTTGATGAAATGTATGATGGATTTAATTTAGTTTTCTCTCACAAAGTATTTTGTAGTGAAAATACAAATAGATGCAGTGTGCACCTTGATGATAAAATTTTATATACTGATAATGATCATTTGAGTAAAGACGGAGTAAAAATTCTTTTCAAAGAAATTGAGAAATATATTGCCTACTAGGAGGGTGTTTTTAGGTCTTCCAAAATATAATATGTAAATATAAAAAAAATTTTAATAAAAAATTTATTCGTATCCCTTTTCTTTACTCGAAATTACAACAATTTAGACACTTTTACTGAACTATTTTGATACATAAATATTTTATTTCTGGTAAAAGAATATATGAGAATATGTAATTATTAAATTGTTCTATGTTTATAAATCTAATAATTTATTTTTCTGTTGCATCATCTTTATTTTATTTTTTAATAAGAAATAGAATTGATTTCCTTTTGGTATTTTTTTTATCAACATTATTATATCACTGGCAAATTATCGGAGGAAAAATCATAGTACCGCCGTACACATTTAAAGCAAGTAGCGAGTCAATGATAATATTAAGCACCGTTTTATTGACACACATGATCATAACTTTATTTCATGATTTGATAATCAAAGAGAGAATAACCTATAAAGATATTAGTATTAGCAGGAAATACGATGTTATAGGTTATATTTTATGTATTATTTCATTAGTTCTAACTTTTAGAGCTATTTATTTTGTAGGTTTTGATTTCGTCTATAAAGATGACTATCTATCTGCTCTAACAGAATCGAATATAAGCCATGTCTGGCTTCATTATCCCGCTGCCATTTCTATAGTTTATGCAACTGCAACTAAAAATAGGATATTATTCTTATTATCTTTTTTGCCAATGCTTGTATATGGATATATGGGATATCGAGCTGAGCTTATAGTTGCATTAGTTGGATGCCTAACAATATATGCATATAATTCAAAGTTTAACTCATATAAAAGTTTACTAATTGGCTTAACAGTTGTTACCTTATTTAGCATATTTGCTTTATATAAAGTTTACTATTTTGATGTAAGAAAAGGTTACGAAACTGCCGTCGATAACTTTGAAATACGTTCTTCATACTATGAGTCTACTAGCGAGTACCTGATAAAAATTTTTTTTCACAATGAATGGGGTCAAGTAGCATCTAATCTATCACTATCGTCAGAAAAAGATTTAGGAAAATATTATGAATTACCAAAAGTAGTTGTTGGATCGATTCCGTTAACAAAAAGATTTTTGGATATTTCTGAAGATGACATAAGATTTTCAAGAATAATTAGAAAGCATGCTAATCCTGGTTTTTCGTATGGATTGGGTAGTTCTATATGGGGTGAGGCTTACGCAGCATTAAATATATTTGGAGTAATAATATTTTCAATAATAGTTAGTTTAACTATTGCATTTTTAAATAATATGTTTTACCGATCAGACGCAATATTTACATTTACCATTTTATTTTTAAGTTTTTTATCCTTTTATATTCATAGAAATGATTTGACGCTTGTCTTTGCACATGCAAAAAATATTATTTTTTTATTATTGATTGCTGGTTTTATATTTATTTTATTAAAGTATTTTATGTTGCTTCTATCTAGTGGAAAAAGAACAACACTAAATTAAATAATGGAAATATTTATTTTATTTAAGAAAACTTACATGATTGTATTAGTGTAATGACAGTAAAAAATTTAAATATTCCAAAAAATAAAAAGAAAATACTTTGTTTTAATGAGTATTATCTTCCTGGCCATAAATCTGGTGGGCCAGTTAGAACAATTGAAAATTTTGTAGAATATTTTGGAGATGAATATGAAATAAGTATTGTATGCTCAGATCGTGACTATTTAGATAACGAACCGTATTCTATTAAAGATTTTAACATATGGCACAGGGTTGGAAAAGCTAAAGTATTTTATATATCAAAAAAGATTATGAGGTTCAGAACTGTTGCAAGAATTCTTCGTAATACTTCATATGACCTACTTTATCTAAATGGCCTTTTCTCATATACATTTACTATTTTACCTTTACTAATTCGCAAAATTAATCACAAACATAGTATAATTCCTTGCATCATTGCGCCACGAGGTATGCTTTCATTAAACGCTAGAAAATTAAAATCTTCAAAAAAAAGAATTTTTCTTCTAGTAGCCAATTTTATTGGACTATATAAAAATTTATTTTTTCAAGCCTCTAATAATTCTGAGAAAAATGATATTGCCAATAGTTTAAATTACATAAAGGGAAATATTTTTATTGCACCAAACCTAACAACTGTGTCCCCAATTAATTCAAGTGATATTAAAGTTAAAAAAAAAGGCCCTTTAAGATTAGTATTTTTATCTCGAATCTCTCCCATGAAAAACTTAGATTTTTTATTGCGATCGCTATTAAAAGTTACTAACCCAGTAAATTTGGAGATATATGGAAATATTGATGACGAAAATTATTTTAAAGAATGTTTAGATATAAAGGAACGGCTCCCAAGTAATATTAAGGTTGTGATAAAAGGTCATATTAAAAATGACCAAGTGCAAAATGTTTTGCTCGAATATGATCTATTTGTGCTTCCAACACGAGGTGAAAATTTTGGACACGTAATATTAGAGGCATTAGCAGCAGGTACACCAGTATTAGTAAGCAACAAAGTATTTTGGAAATCTGACAATGAAGGAGGAATTCAAACTCTCTCACTTCAGGAAAATAAATGGACAAATGTAATTACTGAATGGTCAAGTTATAGCAATGAAATGTTAATTAAGAGAAAAATGGCAGCTTTAAATGTGGCTAATAAATACAACAGCATTAATAAATCATTCAATTTGAATAGAGACATGTTAACTTTTGCTCTAAAAAGCAAAAAAGAAATATAGCTGGATTTAAAAATAATAATTAAATAAATTCAGACTATCACTAGTCTAGTTATTTTGTTTTATTATTGAATTTAAATAATATAAACAAACAAATAATATAGATAAAAATATATTTTTAGAAAAGACTTTGAATAATTTTTATATTAAAAGGTAGCAAGATGTACATATTAGGTTTAAATGCATTTCATGGAGATTCTTCCGCTTGTCTTTTAAAAGACGGTGTTGTAATTGCCGCCGCTGAAGAAGAACGTTTTCGACGTATTAAACATTGGGCTGGATTTCCATCAGAAGCTATTAAGTGGTGTTTGTCAGATGCGGGTATAAGTTTAGAATCAGTTGATCACATCGCAATCAATCAAGACCCAAAAGCGAACCTTGGTAAAAAAATAATTTATACAATTAAAAATCCCCCAAAATTAAATATGCTATTAGGACGTTTTCTAAATAGAATCGAGCGTGGTAGTGTAAAAGATCATCTTAAAAATGAGTTTCCAAAATCTTCATATAATGGAGAAATCCATCCGGTTGAGCATCACACAGCCCATCTTTTTTCTGCATTTCATGTCTCTCCTTTTAATAAGGCTGCTGTGATATCTGTTGATGGCTTTGGTGATTTTGCAAGTACTGCTTGGGGCGCAGGGGATGGAGTAAATATTGATATAGATGATAAAGTTTACTTTCCTCACTCATTGGGTATTTACTATATGGCACTTACGCAATTCATAGGGTTTTATAATTGGGGAGACGAATATAAGGTAATGGGATTAGCTCCCTATGGCAAACCAATTTACTTAGATGAAATGCGTCAAATTGTTAAACTTATGCCAAACGGAAAATTTGAGTTAAATTTAGATTATTTTTGTCATCACAAAGAAAAAATTGAATATGTCTGGAAAAATGATAGTCCATCTGTTAAACCTTTATTTACTAATAAACTAGAAAATCTTCTAGGCCCAGTTCGCAAAAGGGGCGAAGATTTAACACAACGCCATAAAGATTTAGCTCATTCAGCACAGGCAATGTATGAGGAAGCTTTCTTTCATATTTTAAACTCAATACATAATAAGTATAAGCTTGACTCTGTTGCAATTGCAGGAGGTTGTGGCTTTAATTCTGTAGCAAACGGTAAAGTACTTCAAAATACTCCATACAAAAAATTATATGTCCAGGCTGCGGCTGGAGATGCAGGTGGTGCAATTGGAGCAGCTTTTACAACATGGCATAAAATTGGAGGTCAAAAAGCAACTCGAAGAGGTCAATCACATGATCATGCATACTGGGGGCCAAGTTTTAGTGACAAATACTGTGACGTATTGCTTGAAAAAGAGAAACAAAAGATCGAAGAAGAAGATTGCATTGTTTCTTATTTTCATAATGTCTCTGACTTAATAAAAAAAACAGCCGCTGGAATTGCTGATGGAAAAGTTATTGGTTGGTTTCAAGGTCGTATGGAATGGGGCCCTCGAGCATTAGGAAACAGAAGTATAATTGGTGATCCACGACGTAAAGATATGAAAGATATTCTAAATATAAAGATCAAGAGAAGAGAATCCTTTCGTCCTTTTGCACCTTCAATAATGCATGAAAAAGTTTCAGAATGGTTTGAGCAAAATGATGATGTACCATTTATGATGCAAGTTTATCAAATACTCAAAGAAAAAAGATCTAAAATTCCTGCCGTCACTCATGTTGATGGATCTGGAAGATTGCAAAGTGTATATGAGCATACTAACCCTAGGTATTATGCTTTGATAAAAGAATTTGACAGACTTACAGGTGTACCAATGGTTTTAAATACTTCTTTTAATGAGAATGAACCAGTTGTCTGTAAACCTGAAGAAGCATTAGATACATTTCTTAGAACTAAAATGGATTTATTAGTATTAGAAAATTGGATAATAGAAAGAAAATAAATGACAATCATTGTTACAGGTGGTTCGGGTTTTATTGGAACAAATTTAATAGACTATTATGCAAAAAAAAATTTTAAAATATTTAATTTGGATATTAAACCGCCTCAAAAAAAGGAACATAAAGAATATTGGCATCAAGTTGATTTAAGTAATTATGACGTATTGTGTAAATTAGTTACAAAAATAAAGCCAAAATACATAATACATTTAGCCGCTAAAACAGATCTTAGTGGAAAAGAATACAAAGACTACGCTGTAAATATTAAAAGTGTAGAAAATATAATCAAAATTTGTGAAGAGCATTCTGATATTAAAAGAGTAATATTTGCTTCTACCATGCTAGTTAATAAAACAGGCCATAATCCACAAAATCTTTTAAGCTATGATGCAAATACACTTTATGGGCAAAGTAAAGTTGCTGGTGAAAATTTAGTTCTTAATAGTAAAAATCTTTCTGCAGAACTATGTATTATAAGGCCAACGTCTATTTGGGGAGAATGGTTTGGTGAGCCATATAAAAATTTTTTTGATTTTGTATTAAGTGGTAAATATTTTCATCCAGGTAATAATTCCTGTAAAAAAACTTTTGGCTATGTAGGAAATGCAGTTTATCAAATTGATAAGTTATTATTTGCAGAAGTAGGAAAAATAAGAAATAAAATATTTTATATAGGTGATAAACCACCGGTAAATATTTCAATCTGGGCAGATGAGATTTCAACGTTAGCAAAAGTCAATAAACCAAAAAAAGTACCTTTATTTGTTTTCAGCTTACTGGCAAGCTTTGGTGACTTAATTTATAAATTTGGTTTCAACTTTCCTATGACGAGCTATAGGTTAAAGAATATGACTACGGACCAAGTATATAACTTAAACGAAACCTATGAGGTTTGTGGAGATCCCCCATATAACAGAAAAAGTGGTATTCAGAAGACTTTGAAATGGATTTTTTATAATCAGTAAAAACAGTGAAAATTTCGATAATTACAGTAAGTTATAATAGTTATAACGTAATAAATAATTGTCTAGAGTCAGTAAAGGCCCAAAAAAATGTTGATATAGAGCATATTGTGGTTGATGGAGCTAGCAGCGATGGAACTTTATCTCTTTTAGACTCAAAGAGTGAACAGCTAAAAGCTCTAATTAGTGAACCCGATAAAGGCATTTATGATGCCATGAATAAAGGGATAAAGATTGCCACTGGTGAAATTATTGGTTTTTTAAATTCTGATGATTTTTATGCAAGTGATGATGTTTTGATGAATGTTGAGAGTATATTTAGGGATAATCCTAGCTTAGATGCGTGTTACGCAGACTTAATTTATGTTAATCAATTTAACACTTCAAAAAGCATTCGTTATTGGAAATCTAATATATTCAAACCTGGATTATTTTCAAAAGGATGGACACCACCTCATCCAACATTTTTTGCACGGAATTCAGTATACAAAAAATATGGGAACTTTGATCTAAACTATAGTATCGCCTCAGATACTGAATTAATGATGCGCTTTCTTGAAGTACATAAGATCAATGTTCGATATATATCTAAAGTATGGGTGAAAATGCGTATGGGCGGAGTTTCTAATAAAAGTTTTAGGAATATTTTTACTCAGAATAAAGAAGTCTTATGCGCTTTGAATAGCCATAATTTATCAGTTAATTGGATAACTTTTTTTGTTTGTAAAATTATTTCACGCAGTTTACAGTTTTTAAAAAGATAATATACATGAGTTTCAACCCAGCAAATGAAATGGTAGGTCAATTCACACAAAACGATGGAACCATTGACTTCTATTTAAGAATTTCATCGCTTTCTAGCGCTGATACGACGGTGCTTGATTTAGGAGCAGGAAGAGCGGCTTGGTTTGAAGATGATAATTGTAAAGTACGGAAAAATATCAGACTTTTAAAAGGCAAAGTTAAACAAGTTATTGCAGCGGATGTAGATATTGCAGTACTTAAAAATAAAGCTAGTGATAAACAACTTTTTATTAAAGACGGATTACTTGATTTAAAGCCAGAATCAATTGATATAATAATTGCAGATTATGTATTAGAACATATTGATAATCCGATTGAGTTTTTTGATCAAATTAATAGTTGTTTGAAAAGTGGTGGTTGGTTTTGTGCGAGAACTCCTCATAAGTATTCATATGTATCGATAGCAGCTTCTTTAGCAAGAAATGCGCTACATAAAAAGCTTTTAAAATTTATTCAACCAGATAGGAAAGAAGTTGACGTCTTTCCTACTCGTTACAAACTAAATAAGCTAAGCGATATTAAAAATATTTTTTATAATTGGGAAAATAAAACATTTATTTACAGGGCAGAACCTGCTTATTATTTTGGAAATAAGTTTATATTTCATATACAAAGAGGATTGCATACTTTTTTACCGTCATTTGCATGTGGCAATCTATTTGTTTTTGTAAGAAAACCATAAAGCTAAATTTATTATTCGATTATTACGCCATACTGTGTGAGCAGATATTAAGTAAAATAGTGCAATATACGTTGCAATTCTTACCATTATTTTGTTTCTATAATGAATATTTATTTCTAATAATTAAAAAAATAATAAAGAATAATACGAATAGAAAAAAAGAAATTAAAGGATTGAATAATATAAAACTGAAGTAACCAACAATAAATAATATTATATTTGTTATAGAAATTAAAAAATTTGTTAAGAAAACAGATTCAGTTTTATTCAATAAAATATGATGTAAATGGTCTCTACCTGCTAAAAAAAGATTCTGATTATTTTTTAGTCGAAGAATATTAACAGACATAAATTCATACACAAAAATTACAATAGACCATGCAAGTAATATGGGATGTATAATATTCTGATTGGCCAAGTAAATTAAGATAAAAGAGATTATAAATCCTAACAGTAAACTACCACTATCGCCCAAAAACATTTTTGGTAATTTAAGTAAAGAAAAATTAAAGCATAAAAAAATACTTATCGGCATAATTATAATAACCAAAAATAATCTGAATTCTTGGTCAGGAAATAAAAAGAATAAAATAGCTAAGATAGAGCATGACGAAAAACTCAGAGTACCATCAACACCATCAAAATAATTAAATGCATTAATTAAAAATAGCGCACAAATTAATGTAAATGGTATTGCAATAGAACCTAAATTTAGCTTAAAATAATTATAATCTCCTAGGTGAGTCAAGGACAAGTCTTGAAAGATAATTAGATAAAATATAGGAATAACTTGTAGACTCAATTTACCACCTACATTTAAATGATATTTGTCATCAATAAATCCAATCATGGACATTAAAAATGCCATTGAAATTATTAAATTAAAATTGCTATTGTAGATTTCAAATAATAGAACTGAGAAGATTAATGCAACCGAAATGGCAAATCCACCTGTAAAGGCGGTTGCGTTTGAATGCATTTTTCTTTCACTTGGCAAATCAACTAATTGAAATTTATAAGAAATTTTTGCGCAGGAAAATAATATTAAAAAACTTATTAGTAAGTAGCTTATTATTGAATAACTCATTTGTTAAATATAGGTTTAGTATGTAATAATTTTATAGTAAATAAATTATTTTAAGTTTTTAAACGCCAAACATTATTAAAGTTTGTAAATTTTTTTTTAATAGTTTAGAGAATAACCTTAATTTTGACATGTAAATAATAATAAAATGACTTTAAATTCTGAAAAAGAAAAGCTAATTTTCTATTATTTTCCAGTAATATTATTTTCTTTATTACCTTTTTTTTTAATCACAGGTCCTTTTTTAAGTGATCTGTCCATTTCATTAATCGGATTAATATTTTTAGCTTATTGTTTTAAGGAAAAAAATTTTACTTATTTTAAAAATAAATATTTTTATTTTTTTTTATTTTTTTGGCTTTATCTAATAATTAATATTTTGGTTAATAATTTTAACCTTGATAGCTTAGGCACTGCATTTGTCTATGTCAGATACGGTATTTTTGTAGTTGCTGTAGTTTTTTTGCTGGATACCGATTCTAAATTTATTAAATATTTTTTTTACTGTATATTTGTTTGCTTTTCAGCATTAATTTTAGATGGATTTTATCAATATTTTGTTGGTGAAAATGTATTTGGATTTAAGACACCAGATAGTTACAGAGTTGCCAGTTTTTTTAATGATGAACAAATTTTAGGACATTACTTAAGTAGACTATGGCCAATTTTTTTTGGCTTATCGATTTTAATTTTTAAACAAAAAAATGTACTATTTTATTTTTTAGTTTTAATTTTTATCTTATCAGAGACACTCATTTTTCTTAGCGGAGATCGTACAGCTTTTTTTTATATAAATTTATCTGCAATTTTTGTTATTTTATTTTCTCAGAAATTATTAAGGTTAAGACTTTTTACTTTGCTATCTAGCATTGTATTAATTGTAATCATTAGTTTTATTAATCCTATAGCAACAGAGAGAGTATTTGATAAAACTTTAAGTCAAATGAATATAGTGAATGAAAACAGTAAAGAGCAGGAAGAAATATATATTTTCTCAAAAGAGCATACTCATCATTATATAACTTCGTATAAAATGTTTTTAGACAATAAATTATTAGGTGTAGGGATTAAAAATTTTAGAAATTATTGCAGTAATGAAAAATATATCGAAAGCCAGTATTCATGTTCAACTCATCCACATAACACCTACATGCAAATATTAGCTGAGACAGGAATTATAGGCTTTATATTTTTATTAACTGTTTTTATTTATTTTTGTCATTATGTCGTCAAACATTTAATATTAAGATTTAAAGGTACGTTTTATTTTAATGATTTCGAAATATGTGTTTTGTCAGGAGTTGTAATATTTTTATGGCCATTGGTACCAACACTCAATGTTTTCAACAACTGGATAAATATTGCAACTATTATAAACCTCCCCTTTTTATTTTGGAGCATCAAGTCAAGTTTGAATATAAAATACAATTCTATAAGAAACAGTTAAGATAGTGAGATTGAAACTTATAACATTGTAATATTACAGAATTACTTATGAATATTTAAACTTTTTTGTTTAATTTAAGTAATATATTATTTAGATTACCAAAACATATTATTTTTGAACAACAAGAAAATGTAATTTAAATTCAACTAGAAATTAATTATAAAAAATATTCTAGAGTTTACAATTATCGACTAAAAGTTTAATATTTCAAAAAATAATCACATGGATGTTATTACATAACTAAAACTATATAAATCTATAACTTTGGGTAAACCTTAATGACAAAGATAATACTGAAACTGACTAAAACACCTATGCTGTTCACATTTACTTATATGAATTTTTAATCTAACTACAGATATCGCATAATGAATGAATTAAAACCAACGATTGTGAATAATAGTGACCTTTACAATCTTATTCAGATAATATGGGATGGGAAATGGAAAATAATCATTTGTATCTTCGTTTCTCTTTTGATTGCTATTTTATATAGCATTACAAAGCCAAACTCTTATTACGTGTCTACGACTGTCCAAAAAGGCAAATCCTCAGTATTTATTGATTATACAGCTATTAATGATGTTTTGAGAGAAAATAACATTTTTCTATCTGATGAAAACGCGAGCGGTTATAAAATAGACGCTAAAGATGTATTTCAAATATTTTTAAGTGAATTTGGTGATTATGAAGAGATGATGGATATTTTGAGAACTGATAAATTTGTATTGAAATCAATAGAAAGTTTAGACGATGAAGAAAAGTATAAGTCATTACTTAACTATGCTAAATCATTTGAAATATTGCCCCCTCCAAGAAAGAAAAAAAATTGGATTCTGGCTTTTGAGTGGCACGATTATGAAAGAGGCTTGTATCTATTTGAAGAGGCTCTTAAACTTACACTTCAAACTGTTCAAAAAACTATATTTAATGATATTAATCAATTGGCCACAGCGATTGATATGAAAAGTCAACGTTCCCTAGAAATCTTAAATAGAGACTTAGAATTAATTAAGCTGACTGAGGAAGAAAGACAAGAAAAATATATACAGTTTTTAATTGAGCAAGCAGCTATTGCTAAAGAGCTAGGGATAGCAACAAATCAACTTGATGCTTACTCTTTAAATCAATCAGGTCAAACTGGAGTCTCCATGACTTTTAGTTTAAATGAAGTTCCATTTTATTTACGAGGATTTAATGCAATAAATAAGGAAATAGAAATTTTAAGAAGTCGCACGCAAGAAGTTAAGCTTTTAATGGCAGATGGATATCTGGAAACAAAAGAAAAAATATTGTCACTTGAAAATAATCCCTCTGCATCTCAATTGAGAAATACTCTCACAACAATTCAAAATGACGATCCTAGTGATTGGATTGAGTTTAATTTAGGGCTTGCAGAAATTACTTCACAGAGTAACACTAAAATTTATGTTATTTTTGCTATATTTTTTGGTGGAGTGGTAGGTCTACTGTATGTTCTAATTTTAAATGCTGTTTATAATAGAAATCTACAAATTACAAAAGAATAAGCATTTCTGCGAAGCTGAGTAGTTTATAATACACGTAATTAAATGCAAATTTTAATAACAGGAGGTTTAGGGTACATTGGCTCACATACAGCTTTAAATCTTTTAAGTTTAAATTATGAAGTAATTATTATAGATGACTTATCGAATAGCTCTTACAAAACCAAAGCGCTACTAGAGCAAATTTCTAAAAAAAAAATTAAATTTTACAATCAAAAAATTCAGGATAAGCAAGCTATAAAGAAGGTATTTTTAGAAAACAAAATTGATTTTGTGATGCATTTTGCAGGCCTTAAATCTGTTACTGAAAGTGTAAAAATCCCTTTAAACTATTATGAGGTTAATATCTCTGGATCAATAAACCTTATTAATGCAATGAAAGATTCAAATGTGAATAAAATGTTATTTTCGTCCTCGGCAACAGTATACAAAAACCAGCCGTTACCTTGGAATGAAGAGACTCAAGTTAATATACCTTTCACTCCTTATGGTCTAAGTAAAATATTTACCGAGAGAATATTTAGTGATGCCTCTAATGAAATTAATGATTTTAGATTAGGTATTCTTAGATATTTTAATCCAATTGGAGCACATAAATCTGGTTTGATAGGAGAAGAATTCAATAATAAAAGTAAAAACCTAATTCCAAATATTTTAAGAGTGATAGATGGAAAGCAAGATGTCTTGAATGTATATGGAAATGACTACAAAACACCAGATGGAACTTGCATAAGAGACTATTTTCATATCAATGATTTAGTAAATGGACAAATAAGAGCAATGGATTTCATAAATGAAAATCCTGGTCTTAATATTTGGAATCTTGGATCAGGTAAAGGATATAGTACTCTTGAGATAATCAAAATGTTTGAAAAAAAAATCAATAAGAATATTCCAATTCAATTTCATAAAAGAAGGAAAGGAGATTTGGATAAGTTCTGGTGTGATCCATCTAAGGCTAGGAAAGAATTAGATTGGAAAACATATGAAAGTTTGGATACGATGGTGACAGATATATTATATTTTTATGAAAAGAATAAGGAGCGTTAGTTAAAAGTTTATATGTGGAAGGTAAAAAAATCTAAAGTTCATGGAACAGGTATATTTGCTACAAAAGATATATCAAAAGGCTCAAGAATTATTCAGTATATTGGTGATAAAATTACAAAATCTGAAGGAGATAGAAGGTCAGCTCAAAGAATAAAAAAATATTTAAATTCAACTAAAACTGGATCAGTTTATATTTTTGAACTAAATAAAAAATTTGATATTGATGGTAATGTTAAAAAAAATAAAGCTCGTTTTATTAATCATTCATGTGACCCGAATTGTGAAGTTGATATAATTAATAATGAGATATGGATCTCCGCAATAAAATATATAAAAAAAGGGTCAGAATTAAACTATGATTATGGCTATGAATTTGATGAAGATGATTATAAAGATCATATATGCAAATGTGGGTCAAAATATTGTATTGGCTATATTATTTCGTCTGACGATTGGCCAAAATTTCAAAAATACATAAAAAAAATTATTAAAATGAATCAAAAGAAATAGTTGTCAAAAATTAAAACTTAATCGATTCTTTTTTCATTTCTATTTATTCAATTTTTATAAAAGGGCTTTCAGATTTATTTCTAATAGCATTATCAATCTGTTGCTGCCTCGTAGTTGAGCTTTTTATTTTCTTCTCAGTTTTATATTTATAACAATAAGGGCAATGAACACCTTTTTTATAATACTTTGATTTAAAATCTTTTTTTTGAATTGGTCTTCTACACCCGTAACATTGAAAAAACTTTCCCTTATCTAAATTGCTATTTATTGTAACTCTATCGTCAAAAACAAAACACTCACCAGTCCACATTGTTTTAACTTTTGTACGTTTAGCATATTTAAGATAATTTATTATACCCCCTTCTAATTGATAAACATTTTTATATCCTAATAGTGTTAGTTGTTTGCTCGCCTTTTCACATCTTATGCCCCCAGTGCAATAAATTCCAATTTTATCATCTCTAGAAATCTTCATATTTTTAATTGTATCTGGAAATTCTCGAAAGGAAGTAGTGTGTGGATTAATTGCATTTCTAAATTTGCCTATAGATATTTCATAATCATTTCTAACATCAATTATTTTCAATTTTTCTGTCTTTAACATTTTATGCCACTCAGAGGGACTTACATGATTATTTCTAAATTTATCTTTAAGATTATAATTCCGGCCAGTACTTATTATTTCTTTTTTTATTCTTATTTTAAGACGGTTGAAGGGAAGAAAATTTATTTTATTAGAATTAATATTTAACTTTTTTATATTTAATTCTCTTTTTAAAGAAACGATAAATTCATCTAATAATACTTTTTCACCTGATATAGATCCATTTATGCCTTCATTAGACAATAATACTGTACCTCGAACTATTTTGTTCTTAAGTTTATTCTCTATAAACATTTTAAGTTGTTTTTTGTCTTTAATTTTAGTGAATCTATAAAAAGAAAATAATTGAAAATTTTTTATAGTTTTATAACTTTTTTTTTTTCATAACAAATTTGTTGTTATTTCTTTGATAGTAATTTTCTAAATGGTATAATAATGTTAATTTATAAAAATATTTTAATTTTTATTCAATGATTAAAAAAAAAGCGCTGGTTACTGGTATTTCTGGACAAGATGCTGCTTATCTATCAAAGTTCCTACTTGAGAGGGGTTACGAGGTTATTGGTGGTGAAAGGCAAAATGCAAGTAGAAATTTATGGAGACTTAAAGCCTTAGGAGTTGATAAGAAAATAAAAATGATACCATTCGAGCTTCTCGATGAAAATAATATTAATAAAGAAATTAGACGTGGAAATTATGATGAAGTATATAACCTAGCGGCTCAATCATATGTAGATAAGTCATTTGCCAGTCCTATTTATACTTCAAATGTGAACGCATTAGGAGTCATACGTATTTTGGAAGCAATAAGACAATTTTCTAAAAAAACGAAACTTTATCAGGCATCAAGTTCTGAGATGTACGGTAACACAGATATCAAATTTCAGGATGAAAAAACACATTTTAAGCCGATAAGTCCGTATGCAATTTCTAAACTTCATGCACATTGGATGCTAGGATTATATAGAAATGCTTATAATTTGTATTGTTCTTCAGGAATATTATTTAATCATGAGTCGCCACTTAGAGGTGACGAATTTGTGTCAAAAAAAATAGTAACTGACCTTGTAAAGGTAAAGTATAAAAAAATTTCCTGTATGTATTTAGGGAATATTTATGCACGGCGAGATTGGGGATATTCATTAGATTATGTTGAAGCTATGTGGAAAATGCTTCAGCAGAAAAAAGCCGATGACTATGTTATTTCTTCAGGTATTAATCAAACAGTAAAGTCATTTGTTAATGAAGTAGCTAAAAATTTAAAATTAGATATTAAATGGACTGGCCAGAAATTAAATGAAAAAGCTATCAATAAAAAAAACAATAAGATTATAATAAGAATTAAAAAGCATTTATTCAGACCTATTGAAATTAAGTCTACTTATGGTAACGCGAACAAAGCAAAAAAAAATTTAAAATGGGTCCCAAAAACTGACTTTAAAACACTTGTAAAAATTATGTGTGATAAAGAATTAGAAAAGTATAAATAAATTTTTTATTAATTATTATTTTTGAGGTTATAAGTAGTTTCCTTTAGATATTCTGTTAACTCAGTACGACTTTTGAAATGAGATATATCTTTATAATTTATGATATCTCCTGAATATATAATTACTTCTTTTCCAATTTTCTTTTTAGTTTCATGAATATACGAAGAATATTTAAGAGTCTGGTTCTTTAGTTTAGATGCAAATAAATGAAATAATAGTCCATTTTTTCCGTCAAAAAATATTGGCAATATATCAGCTTTAGTTTGCTGTATTAATTTCGCTGGAAATAACTTCCAATCGTCGTCGATAGCCTCAGATTTTAAATTACGCGCAACAGAAACACCTCCAGATGGAAAAATAATAATAGCCCCACCATTTTTAAGATCCTCTCTGGCTTTTTGTGCTGTTTTAATATTTAAAATAGTAGATTTTTTGTTTTTTGAGCTGAAGTCCACAGGCAGTATAAAATTGCTTAATTGAGGTAGAAATTGAAGTGTTTCATGTGTCATTATTTTAAAATCACTTCTAACTTTTGATACCAAGTAACACATAATTAGCCCATCAATGATTCCGAAAGGATGATTCGCAATAAGTAAAAGCGAACCACTTTTTGGTATAAACAATTCCTTTTTTGATTTGTCTATGACTTTGATATCCATCAAATTTAATATATCAGCCCAAAAATTATTAGGATCTTTTTCAGATAATGAATAATTTTTATATAAATTTTCCAATTTCTTTTTTCCAGAAAAATTTTCAATAGTTTTTATTATTATTCTTTGAGCAAAATTATGCTCAACCTTTGAAGCGTATGAAAAATCTATTTTACTCATTTTAATATTCTACAGGGATAGGATCTAAACTTCTCCAAAAATACCAAGTAGCCACGGATCTATAAGGTTTCCATTTTTTTGCCATTCTTATAGCATCTTCTTTTTTAATTGGGTATTCTAAGTTGTAACAATGACAAATTCCTTTAATAAGACCTAAGTCATCAGCAGGAAATACATCTGGTCTACATAAATTAAAGATGAGAAACATCTCAGCTGTCCATCTCCCAATTCCTCTAATTTTTACAAGTTCATCAATTATTTCGTCATCTGTGTATGTTTCCCATTTGTTAGGGTTGGTTCTTTTTTCAATAAAATTAAGTGATAGTGATTTTAGGTAAGAAATCTTTTGTCGTGACAGTCCACAGCTCTTCAATGTGTTAAAATGCGTTGCAAAAGTATTTTTAGGTGTCACTTTTTTGATTTTTTTTTCAAACCTATCCCAAACAGCTTGTGCTGCCTTTACTGAAATTTGTTGACCTACAATAGATCTAGCAAGTGTATAAAATGGATCTGATTTAGAGAAAAGAAAATCATTTGGGTAGTTAGAAATAACTTTAGCTAGTTTTTTATCTTTTCTAGCAAGTTCTTTTTTTGCTTTTTCCCAAAAAAATGGTTTTTTCATATCTTATGCATTAAATTAATATTGACATATATAATGTAAATTGTTTTATTTGCCATTCTTAATAATAAATGGAGATAAATTATGGCTGACGTTGCTAGTTTATTAGCTGAGTTTCAAAAAGGTATCGAAGGAAAAGATACCGGTCTTGGGGCAACAGTTAAATTTGATTTTGAAGGAGCAGGATGTATTTTCCTTGATGGTAAATCTAATCCAAATACTGTTTCTGATGAAGACAAAGATGCGGATTGTACTTTATCAATGTCGCTTGAAACATTTGAACAAATGAGATCAGGTGAGGTTGATGGAACCTCAGCATTTATGCAAGGTAAATTGAAGGTATCTGGCGATATGTCAATTGCAATGAAGTTGCAGTCAGTAATGGATGCACTTGCTTAAAAACTTAAATAATTAAAATTAACCCATCTTTGATATATTCTTGGATGGGTTCTTTTTATTCAAAATTGTCCTGCATTTATTAAAAATCTTTTTATTTGTGCACGCAATTATTTTTCCACCATTTAATATTTTTTTATTATCCCAAGTTTTTAATATTCCACCCGCGTTAACGATTATTGGTTCTAAAGCTCTTATATCCCATGGATTTAATCCACTTTCTACAACTATATCAATATGCCCGTCAGCGAGTAAACAATAACTGTAACAATCTCCACCAAGTCTGGTTAACTTGACTCTTTTACTTAGCCTCTCAAATGATAACTGATCATTTTTATTAGCAAATAAATAAGGCGAAGTTGTATTTAATATTGACTCAGAAAATTTTTTATTATTTTTAATTTTTAAATTAGTTTTTTTTCCATTAATAATTTTATATGATTTTTTTTCATATCCAATGTATCTTTCATCTAACACAGGAATATCTGCAAGGCCTAAAATAATATTACCATTTTCTGATAGTGAAATTAATGTACCCCAAAGTGGCATACCTTGTATGAACGACTTTGTTCCGTCAATTGGATCAATACACCATTCATAAGTACTTTTTTTAGAATGAGTTTCTTCCTCTCCAATAATTGAATGATCTGGAAAATATTTTAAAATTAAACGATTTAATTTTTTTTGAATTTTAATGTCTGCTA
>MDTE01041741.1_pt1 | contig 44697 bp, 48 predicted proteins | sample 811231 | NCBI WGS metagenome assembly MDTE01 (sample SAMN05326651, study PRJNA326480) | marine metagenome | isolation source: seawater | place: Indian Ocean: Red Sea | collected 2010
GGATTTTAAAGTTGCGGGAACAAAAGATGGAATTACAGCATTACAAATGGATATAAAAATTACAAGTATTACAAAAGAAATTATGGAAAAAGCATTATCGCAGGCTTTAGATGGAAGAATTAAAATTTTATCAGAAATGGATAAAGCAATTGCTTCTTCACGTAAAGAATTAAATAGTAATGCTCCGCAAATTAAAATTATAAAGATAAATCCTTCTAAAATTAAAGATGTAATTGGATCAGGAGGTAAAACCATAAAATCTATAACTGAGGAAACAGGAGCTAAAATTGATATAGATGATGATGGAACTATTAAAGTAGCGTCAGTTGACTCAGAATCTGGGAAACTAGCTTTAGAAAAAATTGAGGATCTTACAGCTGAGCCAGAATTAAATGCAATATATAGTGGAACAGTTGTTAAAACAATGGATTTTGGAGCATTTGTAAATTTTATGGGCGCAAAAGATGGCTTAGTACACATTTCAGAATTGGCCGATAAAAGAGTTGGAAAAACAACTGATGTAGTAAATGTTGGAGATAAAGTAAAAGTAAAAGTAATTGGATTTGATAATAGAGGTAAAATCAAATTGAGCATGAAAGAAATTAAACAAAAAAAGGAAAAAAATTTTAATCAAGCATAATATGCAAAAAAATGCTTATAACTATCAAGATTTAATAAGTTGTACTGAAGGTAAGTTATTTGGAGAGGGAAATGCAAGATTGCCAGCGCCTCCAATGCTAATGATGGATAGAATAATCAAAATTACAAAAGATGGGGGAGATTATGATAAAGGACAAATTGTTGCAGAATTAGATATCAAACCTGATATGTGGTTTTTTGATTGTCATTTTAAAAAAGATCCTGTAATGCCAGGATGTTTAGGATTAGACGCACTATGGCAATTAGTCGGTTTCTTTTTAGGATGGATGGGTGCGCCTGGAAAAGGAAGAGCATTAGGAGTTGGGCAAGTTAAATTTTCTGGCGAAGTTTTGAAATTTGCAAAAAAAGTTCAATATACACTTAATATGAAAAGAGTAATTATAAAAAAATTGGCTCTTGGAGTTGCAGATGGTATAATGTCAGTTGATGGTAAAGATATTTATTCTGCAAAAGATCTTAAAGTTGGTCTTTTTAAAGAAACAAAAAAATAGTAAGGTTTTCAATTGAAAAGAGTTGTTGTAACTGGAATAGGAATCGTTTCGTGCATCGGTAATAATGTAAAAGAAGTAACAAACTCTCTTTATAATGCAAAATCAGGAATTACTTTCAGTAAAGAACATAAAGATCTAGGTTTTAGAAGCCATGTTTATGGTAAACCTGATATTAATTTGGAAGAAAAAATAGATCGTAGAGCTTTAAGATTTATGGGAGATGGGGCAGCTTTTAATCATATTGCAATGGAAGAAGCTATTAAAGATGCAAAATTACCTGAAGATTTAATTTCAAATGTTGACACTGGGATAATTATGGGATCTGGAGGCCCTTCAACTCGTAATATAGTAGAAGCAGCTGAAATTTTAAAAAAAGAAAAAAGTTCTAAAAAAATTGGTCCATTTAGAGTTCCGAGAGCAATGAGTAGTACTAATTCTGCTACATTAGCGACAACGTTCAAAATTAAAGGTGTAAATTATTCAATTAGTTCTGCTTGTTCAACAAGTGCACATTGTATAGGTAATGCTTATGAACTTATACAAATGGGAAAACAAAAAATAATTTTTGCGGGAGGAGGAGAAGAACTAGATCCTACTTTATCTGTATTATTTGATGCTATGGGAGCCTTATCTTCAAAATACAATTCACAACCTGAAAAATCTTCTAGGGCATATGATAAGGACAGGGACGGATTTATAATTTCTGGGGGAGCAGGAGTATTAGTCTTAGAAGAGTTAGAAAGTGCAATTAAAAGGTCTGTAAAAATTTATGCAGAGATTGTTGGATATGGAGCAAATTCAGATGGACATGATATGGTACAACCATCAGGAGAAGGAGCAGTTAGATGTATGAAACAGTCTTTAAAAAATTTTAATTCAAAAATTGATTATATTAATACACATGGAACTAGCACACCTATTGGAGATATAAAAGAAATTGAAGCTATGAAAGAATTATTTAAAGAAGATATGCCAGTTTTTAGTTCAACAAAATCATTAACAGGACATTCGCTTGGGGGTACTGGGGTGCAAGAGGCAATCTATTCTATTTTAATGATGAATAATAATTTTATTACAAAATCTGCAAATATTCAAAATTTAGACCCAGAAGTTGAAGGTCTACCTATTTTATTAGATACAAAAAAGGATTGTGATTTTAATACATTGTTAAGTAATAGTTTTGGCTTTGGAGGAACTAACGCTTCACTTGTTTTTAAAAAATTTGATGCTAATGGTAAAAATTTTTTTGTTGAAAAAAATGTTAATGATCAAAAAGAATTTGAAGGAAAAAAAGGACTTATTTTTGGGGTTGCAAATGACCATTCTTGTGCATGGGGAATTGCAGAAGGTTTGTTAAAAAAAGGAGCAGAATTATGTGTAACTTATCAAAATGATTTATTAAAAAAAAGAGTAGAAAATTTATGTAGTTCTAAAAATGTAACTCAAATTTTAAAATGTGATGTTTCAGATTCAAATGATATTGATAATTTATACAAGGAAATAGAAAAAGAATGGGGGGAAGTTGATTTTATAGTCCATTCTGTCGCTTATTCAGATAAAAGTGAATTATCAGGAGATTATATAGATACTTCTAAAGAAAATTTTTTAAATACATTGCTAGTTTCTTGTTTTTCTTTTACTGAAATTACGCAAAAATTTTCAAATATAATTAATAAAAATGGATCGTTGTTAACTTTATCTTACTTTGGCTCTCAAAAAGTAATACCTAATTATAATGTAATGGGAATTGCAAAAGCAGCTTTAGAAACAAGTATTAAATATTTAGCTGTGGATTTAGGTGATAAGAATATTAGAGTTAACTGTATTTCTTTAGGTCCAATGAGAACATTATCAGGCGCAGCAATTAAAGATGCTAGATATATATATAATTGGACACAAAAGAATAATCCGCTAGGTAAAAATATAGATTTTGATGATTTATCAGGTTCGAGTAATTATTTATTAAGTCAACAATCAAGTGGTGTTACCGGTGAAATTCATTATGTGGATGCCGGTTATAATGTTATTGGCATGATAAAACCTCCTAAAAATACTTGAAAAAAATATTAACTAGCATAATTTAGAAAATATATGTTAGATAAAAAAGATAAATTTAATTCATTTTTTAAAAGAGCTGGTTTAAAAACAACAAGGCAAAGAAATTTAGTTGTTGAACAGCTTTTAAATGGAAGAAATAGACATTTTACAGCTGAAGATTTATATGAAGAAATGAAGTCAAAAAGAAAGAATATTTCTTTAGCAACAATTTATAATACACTTCATAGTTTTGTTGATAAAAAAATTTTAAAACTTGTTTCTGTTAAAAAAGGAAAAACAATTTTTTGTACTAATATGAAGAATCATTATCATTTTTTTAACTCTAAAACTGGAAAATTAATTGATATACCTTTTAAAGATATAAGAATTAATAAATTACCTAAGCCACCTATAGGGACTAAAATAGATAATATAGAAATTACAATAAACTTAGTAAAAAAGAATTAATTTTTTTTTATTCCCCACAAATATTTTTTTTCAATCCAACCTTTGAAATAATTAATTTTTACCTTACAAAATTTTTCTTCACATCTTATTATTTTTCCGATTACACGATCATTTACAATTGCAGTTATAATTTCAGAGTTATCTTTATACTTTAAAAGATTTTGTTTTTTTTGATTTATAAAAGTTTTTTTATTTGAAATCATACTTATATGTACCCAGCCCCATTGATTATCAATATCTACAATTTTTCTCCAATTATCTTTTTCATTTATTATTAAAACTGGTAGGTTTTTTTTTTTATAAATAAATTTTACATCTGCATCAAAACTTGCATTAAACCTGGCAAAAGTTTTTTCTTTTTTTAAAGATGCATATTTAGGTGTAATTGGGTAAATAATTGCTTCAAGATTTATAGATAAAAAAAATAAATAAATTAAAAGAAAATATTTCATATTTAACTACATATAGTGCAATTTTTGTTTTTTTCTATTTTTATTTTTTTAAATTTATTATTTAATAAATCAATAATAATTAATTTTCCTATAAGTGGTTTTCCAATATTAAGAATATTCTTTAATACTTCAACTGATTGAAAAGAACCAGTTAATCCTGCAACCCCTCCTATAACCCCATAATTTCTACAATTTTCATTATTATTTAAATTTTTTGTTTCAGGAAATATACATCTATAGCATGGATTATTTTTTGATTTAACCCACCCTTTAATGCTTGTTATTTGTGCTTCAAAACCTTGAATGGCACCTGAAATTAAAATTTTTTTATTTTTTACACAGCTATCATTTATTAAATATTTTGTTGAAAAATTATCACTCCCATCAACTATTACATCATATTTTGAAATTATTTTATCAATATTTTTTTTTGTAATTTTTTTTTTATAAATATTAATTTTTAAATTTGGGTTTATTAACAATAGTTTTTTTTTTGCTATTTCAACTTTTGATTTATTAATATTTTTTTGATCAAATAATATTTGTCTTTGTAAGTTTGAAAGCTCAATTTTATCAAAATCTGCTAGTCCGATTGTTCCTATTCCAGCGGATGCAAGATACATTGAAACAGGAGAACCTAAACCTCCTACCCCTAAAATAAATACTTTTGCTTTTAATAATTTTTTTTGCCCACTAAGCCCAACTTTTTTTAAAATAATTTGATGAGCATATCTTTCTATTTGTTTTTCTGTTATTTTTTTTAACATTTTTATTATTTAAATAATGCAGTTGATAAATAACGTTCTGCAAAAGATGGTATTACAACAATAATTTTTTTATTTTTCATATTTTTTCTTTTTGCTACTTCTATACCTGCAGCTAAAGCTGCTCCAGAAGAAATGCCAATTGGCAACCCTTCAACTTTAGCAGCCATTTTAGCAGTTGAAAATGCTGTTTCATTTGCAATTTGAATTACTTCATCTATTAATGATTTATTTAATATTTTAGGTATAAATCCAGCCCCAATTCCTTGAATTTTATGTGGCCCAGGATCACCACCAGATATAACAGGACTGTCTTCAGGTTCGACAGCAATAATTTTTATTTTTTTATTTTTTTTTTTTAAAATTTTACTTACTCCCGAAATTGTTCCTCCAGTTCCAACCCCCATAATAACAGCATCTAATTTTCCATTTGTGTCATTTAATATTTCTACGGCAGTTGTTTTTTCGTGAATTGTAGGATTAGAATTATTTTCAAATTGTTGAGGCATAAATGAATTTTTTGTTTTTTTTTTTATTTCTATAGCTTTATTTATAGCTCCTTTCATTCCCTTTTCTGCTGGAGTTAAGATTAATTTGGCTCCTAACAATATTAACATTTTTCTTCTTTCTACAGACATAGATTCAGGCATTGTTAATATAAGTTTATAACCTTTAGCAGCACAAACAAATGCCAAACCAATTCCTGTATTTCCAGATGTTGGCTCTATAATTGTTGTATTTTTATTGACAAGTTTTTTTTTCTCAGCATCTTCTATCATTGCCATGCCAATTCTATCTTTAACTGATGATGTAGGATTAAAAAACTCTAATTTGCATATTAATTCTCCATAACAATTATATTTTCTAGATATTCTTTGTATTTTTACTAAAGGTGTATTTCCCACTGTATCCAAAATACTTTCATAAATTTTATTTCTTATAGTTTTCATTTTTAAATTGTAAAATCAGTTTTATTTTCTTTATTAGTATTGATTTTATTTTTATGCAATTTTTTGAATAAATCATATACCGTTGTTTTTTTTAATGAATTTATAGCTTCGTTAGATATGTTTTTTATCAGTGGGTTTATGACTTCTATTCTAATTCTAGTGTTTATATTTTTATTTTTATTTTTTTCTGTTTCCATAATTGCATTATAAATTTCTATGAGAAATATATTTCTTTTTTCTTTTCCTAAAGTATAACCGCCATTTGGCCCCCTTGTTCCCTTTAAAATATTTTTATGCACTAGTTCCTGTAGTATTTTTTCTAAGTATCTTGTTGGGATCCCTTGTCTTTTGGTAATTTCTTTTGCTCTTGCAGGAGTGCTTGCTGAGTAAATAGATATATCTAATACTGCTTCAAGAGCATGTAAAAATTTTTTATTAAAAATAATATTCATTTATAATCCCGTTGATCCAAATCCTTTATTATTTCTTTTTGTTAAATTATTTAATTTTTTTTTTTGATTCCATTTAATTTTTTCTACTTTGCAAATAATGATTTGCGCAATACGCATACCTCTTTCAATTATAAAATTTTTTTTTCCGTGATTTATTAAAATTATTTTAATTTCTCCTCTATAATCTGCGTCTATTGTCCCAGGAGTATTCAATATAGTTATTCCTGCATTAATTGCTAAACCGGATCTTGGTCTAATTTGTGCTTCTAAATTTTTTTTTAATGCAATTTTTATACCTGTAGGTACTAAAATAATTTGTCCCTTTTTTAAGTTAATTTTTTTTTTTATAGCTGCATGTAAATCTAAACCAGAACAATTTTTTGAACTGTAACTAGGCAAAGGAATATTTTTCCCATGTGGCAATTTTTCTATTTCAATACTAAACATTTAATTTATATAAAGTGATATTTCATTAATAATTTTTTCTGCTATTTTATTTTTTTTCATTCTTTTCCATTTTATTTCTTTGTTTTTACCTATCATTGAAATTTCATTATAATTATTATTTATAGGATTAAATTTTGTTGAAATTTTATTTGCAAAAATAAAATCACAATTTTTTTTTACCAACTTACTTCTTGCATTTTTTATTATTGAATTTGTTTCAGCCGCAAAACCACAAACTATTTTTGGCCTATAATTTTTTAAATTTGAAATTGAAGATAAAATATCTTTATTTTTTTTAAATTTTATTTCTTTAAAAATATTTTCATTTTTTTTAAACTTTTTGTTTGCAGTAATTATTTTCCAATCTGAAACAGCAGCAGTTAAAATAGCAGCGTCAATATTTTTATATTCTTTGCAAATATTTAAACTTTTGTTATACATTTCTTCTGCTGTTTCAACCTTAATTATTTTATTAGCATGTGGTAATTCTATTGAAGAAGGTCCTGAAATTAATATAGTTTTAGCACCAAAATTATTAGCAGCATTTGTAATTTCATAACCTTGTTTTCCTGAAGACAAATTAGATATACATCTAATTGGATCAATCATTTCAACTGTTGGTCCAGCAGTTATTAATATATTTTTTCCTTTTAATTTATCTTTATTCAAAAAAAAATTATTTATTTCATCCTTAATGATTTTAATATCTTGTATTCTTCCCATACCTATTTCACCACAGGCTAAATTTCCACTTATTGGTCCTATAATTTTTATTCCTCTTGAGATCAGTTTTTTTATATTTTCTTTATTTGCTGGATTTTCCCACATTTTTTTGTTCATAGCAGGGACTACATAAATTTGTTTATCTGACGCGGCCAAAGTCGTAGATGCTAGATCATCAGCATAACCATTGGCAAGTTTTGCTATAATATTAGCACTTGCGGGACAAACTAAAATTAAATCTGTTTTTCTTGATAAATTAATATGTTTCATATTATTGTTAGAATTATCGTTGAACATATCTGTATGGATTTTTTTATTTATTAATGAAGAAATAGCTATTGGAGTTACAAATTCTTTACCAGATTTTGTTAAAATTACCTCAATAGAAAAATTTTTTTTAATTAAATCTTTTATTAAATCTAGATTTTTGTAAGCAGAAATGCTTCCTGATATTATAAATAATATTTTTTTCAAAATTATAATTTACTAAATAAATTTGTAAATTATAACATTAAATTAAAAAAACTAAAGATTACATTATTTTTTTTTACATGAATAAATAGCTACTAAACCAAATGTTAAATTATAAAAATTAACAATATTAAATTTATTTGATTTAAATATTTTTTTTAATTCAATTTGCGAAGGAAATTTTTTTATACTATTAATTAAATATTCATAAGCATATTTTTTCCCGGTTATTTTTTCTCCTATTTTAGGAATAATATTTTCTGAATATATTTTATAAATTGAATTAATTAATAAATTATCTATTTTTCCAAATTCCAAACATAGGAATTGGCCATCAATTTTTAAAACTCTGTTAATTTCATTTATTGTTTTTTTTAGATTTGTAACATTACGTAAACTAAAAGACATTGTTATCAAATCAAAACTATTATTCTTAAAAGGGAGTTTTTCTCCATAAGAATTAATCCAAATATTATTTTTATTTTTTATTTTTTTTTGCCCTTGTTCAATCATTTTTAAATTAGGATCCACTAAATAAGAAACATAATCTGATAATTTATTTGAAGTATTTATTTGTGAAATAATATCTCCTGTACCACATCCCAAATCGAGTAATTTTACATTTTTATTTTTTTTCAAATCAATATAGTTAATAAATTCTTCTTTCCATTTTCTGTGAATTCCAAAACTCATTAAATCATTCATTAAATCGTATTTATTTGCTATGTTATGGAAAATTTTATTTACATAATCTTTTTTCATTTTTTTAATTAAAAAAATTTAATTTTAATATAAATTTATGCCAGAATTACCAGAAGTAGAAACAACAAAAAATGAATTAAAATTAATAATTATTAATAAATATATAGATAAAATATTAATTTTCACAGATTCTTTGAGATTTCAATTAAATAAAAAAAATTTAAAAAAAATTGAAAAAAGTAAAATTATAAAAGTTATAAGAAAAGGTAAATATATTTTAATTTTTTTTCTTAATAATTATATTTTGTTAATACATTTAGGAATGTCAGGAAGGTTGATATTTAAAAAAGAAATTTTTAACAAAACTAAGCATGATCATATTGTTTTAAGAATAAAAAAAAATTTTAATATTATTTTTAACGACCCAAGAAAATTTGGAATTGTAGATGTAATTAAAAAAGATTTATTGCTTAATTCTAGATACTTAAAGAAACTAGGAGTAGATGCCTTATCAAAAAAGTTTTCTTATAAATATTTTGAAAATGTATTAATTAATAGAAAAACAAATATAAAAAATATTCTTTTGAATCAATCACTTATTTCAGGTCTTGGGAATATATATGTTTGTGAAAGTTTATTTGAAGCTGGTATTTCACCTTTTAAATTAGCAAATTCTTTAAATAAAAAAAATATTAAAATTTTAAAAAATAAAATCCAGAAGGTATTAAAAAAGGCTATAAAATTAAAAGGCTCGTCAATAAATGATTATAAAACACCAATGGGAATTTTAGGAAGTTTTCAAAATAATTTTAAAGTTTATAATAGAGAAGGAAAAAGTTGTAAAAATATATATTGCGGAAAGAAAATAATAAGAACTATAATAAGTGGAAGATCTGCTTATTTTTGTAAAAATTGTCAAAAAAATTAAAAAATAAATAATGGACTATTTTATTTTTTTTACTATAAAGTTAGATATTTTTATATATTTATAATATGCCAATTACAAAATCAGTAAAAAAAAGAGTTAGACAAGCAAATGTTCGATATGAAAGAAATAAAGTTTTATCACTATCAATAAAAAAAGTTATTAAAGAATTTATAGATTCTTTATCAAAAAAAGATAAAAAGAAGTCTTCTGATCTTTTTAAGTCATGTCAAAAAATGATAATTAAAGCAAAAAATAGAGGAATTTTAAATAAAAATAAAGCTTCAAGAAAAATTTCTTCATTAAATGCTAAATTAAAATAAAAAACTGATGTTTTTAAGTGTGTTGCTTTAATAAACTAGGGCTTTTAAGCATGTTGCTTTTCAGCAACACTAATATTTTAATTCATTTTTTCCAAAATTATAATTTTAGAAATTCGATTATTAAAATATAATCAGTATATAAGTTAATTGTGTCGGGGGAGATCGCATATCTAAGAATAAAATAATTAAATTATTTTAATAATAAATAATTTATGGAAAAAAATAGTAATATTAAAAAAACTATAGGTCCGGATGAGATAATTTGGTCCAGTATTAAATTAAAATTAAAATCTATATATGGAGATGCTGAATTTTCTAATTGGATTAAATTATTAACATTTAATAAAGTCGAAAATGATCTAATAATTTTTTTTGCTCCTACCAAATTTATGTGTGATTGGATAAATTCTCATTATGGAAAGAAAATACTATCTTTATGGAATGAACAAAACAAATCAATAAAAGATATTTCTATTATAGTCTACAAAAATGAGTCTAAAAATAAGAAATCAATAGATAAAAATATAAAAAAAGAAAAAACATCAAAACTTATAATAAATAATGAAGAATTTGAAAATAATTTGGATCCAAGATTTACTTTTAAGGATTTTGTCGTTGGAAAATCAAATGAGCTTGCTTTCTCAGCTGCCAGACGAGTTGCAGATTCTAATGATGTTCCGTTTAACCCATTATTTTTATATGGAGGCGTGGGTTTAGGCAAAACACATTTAATGCATGCTATTGCGTGGCAAAAAAAAAAAACAAATCCTAAATTGAAAATTCTATATTTGTCTGCTGAGAAATTTATGTATGAATTTATAAAAGCGCTTAGATTTAAAAATACGGTTTTGTTTAAAGAGCAGTTCAGATCAGTAGATTTATTAATGATTGATGATGTACAATTTATTATTGGAAAGGAATCTACACAAGAAGAATTTTTTCATACTTTTAATGCTCTTGCTGATCAAAATAGACAGATGGTCATTTCAGCAGATCACTCCCCTTCAGATTTAGAAGGACTGGAGGAAAGATTAAGATCAAGATTAGGGTGGGGATTGGTTGCTGATATTCATCCAACAACTTATGAATTAAGATTAAGTATTATAGAATCAAAAATTGAAAAATTTAATTTAAATTTGTCAAAAGATGTTATTGAATTTCTTGCACATAAAATAACAACTAGCGTTCGTGAACTTGAAGGTGCTCTTACAAGATTAGCAGCCCATGTTACATTAGTAGGTAGATCAGTTGATTTGGAGATTGCTGAAGATTTATTACAAGATTTATTAAGAGCTAGTGATAGAAGAGCAACAATTGATCAAATTCAAAAAAAGGTAGCTGAACATTATAATGTAAAATTATCAGATATGCACTCCGCTAGAAGATCTAGGATTATTGCTAGACCGAGACAAATTGCAATGTATTTAGCAAAAAATTTAACTACAAGATCTTTGCCAGAAATAGGTAGAAAATTTGGAGGAAGAGATCATACAACAGTTATTCATGCAATAAAAAAAGTACAAGAATTGACAAAAAATGATTCTAACTTAGCTGAAGATATTGAAATTTTAACTAGATCGTTGCAAAGTTAAATTTTTTTAATAAAAAAATTGTTGTATAATTGGGTTTATACTAATGAAATTTAAATTAACAAAATCAAATTTTGTAAAATCACTTTCTTTTGTTCAAAGTATTGTTGAAAGTAAAACTACTATACCAATTTTAGCTAATGTTTTGCTTGAAACGAAACAAGGTAGATTACATGTTTCAGCTACAGACATGGATATAACATTATTTGATAAGATAAAATTAAATAATATAGAAGTGGAAGGATCAACTAGTGTTCCTGCACATACTTTGTACAATGTTATTAAAGAACTATCAGATGATGACCCAATAGAACTAAGTTATGATGAAAATAATAAGAAATTACATTTAGTTTCTTCAAAATCAAAATTTGTTTTTTCTTGTTTGCCTAAAGAGGAATTCCCAGTATTAGCAAATGAAAATTTCAATATAAACTTTGAACTAGAATCCGACCTTTTGAAAGAAATAATTGATAAAACATATTTTGCTATTTCAACTGAAGAAACAAGATATTATCTAAATGGACTTTATTTACATGTTGCAAATATTAACAATAAAACTTTCTTAAGGACTGTTGCAACAGATGGCCACCGTTTAGCATTATTTCAAATTAATGCACCACAAACAATTAGTAAAAATAATTTTGGAGTTATTGTTCCAAAAAAGTTAATTTTTGAGATAAGAAAATTAATAGATGATATAAAAGATAATATTAAAATAGATTTATCTGAAAGAAAAATAAGATTTTCTTTTAAAGAAACTGTTATTGTATCAAAGTTAATTGATGGAAAATTTCCTGATTATGAAAAAGTTATACCAAAGAATACAAAAAATAGTTTTTCAATTAATCGAAAAAAGTTTTTGGAATCAATAAATAGAATATCTACAATTTCATCAGAGAAATCCAAAGCAATTAAATTAAATTTAAATAATGATAAATTAACTATTTCAGCAAGTAATTTAGAAGAAGGTGGTAGTGGTATTGAAGAAATATCTATAAAGTATGACGGTCCATCATTAGATATAGGTTTTAATGCTATATATTTAAAAGAAATTATTAATCAATTTTCTTCTGAAGAAATTATAATATTATTTTCAGACTCAACGGCACCAACAATTATTAAAGATAATACAAAATCAGAAAGCCTTTATGTCTTGATGCCTATGAGAGTATAATCTTCTTATGAAATTGAGATCTCTTTATTTAGAAAATTTTAGATCTTATAACAAATTAAATCTTAAAATCGAAGATAGTAAATTTATTATTTTAACTGGAAAAAATGGAGTCGGAAAAACTAATTTGTTAGAAGCAATATCTTTTCTATCGCCAGGTAAAGGATTTAAGAATTGTAATATAGAAGAAGTAGTAAAAAGCAATTCAAATATTCAAAAAAGTAATATTTTTTTTGTTATTAATGATGGAAAGGAAAAAAATGAAATAGGAATAGAATTTTTAAAACAAAAAGATTTTAAAGATAAAAGGGCAAAAAAAATTATTTTCTTAAATGGGAAAAAAATAAAAAAGCAAGCTTTATTACCAGACGTGGTTTCTATTATATGGCTAACTCCAGAAATGGATATTTTTTTTAGGACAAATTCTATAATTAGGAGAAAATTTTTAGATAGATGTATTTTTAATTTGAAACCTAAATATTTAGAATATTTAAGATTTTATGATAAAAATTTAAAAGAAAGAAATAAAATTTTAAAAGACATATCAAAAAAAGATTTATTTTATGTTTTAGGAAAATATAAAGAAAAAGATTTATGGTTAAAGAAGATAGAGGAAAAAATAGTTGATATAAGTTTAAAAATTTTTTCAGATAGAAATAAGTTTGTAAATGATTTTAATTCTTTAACAAATAATTTTAAAAATTTTCCAAAAATTAAAATTTTTTTAAATGGTAAAATAGAAGAATTATTAACTAAAATAAATAGCGAAAAAATAAAAGAAGTATATTTAGAAAAATTGATTGATTGTAGAAAAATTGATTCTATAAAAGGAAGTATTTCTTACGGTCCAAGTAAGAGTGATTTAAAAGTTTTATTTTTAAAAAAAAAGATTTTTGCAGAGGAGTGTTCTACAGGTGAGCAAAAAATTATATTAATTTCTTTAATAATTCAATTTTGTAAACTCATGAATAAAAAAAAAAGTTTTCCTATTTTATTGCTTGATGAAATTGTAGCCCATTTAGATGAAAAAGTTAAAAAAAGTCTTTTTGAAGAATTGAAAAGCTTAAAAAACCAAGTATGGATGACTGGGGCAGAAAATAATTTTTTTATACCTATAATCAAAAGTGAAGATGTATTAAATTTAAAAATTGAAGATTATATAAAAGAATAATACAATATAAACATGGTTAAATCTAAAGAGAATTTAAATAAAAAAAATAAGTATAAAGCAGATTCTATTAAGGTTTTAAAAGGATTAGAAGCTGTAAAAAAGAGACCGGGAATGTACATCGGTGATACTGAAGATGGATCAGGTTTACATCATATGGTGTATGAAGTAGTTGATAATTCAATTGATGAAGCTTTAGCGGGCCATTGTAAAAAAATTATTGTAAATTTAAATTCAGATGGTTCAGTCACAGTTGAAGATGATGGAAGAGGCATTCCGGTTGATATTCATTCAGAAGAAAAAATTTCAGCTGCTGAAGTGATTATGACGCAATTACATGCTGGTGGAAAATTCGATCATAATTCTTATAAAGTTTCAGGAGGTCTTCATGGAGTTGGAGTCTCAGTGGTAAATGCACTTTCTGAAAAATTAAAATTAGAGATTAATAGAGATGGAAATTCTTATTATATGGAATTTAAAAATGGTAAATCTTTAAAACCATTAAAGAAATTAAATAAAAATAAAGGAGAATCAGGAACAAAGATAACTTTTTATCCATCAAAAAATGTTTTTAAATCAATTAATTTTGATTTTAAAAAATTAGAGGATAGATTTAGAGAATTAGCATTTCTTAATTCTGGAATTGAAATTGAAGTTTCTGATGATAGATCTTCAGAAAAAAAAATTTCAAAACTTCGTTTTAGAGGCGGTATAGAATCTTTTGTAAAATTTCTAGATAAATCAAAAGAAAATTTTATTTCAAAGCCAATTACTTTTACAGAGAAAAAAGGAGATTTAATTGTCGATGTTTCAATTATATGGAATACGGGTTATTACGAAAATATGCTTTGTTTTACAAATAATATCCCACAAATAGATGGAGGAACGCATTTAGCAGGATTTAGATCATCACTGACAAGAGTAATAAATAAATTTGCAAATGAATTAGGAATTTTAGAGAAAAATAAAATTAATTTAACAGGAGAAGATTGTAGAGAAGGAATGACTTGCGTTTTATCTGTTAAGATGCCCGATCCTAAATTTGCTAGTCAAACTAAACATAAATTAGTATCTTCTGAAATAAGACCTGTTGTTGAGTCTGCTGTTAATTCAGGTTTGGAACAATGGCTAGAAGAAAATCCAAAAGATACTAAATTAATACTAACGAAAATTTCTGAATCTGCGCAAGCTAGAGAAGCTGCGAGAAAAGCCAAAGAACTTACTAGAAGAAAAGGCATTTTAGATTTTGGAAGTTTGCCTGGTAAATTAGCTGATTGCCAGGAAAAAGATCCTTCAAAATGTGAACTTTTTATAGTAGAGGGAGATTCAGCTGGTGGATCGGCTAAACAAGGAAGAGATAGAAAGCATCAGGCAGTTTTACCTTTAAAAGGTAAAATTTTGAATGTTGAAAAAGAAGCTAGGGCAGATCGTTTTTTAGGTTCAGATGAAATAGGGGCTTTAATAAGTGCAATTGGAACAGGTATAGGAGATGAGGAATATAAATATGATAATATTAGATATCATAAAATTATTTTAATGACGGATGCAGATGTCGACGGAAGTCACATAAGAACTCTATTATTAACATTTTTTTTTAGGCAATTTAAAGATTTAATTATAAAGGGTAATTTGTATATAGCGCAACCACCTTTATATAAAATAAAAGTTTCAGGCCAAGGGCAGCAATATTTAAAAAATGAAGAAGCTATGACACAATTTTTGATAAATAATGCAATTAAAAACATAAAATTAAAAACAAGGAATAAAAAAGTATATAAAGATAATGAATTAAGTTCTCTTATAAAGAAAACTATTAAAATTAGAGATACAATCTCAGAACTTGGAGATAAAGTTGGTTCGGTTGAGCTTATTGAAAAAGCAGCAGCAAATGAATTTTTTTGTGGCGCTATAAGAAATTTTAAGTTGTCACAAAAAGATATGGAAAAAGTATCTACACATATAGTAAAAGCTCTTAATTCATTTTCGAATGATATTTCAGAGTGGCAAGGTAATTTTATTAATAATAAAGATACTAAGGAAAAATATTTTTTATTTAAAAAAGAATCAAGAGGAGTTACAGATGAATTTAAAATTACAGAAAAAATGATAAAAGATTCACCAGAAGCAGAGGTACTTGGAAATAAAGAAAATAGAATATTTTTAGATAATCTTTTATATAAAGGGGAATCTACAATTACTATTAATGAAAAATCTTTTTCAATAAATACAATTAATGACTTTTTAGATAGAGTTAAGGAAGCTGGTAAAAAAGGAGTAAATATTCAAAGATATAAAGGTCTAGGAGAAATGAACCCTGAGCAACTATGGGAAACAACATTAGATCCAGAAAAAAGAACATTATTAAAAGTACAAATGGAAGATGAAAATACTTTAGATGAAACATTTGTTAAATTAATGGGTGAAAAAGTTGAGCCAAGAAGAATTTATATTCAAGATAATGCAAAAAAAGTTGTTAATCTAGATATTTAATAGAGTAAAAATGTTGAAAAAGCTATTTTTTTTTGTTTTTTTTATTAATTTTTTTTATATTTCAGTTATTTTTGGTGGGGATCAATATAGAAAAAAAGATCCTAATTCACTAGAAGATGATGCGAGAGAAAAACAACTTGGTTTTGAACACAAATATAGAGATTCTGCTTATGTTTTAAATCAAAAATTAATTAGATATATTGAGCTTAATCAATTAGATAAAATAAAGATTCACATTAAAGAAAATGGAAAAAATTTAAATTTTCAGGTTGATGGTACAAATCCATTTGTTTATGCAGCAGCTATTAATAATATTAATGTATTAAAATATTTTTTAAGTGAAGCAAAAATTGATATAAATTACGAGGATTCTTTAGGTAATACTGCATTAATAAAATCTAGTGAAAAAGGAAACTTAGAAATTGTTAAATTTTTAATAAATTCAGGATCTAATATTAATCATCAAAATAAACAAGGTATGACAGCTGCGATGAAAGCAGCAGAAAATGACAATTATTATGTATTAAAGATGTTTATGGAATATAATATAGATAAGAATAAATCAGATTATTCAGGAAGAACCCTTCAAGAAATTGCTGAAAGTAGTAGAGATAAAAGATTAATTAAGTTGTTTAATTAAAATTATTTAATTTTTTGGTGCCCCAATACAAAAATTGCTAGTGTTAAACCTATAATTATAGGACCAGTTTTAATATCATCAATTGGCTGGGCAAGAAATGGTATTGGATTATAAATAATAGCTATTCCCGCGAAAATTGCTGCAAAGATATTATCTTTTTCCTCTGTATAAAATTTGTAAGCTAATACCACTGCACTAACACATAAATAAATTCTTAGAATTATATAATAAAGTGGTGCTTTAATTAAAAGGCCAACTAATAATAAAATACCAGGTACAATTAAAAAATATGTATTAGCATCTAAGCTTAATAATTTTAACGAATATTTTTTTAGTACATCAAAATAATCATTAAAATTTTTTAAATCAAATTTCTTTGTATTTTCTTTTTTTTCTGCCATAAGAAATATATAGTTTTATTTTTTAAACTACCTAACTAATAATACTAATATTATATAATATTTTAAGTTTATATGAAAAAAAAAATTGATTTAAATAGAATATTTCAATCCGAAGTAAGTAATCATATTTCAAACGCAAACGCTTTCTTGAAGGAGAATTTTACTGATTTTAAGAAGTTCATTTATGTAATTATTTCAAGTTTAAAAAAAGGAAATAAAATAATATTATTTGGGAATGGGGGAAGTGCATCGGATGCACAGCATATAGCAGCAGAATTAGTTGTAAAATATAAAAAAAAAAGAAAATCGATCCCAGCCATATCTTTAGCAACTGATACTTCAGCTCTAACTGCAATTGGCAATGATTTTACATTTAATGAAATATATTCTAGACAAATTGAATCTATCGGAAATAAAGGAGATGTTGCAATTGGAATAACTACTTCAGGAAAAAGTAAAAATATATTAAAAGGATTGGAAGTGGCGAAAAAAAAAAAATTAAAAACTGTAATTTTAACTAAAAAAAATTATCCAAATAAAAGTAAAATAAAAAAAATATCTGATTTAATTATAGGTGTGCCAGGAAATGAAACGGCAAGAGTCCAAGAATTGCATATTTTAGTTGGACACTTAATGTGTGTAGTTATAGATGAAAATTTTTAGTTAATGAAATGTCTGAAAATTTATCAAAAAATATTTTATCTCTTTTAAATAAAAAAATATTTTGTTTAGGTGATCTAATGCTAGATAATTATATTATAGGAAATACTAATCGTATATCACCTGAAGGGCCGATCCCTGTTTTGGATGTTGAAAATAAAATAGAAATGTTAGGAGGAATAGGTAATGTAGTTAGAAATTTAAGCACATTAGCTAGCGAAACGCATTTGGTAAGTATGACTGGAAATGATGAGGTGGCAAAAAAAATTGAAAAAAAGTTAAATCAAATAAATTGTTCAAAAAAAATTGTTAAAGATTCAAATAGACCTACTACAACAAAATCTCGTTTTATTGCAAATAATCAACAAATATTAAGAGTAGATAATGAAAATGTTAGTGAAATTAGTAAAAAAATTGAAGAAAATATATATAAATTTTCAAAAAAAATAATTTTGAAATCAGATGCAATAATTATTTCAGATTATAAAAAGGGAGTGTTAACAACTAATTTATTAAGAAAAATAATAAGTTTTGCGAAAAAAAATAAAAAATCAATTGTTCTTGATCCAAAAAGCTCTAATTATGAAAAATACAAAGGAGTTACAATTATTACACCAAACATTAATGAATTAGAATTAGTTTCAAAAAGAAAATTTTTAAATGATAATGATATAATAGGATCATCTAAAAAATTAATATCAAAGTTTAATTTTAAATATGTTTTAGTTACTATGGGAAAATCTGGAATGATTTTAGTTTCTAGTAAAAAAAGTATTAAATTAAATGCTGAAGCACAAGAAATTTTTGATGTTTCAGGGGCGGGAGATACTGTAGCTTCATTTATAGCTGCTGGATTAGCGAGTTCATTAAAAATTGATGATATAGTAAAGATTGCAAATATTGCTGCAGGAGTAGTTGTTAATAAAACTGGGACATCTGTAGCTCATTTATCAGAAGTTTTATTAGCTGTTAATAAAAATGATTATCATTTATCAAAAGTAATGAAACTTAATGAAGCTATAAATACTGTTAATTTTTGGAAAAATAAAAACGAAATAATAGGTTTTACAAATGGATGTTTTGATTATCTTCATCCTGGACATATTTCATTATTTAAACAAGCAAAAAAATGTTGTTCAAAATTAATTGTTGCAATTAATTCAGATTCATCAATAAAATTAAATAAGGGCCCTTTGAGACCAAGACAAAAATTAAATAAAAGATTGCAAGTTTTAAATTCTATACCTTTTATTGATTTAATTATTGTTTTTTCAACTAAAACTCCTTTAGATATAATAAAAAAAATAAAACCAAAATTTTTAATTAAAGGATCAGATTATAAAGAAAGTGAAATTATCGGATCCAAAGAAGTAAAAAAAAATGGTGGAAAAATTATAAGAGCAAAAATTTTAGATAATTTTAGCTCATCAAAGATTATAGAAGAAGTATTAGATACCACTTTTTAAAAATTTATTTTTTCAAAAAAATTATTTTTTTTTAAGAAATTACCAATTTTTTTTTTTGATTTAAAAGTTTTATAAGCCAAACATAATTTAGCATATGCAGTTTCAACGGTTACATCTTTTATAGAAATAACACCTAAATTTAATAATGTTTTTAAACTTTTGTAAATAGTTTTATTTTTACTAGTAATTGGAGTTATATAAAAAGATATATTTTTTTTATAAATTTTAATAAATTCTTCAATAGAGGTGCTAAATTTAAAATTTTTTTGTGTACATGCAGTCCCTGAATGATATAAAGTTTGTAAAATTGCTTTTGGTTTTTCTTTCTTAAAATTTATGTAATTATAATTAAGTCCTGGAAATGGATTTATAATTAATATTTTATTTGAGAATCTAAAATTTTTGTTAAGTTCTTTTTTTTTACAATTTTTTTTTATATCTTGAATTGATGGGTTTTCTTTTTTATTAAAAAAAAATTTTTTATTTTTGAAATAACAAAAATAATTACTTATTTTAGAATTTAATTTATTATCAAAACTATTAATTTGTTTTACTCTACTACCTAAAAAAAATGATACATAATTATCGTTTGGATTTTTATATGCAACATATGTTCCAGGCAATTTAACTTTTAAGATAAAATTTATAGCTGCATTTAAATTATCCCTTCCATTTGCCTTTTTTTCATTTAATGGTTTATCACTACTTACAAATAAAACTGGTTTAAAAAAATTGTAAAAATATTGAGAAATAGCAGAAGCAGAATAAGATAGTGTATCTGTGCCGTGTGTTATAATAATACCTGAGAAATCTTTTTCCCAATTTTTTTCAACACATTTTATAATTTCATTCCAATTTTCAGGAACTGCATTCTCGCTAAGAATGTTAATTGGTTGAATTATTTTATAAATTACATCATTATTAAGAAATTTTTTTAAAAAATTTTTTTTTGAAATATCAATAATATTTCCTTTTTTTACACTTCCTATTGTTCCACCAGTTAAAATTATTAATATTTTATTCATAATAAGTATTATAGAATATTAAATTATGAAGAAAATGTTTCGATTATATTTAATTTTTTTACTATTTTTTGTTTATAGCTGCTCTTCATTAAATACAGAGCCTAAATTTACCATTAGAACTTTTGATGAAGATAAGCCAAGAATATTATTGATGCCAATAGATATTGAAATTTGTGAATTGACTCTAGCTGGAATGTGTGAACCTAAAGCGTCTTGGACACAAGAATCTAAAAAAAATATTATTTCAAGCTTTAAAGATATTTTGCATTCAAGAAGTGCTTCTTTAAAAAAATATGATGCAAAAGAGCAAAATGATAAATTTAATCAAATAATTAAATTGCATACACAAATGGGACAAGAGATAATTAATAATGAGTATGGCAGTTTTAGACTTCCTACAAAAGAAAACTTTAAGTGGTCTTTAGGTAAGGATGTAAAATTACTAAAGAAGAAATATAATAGTGACTATGCACTTTTTATTTTTTTTCGAGACCAATATTCAAGTAAAAAAAGAGTTATATATAATATAGTGACTGCAGTTTTGTTTCCAGGAATAATACCAATAGGAGGATCTCAACTTGCTTTTGCAAGTTTAGTTAATTTAAATAATGGAGAAGTTGCTTGGTTTAATGGGTATTATAGGTCTTTTGGAGATGTCAGAGATTTAGAAAATGCAAAGAACACAGTGAGTATACTTTTTGAAGATTTTCCAGGATGAAGAAAATATTTATAATTATAATTTTTATTTTAAGTAGTTGTTCAACACCTATAGGAGGTGTAAAGGACATTAAAGATATCAAACCACAAGAAAAACCGTCTTTAGAATCAATAGAAGCAGGTTTATGGATGCAAATGAATAATTACGAAGAAAAATTAAAAACATCTGGTTCTAGATTAAAAGATAGAAATTTAGAAAAATATTTAAAAAACATTTTATGTAAATTAACTTCTGAATATTGTAAAGATATCAGAGTTTATGTTCAAGATATCCCATATTTTAATGCATTTATGTCACCTAATGGGATGATGGTTGTTTGGACAGGATTACTTTTAAGAGCACAAAATGAGGCACAAATTGCTGCAGTTATAGGTCATGAAGCAGGACATTATATAAAAAGACATTCACTTAAAACTTGGCTAGATGCAAAAACTAGAACGGATTTAATGGTTATGCTTTCTATTGGTTTGGCACTAGGAGGAGTTCCAGCTAGTGGTGATATTTTTAATTTAACCCAATTATTTCAAGCAGGATTTATGGCTAAACATAGTCGTGATAATGAAAGAGAGGCCGATGAAATAGGGTTGGATCTGTTAATTAAAGCAGGATATGACCCAAAAGAGGTTCCAAAAATATGGGAAAATGTTATAAGAGAAATGGAATTAGGTGAAGGGGTTAAGCCATTATCATTTTTAGCTTCCCATCCGGCTCCAAGTGAAAGAATTGAAAACTTGAAAGAACAAACAAAGCAATATGAAGATAAAAAAAATATAAGAAATAAAGATGAATTATTAAAAAAAATTAATCATCATTTAAATTCTTGGATAAAAAATGAAATTAGACTAAATAACAAAATTGAACAAACAAAATTTATTTTAAGTAACAGATTTGATGATGATGAAAATCAATATTTATTAAATTTTTATAAAGGTGAAGTTTATCGTTTTAAAGGTGATAAAGATGATAATTATGATCAAGCAGTTCTTGCATATAAAAAATCTATAAAATTAAATAAAGATTTTCCAGAGGCTTATAAGGAATTAGGTTTAATACAATTAAAAACAGGTGAAAATGATAAAGCAAAAAAGAATTTAAAAAAATTTTTAGAATTATCTAATAATTCTGGAGATAAATCTATAATTGAGAGTTATATAAAATAAATGGTAATTTTTAAAAAAATATTATTAATTAGTTTTTTTTTAGTTTTATTATCTTGCAAAGCAGATAAAAGATATGTTCTGATTGAACCAGGAAAAGTTGAATTAAATAAAATTTATTCAGTTAATACAAATAAAAAATGGAGTCAATTTCAAGAAAGTGAATACAATTTTCTTTTTTGGACTGTAGATGGTTATACATTACAAAGAATAGTTTTTTTTAAACCAATTGAAGAAGGAAATTCTCTATTTGATCACGATAGTTTTTTTACTAGAGAAAATGATAAAAGGCCAATATTTAATTTGAAAATGAATAAATTTGAAATAAAAGATTTTTTTGAAAATTGCATAATTTGGTCAAGAGAATTTTCATCTTTTAAAACAAGTAATTTAAAAAATTATAAATTAAATGATCAAGATGGTCTGTCTTTTGATATTGAAGCTCAGAATGAATTAGGTTTAGATTACAAAGGCTTTGCTATATCCGTGATTAAAGATAAAAAATTATATGTTATATATTTTTTAGCAACAAAAATTGAATTTTTTGAAAAATATAAAAAAGAAGTAAAAAAAATAATTTCATCTATTGAGATTTTGTAAGTTTTATAAAAATATCTTCTAATTTTTTTTCTTTAAATTTTTTTCTTATTATATTTTTTTTTTCAGATAAAATAATTTTTCCTTTATCAACAATACATATTCTATCACATAACCTTTCTGCTTCTTCAATATAATGAGTTGTTAACAAAATTGTTTTTCCTTTTTTTTTTAATTTGTTTATATAATTCCATAATTGTTGCCTTAAATTTACATCAACACCTGCTGTAGGTTCATCTAGAACTAATATTGAAGGGTCATGTACAAGTGCTTTTGCTATCATAAGTCTTCTTTTCATACCACCCGACAAGCTTCTAGTATAAGAATTAGCTTTATCTATTAAATCCAAGTCTCTTAAAATTTCTTTTGTTTTTCTATTTTTTTTTTGTATTCCATATAAACCAGATTGAACTTCTAATATTTCTTTAGGTGTAAAAAAAGGATCAAAATTTATTTCTTGTGGAACAATTCCAATTTGACAACTTGCTTGTTTTCTTTCTTTATCAATATCAAAATTATTTATTTTTACTGTTCCTGAACTTTTTAAACACAAACCTGCTAATATATTTATTATAGTAGATTTTCCAGCGCCATTTAAACCTAATAGACCAAAAAGAGAACCACTAGGTATTTCAAGATTTATATTAGTTAAAGCTAAAATTTTTTGTTTTGTTTTATTATTAGCAAAAATTTTATTTAATTTTTTTATTATTATTGCTTTTTTAATTTTTACTTTCCTCTAATTAAAAAATTTTTTAATGTTAATATAAATAACTTCTTTTTTTAAAATGTATATAATTAGTTAAAATTGAAAAATTTATTTTTAATTGATGCCTCGGGATTTATTTGGTCCGCATATTACGTACTTCAAATGCAACATTTGAAAAATCCAGATGGAATTCCTATAAGTGCTGTATATGGATATTGCAATTCGATCATAGATTTATATCAAAAATTTAAACCTGAACAAATAATTGCTGTTTTTGATACTAAAGCTAAAACTTTCAGAAGTGATATATATAAAGATTATAAAGCTAATAGAGATGAACCGCCAGAAGATTTAATACCACAATTTCCTATAGTTAGAGAAGCAACGGATGCTTTGGGAATTCCTAGGATAGAGATAGATGGATATGAAGCTGATGATATTATTGCAACATATGCTAAGGAGGCTGAAAAAAAAGGCGTAACAGTAACGATAGTATCTAGTGATAAAGATTTAATGCAATTAGTTAATAAAAATACAAAAATGTATAATCCATGGTTTAAAGATAAAGAAACAAAACAAAGAGGTAAATATTTTGGAATTAAGGAAGTAAAAGAAAAGTTTGGTGTTAGTCCTTCTAAAATGATTGATCTTCAAGCACTTGCAGGGGATAGCGTTGATAATATTCCAGGAGTTTCAGGAATTGGTCCTAAAATTGGAGCTGAGTTAATAAATGAATTTGGAACTTTAGAAAACTTGTTAACTAACCTTGATAAAATAAAACAAGAAAAAAGGAGGCAAAAATTAATTGATGATAAAGAAAAAGCATTAATAAGTAAAAAGTTAGTTACTTTAAAAGACGATTTAAAACTGAAAAGTAAATATAATTCTAAATTATTTAAAGGAATAAATCAAAAAACTGCTTTGGAATTTTTTAAAAAACAAGGTTTTAATAGTTTAATAAAGCGGTTTGAAAAAAAAAGCGATAATAACTCTATTGATAAGAGTATAACAAAAAATAAAATAAAATATTCGGTAATTCAGTCTTTAGACGATCTAAAGAGTTTAGAGAAAAGAATTCAAAAAAAAAAAATAATTTCAGTAGATACAGAAACTAATTCAATAAATGCAAATTTTGCAACTCTTGTAGGAATTTCATTGTCTTTAAATGAAAATGAAGCTTTTTATTTGCCATTTAAACATAATATAAATGATAAAGATAAATTTAAAAATTTAGAATTATCTAAATGTTTGCCAGTTTTAAAAAAAATTCTTGAAGAAAAATCTATAACAAAAGTAGGTCATAATATTAAATATGATAAAATTATTTTGTCTAATGTTGGAATTAATTTAAATTCAATAGAAGATACTATGTTGTTATCTTATGTCTTGGATACGGGTAAACTTAGACATAATTTAAATGATTTATCTAAAATTTATTTAAATAATGAAAATATAAAATATAAGGACGTTGTGGGTGTTGGAAAAAAAGAAAAAACTTTTGATAACATTAATATAAACGATGCTTATAACTATGCTTGTGAAGATGCGGACATGACTTTAAGGCTTTATAATATTCTAAAAAAAAGAATTGTTTCTGAAAAATTATTAAGTGTTTATGAATATATAGAAAAACCTTTAATAATGGTTTTAGTTAAAATGGAACAAGAAGGAATTAAAATTGATATAGATCAAATAAAAAGTTTAAGTAAATTTTTTAAAAAAAAATTATCTAAAATAGAAAAAGAAATTTTTAATTTATCAGATTTAGAGTTTAATATTGCATCTCCAAAACAATTAGGTGAAATATTATTCGAAAAAATGGGATTAGAGGGTGGTAAAAAAGGAAAAAGTGGTGCTTATAGCACTAGCGTTGATGTTTTGGAAAATTTATCGTATCAAGGACATAAAATTGCAACATATCTCTTAGAATGGAGGCAAATATCAAAATTAATAAATACTTATACAGATTCATTAATTAACGAAGTTAATAAAAAAACATCAAGAATTCATACCTCTTATTCAATGGCATCAACTAGTACTGGTAGATTATCTTCTACAGACCCAAATTTACAAAATATACCAATAAGAACAGAGGAAGGAAAAAAAATTAGAAATACCTTTATTTCAAAGAATGGATTTAAGTTAGTATCTTTAGATTATTCACAGATTGAATTAAGACTCCTTGCACATATTGGAAAAGTCGAAAGTTTAAAAAATGCTTTCGAGCAAAATATAGATATACATAAAAAAACTGCGTCTCAAATTTTTAATGTAAAATTAGAAGATGTTACAAAAGAACTAAGAAGAAAAGCAAAAACTATAAATTATGGAATTATTTATGGAATTGGCTCATTTGGGCTTGCAAAGCAATTAAATATTAAAAAATCTGAAGCAGAATTAATTTTAGATGAATATTTTAAAAATTATAAAGGAATACTTGATTATACAAAAAATATAACAGAATTTTGTAAGAAAAATGGATTTGTTAAAACATTATTTGGAAGAAAGTGTTATATTGAAGGAATTAATAATACAAACCCAAGGTTTAGAAATTTTGCTATAAGAGCAGCAGTTAATGCACCTATACAAGGGTCAGCAGCAGATATAATTAAAAAAGCTATGATTAATATTGATAAATTTTTAGAAGAAAAAAAAGTAAAATCAAAAATGATACTTCAAGTTCATGATGAATTATTATTTGAAATGTGTGAAACAGAGATTAATTATCTTTCAATAGATATAAAAAAAATTATGGAAAATGCTGCTTTACCAGAAATAAATTTGGACATACCATTAATAGTAGATTATGGGAAAGGAAGTACATGGGCTGAGGCACATTAAATATATAATATGAAAAATACGGTTTTTTTAGTTGATGATGATAAGAATATTTTAACTTCTTTAACAATGTTACTTGAAACTGAAGGTTTTAAAGTAAATACTTTTTCAGATGGAGAATCTGGTTTAAAAGGAATTTTAGATGAAAATCCTGATGTTGCAGTTGTTGATATTAAAATGCCTAGATTAAATGGCATAGAATTATTAAAAAAGTTAAGAAAGAAATCAAGCATACCAGTTATTTTTTTAACTTCTAAAGATACAGAAATTGATGAATTATTGGGATTAAAAGTTGGAGCGGATGACTATATTACAAAACCTTTTTCGCAAAAAATTTTAGTTGAACGAATAAGAATTTTGATAAAAAGATCAGATTCTTTGGGAAATAAAACTGATATTAAAGATGATAAAAATAATTTTTTAAAAATAGGAAAAATAATTTTAGATAAAGAAAAATATTTATGTAAATGGAAAAATAAAGAAGTTAATTTAACTGTCACTGAGTTTTTGTTGGTTAATTTATTGATTGATAATTTAGGTACAGTAAAATCAAGAGATCAGTTAATAGAAGCAGCCTTTGGAAACAATAAAGAGAATATAGACGATAGGTCAATTGATCATCATTTTAAAAGAATAAGAAAAAAATTTAGAAATATTGATAAAAATTTTAATTCCATAAAAACAATTTATGGTGGCGGATACAAATTTTCTGAATAGAAAAATAAAAAAATGTTCAGAAAGAAAATAAAAATATCTCCTTTATTATTAAGACTATTAACTCTTAATGTTTTAGCACTATTATTTTTACTTGGGGGCCTTTTTTCAATTGATAGATATCAACAAACATTGCACGAAAATGAATTTCAAAAATTAGAGGATGAAGGAAGAATATTGTCTCAAGCAATTGGAAGAACTATTTTGCCTAAATCTGATTTAAAAACGCAAGTAATTTTGAATAGAGAATCCCAAGAAACTATAATGTTTCTTCTTAATAAAAGCAGAGTAAGGATAAGATTGTTTTCATATGGAGGGGATCTTTTAGCAGATTCTGAAAGATCAGTAGGATTCCAGACATTGATAAAATCTGAAGAATTACCTTCTCTGCAAAATAAGAATTTTTTTAGAATTTTTTTTGAAGAAATTTATAATTATGTATCTTTGTTTTTAGTTAAAACTAGTAAATTAGATCTATATAAAGAAAATACACTACAACAAGCAGAAGATTATAAAGAAGTTTTAAAAGCATTATATGGTGACGAAACTAGATATTTAAGACGTTTAGATGATGGAAAAAAATTATTTAGCGTTGCTATGCCAGTACAGTCTTATAAAAAGATATCTGGTGCAATTATGTTAACATTAGATAGTTCAAATATTGAAAATAAAATAAAAGATTTCAGGTTTGAAGTTTTTAAGATATTTTTTATTGCACTGTTTTTGACTATTTGTGTTTCAATTTATCTTTCTGCAAATATTGTTAATCCAATAAGAAAACTTGCAAATGCAGCAAGAAATATAAATCCATCTAAAGGAAGAAATTTAACAATTCCACAATTTATAGATAGAAAAGATGAAATAAATGATTTGGCAATTTCCATTAAACAAATGTTAAATTCAATTTGGGATAGAATGGATGCAATAGAAAATTTTGCTGCAGATGTATCACATGAAATTAAAAATCCATTAACTTCTTTAAAAAGTGCAGTTGAAGTAGCAATCAATACTAAGGATAAGAAACAACTAAATAAATTATGGAAAATAATAAATCAGGATATTCATAGATTGGATCGTTTAGTAACTGATATTTCAGATGCGTCTAGATTAGATGCTGAAATTTCTAGAGAAGGAATGAAAAAGGTTGACGTAAAGAGTATTTTAGTTGAAATGGTAAATTTTTATAATAGAGATAAAAAAAAGGTTAAACTAAATTTAATAAATGATTCAAAATATTTTATTACTGGAAACGAATTAAGATTATCACAGGTATTTAGTAATATTATTGATAATGCTTTATCATTTAATAATTCTTATAAAAAAGTTGAAATAGATTTAAAAAATAAAAAAAATAATATTCTTATTGAAATAAGTGATTTTGGTCCTGGCATTCCTAAAAATAATATAGATAAAATTTTTGATAGATTTTTTACTGAAAGATTAAAAAAGGAAGAGTTTGGAAAGCATTCAGGATTAGGTTTAAGTATAGTAAAACAAATTATAGATGCACATGGTGGTGAAATTAGAGTTGAAAATAGATTAGGTTTAAATAAAAGAACTATTGGGGCAAAATTTACAATTATTTTAAATAAATTGACTTTATAAGTATAATATTACATTGATTTAAAAATTTTTTTTAGTAGATTTTATTTATCATTATGGATTACAAAATAAAAGATATTGGGCTTGCAGATTACGGAAGAAAAGAAATTAATATAGCGGAAACAGAAATGCCAGGACTTATGGCATTAAGAAAAGAATATAAAAAAAAAAAAAACCATTAAAGGGAGCTAAAATACTTGGTTGCTTACATATGACAATTCAAACTGCTGTTTTAATTGAAACTTTAATTTCATTAGGAGCAGAAGTTAGATGGAGTTCGTGCAATATATTTTCAACACAGGATCATGCCGCAGCTGCAATTGCAAAAAAGAAAATACCTGTTTTTGCGTGGAAAGGAATGAATGAAAAAGAATTTTGGTGGTGTATTGAACAAACTATCGTTGGAAAAAAGAATTGGAAACCAAATTTGATTTTAGATGATGGTGGAGATTTAACAAAATTAATGCATCAAAAATATAAAAAACTTCTTAAATCTATAAAAGGTTTGTCTGAAGAAACAACTACAGGCGTTCATAGATTATATGAAATGGAAAAGAGAAAAAAATTATTAGTTCCTGCAATTAATGTTAACGACAGTGTTACTAAATCAAAATTTGATAATTTGTATGGTTGCAGAGAAAGTTTAGTTGATGGTATTAGAAGAGCAACAGACGTAATGTTAGCTGGAAAAGTAGCAGTTGTATGTGGTTATGGAGATGTTGGCAAAGGATCTGCTGCAAGTTTAAGAAATGGTGGAGCTAGAGTTATGGTTACAGAAATAGACCCTATTTGCGCATTACAAGCTTCAATGGAAGGGTATGAAGTTGTTAAGATTGAAGATGTTATAACAAAAGGAGATATTTTTTGCACGGCTACTGGAAATGTAGACGTTATAACTCTTGAACATATGAGAAAAATGAAAGACAGAGCTATTGTTTGTAATATAGGACATTTTGATAGTGAAATACAAATTGAATCACTTAAAAATTTTAAATGGGATGAAATTAAACCTCAGGTTGATGAAGTACAATTTCCAAATGGAAAAAAATTAATTATTTTATCTAAAGGAAGATTAGTTAATTTAGGTAATGCGACAGGCCACCCTAGTTTCGTTATGAGCGCTTCTTTTACAAATCAAGTTTTAGCACAAATAGAGTTATGGACTAAGTCAAATGTTTATAAGAATAAAGTTTATGTTTTACCTAAAGAATTAGATGAGAAAGTTGCAGCATTACATTTAGATAAATTAGGTTCAAAATTGACAAAATTAACAAAAAAACAAGCAAAATATATTGATGTTAAAACTAATGGACCTTTTAAACCTCATTATTATAGGTATTAAAAAATAAATTATTAAAATTTCAAACATATCTTTAGAAAAAACAAAAAAAGTTGCAAAGCAATTTGCTAATCAAGCAAAACCAGGAAATATTTTTTTTTTGAAAGGCAATTTAGGTTCTGGGAAAACTACTTTTGCGAGATTTTTTATAGAAGAAATTGCAAAAAAAAATAATAAGAAAATTAAATGTCCAATAATAAGTCCAACATATAATTTAATAAATAATTATGATTTTGGTAAAAATTTAAAAATTTGCCATGCAGATTTGTATAGAATTAAAAATATTAACGAAATTATAGAAATTGGATTATATGAAGAAATGGAAAATAGAATATCTTTAATTGAATGGCCAGAAAAGATTTCAAAAATATTTAAAGAAAGAATTGATATTTTCTTTTTAAAAAAAAAAACAATTGATAAAATTGATTTAAGTATAAAATTTTTTGGAATGAAAAGTTTTTTGATAAAAAGGATATGAATTTATCTATTTTAAAAAAAAGTGGAATTAAAAATTTTAAATTAAAACAAATTAGATCTGATGCATCCTTTAGAAAATATTTTCGTATTAATATTAGAAATGATAATAGAAAACTTTTATTAGTTAATTCGCCTAATAAAACTGAAAATAATTTAGGTTATTTAAATATCTCAAATATTCTTAAAAAAATGAACTTGTCTGTTCCTGAAATAATTAATTATGATATTTCTAAAGGTTCTTTCCTAATAGAAGATTTTGGCATAAATACTTACACTTATTCATTAAAAAAAGGGGAAAATGAAAAGAAGCTCTATAATTTGGCTACCGAAGTTTTAATTCATATAAATAAATGTTCTAAAAATTTAAAATCAAGAGTGCCAATTTATTCTAGTAAAAAATTAATTAACGAAGCATTATTATTTTTAGAATGGTATTGGCCAATTATTCATAAAAAGAAAGCAAAAAAAAAAAATTTTAAATGAATATATTTTTATTTGGAAAAAACTATTAAAAAATAATTTAAAAACAAATAAAATCTTAGTTCATAGAGATTTTCATATTGATAATCTTTTTTTTTTAAATAATAGAAAAAAAATAAAAGCTTGTGGCTTGATAGATTTCCAAGATTCCGTAATTGGCCCCTCAACTTATGATTTAGTTTCTCTTTTAGAAGATGCCAGAAGAGATGTTAATGAAGAAATAAAAAAAGAAATGTTTATAAAATATTTAAAAAAAATTAGAATTGAAAATAAGAAAAATTTTCTAAATGAATATAAAGTTTTATCATTAAACCGTCATCTAAAGGTAATTGGTATTTTTACGAGATTATTTTTAAGAGATAGTAAAAAAAGTTATTTAAAACATATTCCTAGAATTTGGAATCTTATTGAAAAGAATTCTAATTTAGTTTTTTTAAACGAGATAAATGAATGGCTTAATAAATATTTTCCAAAAAATAAAAGAATTACACCAAAAAAATAATGAAAAAAATAACTAATATAATGATTCTTGCGGCAGGTCTAGGAAAAAGAATGAAATATTATACTAAGAAAAAACCTAAGCCTTTAATAAAAATTGATAAAGAAACTTTAATTGAAAAAATTATAAAAAATTTAGAAATGAATGATTTTAAAAAAATAGTTATTAATATTTTTTATTTAAAGAAAAAAATAAAAGATTTATTAAATAATAAATTTAAAATAAAAATTCTTTTTTCAGATGAGAAAAATTTACTTGATACAGGCGGTGGTATTAAAAATGCTCTAAAACTAATTAATTCTGAAGAATTTTTTGTAATAAATTCAGATATCATTCTGGATATAAAGGAAAATCCTTTTGTTCAATTGGAAAAATTTTGGAACAAAGATAAAATGGATGCTTTATTGTTGCTTTATCCCAAGGGAAAAAATAAAGGCGATTTTAATTTAGATAGTTCAAATAGAATTTTAATTGATAAAAGAAATTTAGAATATGTTTTTACAGGAATTCAAATATTAAAATCAAATATTTTTTTAAAAATAAAAAAAAAAAAATTCTCATTATCAATTTTATATGAAAAATTGATAAAGAAGAAAAAAATATTTGGAATAGTATATACAGGAAATTGGTACCATATAGGAACTTTAGAAAGTTTGAAAGATTATAAAAAAATGATATTATAGTTTTTGATATGACTGTTTTATCAATTAATGAAGATGCTTTTGAAAAAGAAGTTGTTAATTCTAAATTACCAGTTTTAATTGATTTTTGGGCTGAGTGGTGTGGACCGTGCAAAGAAATTTCACCTTTGTTAGAGGAAATTTCTAGTGAATTAAGCGAAAAAATAAAAATTGTTAAAATAAATATTGATAATAATCCAAATATACCAAACCAATATAATGTTCAAAGTATTCCAACATTAATAATTTTTAAAAATGGAGAACCGATAAGTACAAAAGTAGGTAGTGTATTAAAATCAGAATTATTGTCTTGGATCGATTCGTCTATTTAAATTTTTTTTATTTTATCAATTTAGAAAGTTCTTTGTACATATAAAAAGAACCACAAATTAATATTTTTCCAGGTATTTCTTTTTTGATTATTTTTTTTAAAGCACTTTTTATATTTTTTGCAGTTTCAACATTGAATTCATTTAATTTAGCTATTTCATAAAGTTTTTTGTTAGAATAATACGGAGAATCTCCTTTAACTGTAACAGTTATTAATTTATTAGTTATATTTTTAAAATTATTTAAAAAATCTGTAGGATTTTTTGAATTTAACATTCCAAAGATTAAATATAATTTTTTTATGTTCCAATTTTTTAATGTTGTAGATAAAGCTTTGCTTGCACTTTTATTGTGCCCTCCATCAAACCATATTTCCCATTTATTAAAATTTATTTTATTGAATAAATTTTTATTTATATTTATTTTTTGTAATCTTCCTGGCCAATTTACGTTTTTTAAACCTTTTTTTAATGATTCCTTTTTGAATTTAAATTTTTCATTAATTAGATCTATAGTTTTTAATGCAATCCCAGCATTTATTATTTGATGCTCGCCTTCTAGATTTGGTAAAGGAAAATTTTCTTTTGCTTTTTTATTTTTAGAAAAAATAATACAATTCTTTTTTTTATTTAATTTTATAGACCAATCTTTTTTATAAAAAAAAGTTTTTGCATTAAGTGTATTTGCTTTATTAGTTATAATTTTATATGCATCTTTAATTTGATTTCCCAATATTACAGGAGTGTTTTTTTTTATTATTCCTACTTTTTCACTTGCAATTTTTTTAATATTTGAACCTAAATAATTTGTATGATCAATAGAAATTTCATTGATAATTGTTATTATAGGATTTTTTATTACATTTGTTGCATCTAATCTACCTCCAAGACCAGTTTCCAATATTGTAAAATCTGCAGGTTTTTCTTTAAAAGCTAAAAAGGCGACAGCGGTTGTTATTTCAAAGAATGTAATAGGTTTTTTATTATTTTTTTTTTCACAAATATCTAATAATCTTTTTAATAATTTATTAGATATATTTTTACCATTAAGGTTTATTCTTTCATTAAAATTTATCAAATGAGGTGAAGAGTATGTATTTACAGTGTATCCGGAACTTTTAATAAATGATTTTAAAATAGCTAAAACAGATCCTTTCCCATTGGTACCAGCTATATGAATTATGTTATTTATTTCTTTTTGAGGGTTTTCTAATTTTTCAAGAAGTTTATTAATTCTTTCAAGAGATAAATTAATTTTTTTTGGGTGTAATTCCTGTAACTTTTTCTCAAGATTTATACCAAAGCTTATTTCATTTATTACATTATTAGATTTTTGAAACATTTAAAAAAGATTTTTTTATTTTCTTTTTTCTAAAAATTTTAGAATTTTATAAATTTTATTTTTTAAGTCTTTTCTATGAACCACTATATCTACCATTCCATGCTCTAAAAGATAATCTGCAGTTTGGAAATTATCTGGTATAGATTCTTTAATTGTTTGTTCAATAACTCTTCTTCCTGCAAAACCTATAGTTGCTCCTTTTTCAGCTATTAATATGTCTCCAAGCATAGCAAAAGAAGCACATACACCACCTGTTGTTGGATCTGAAAGGACAACAATATAAGGTATTTTTTTTTCTTTAACTTTTTGTATAGCAGCTATTGTTCGGGGCATTTGCATTAAAGAAAGTATTCCTTCCTGCATTCTAGCACCACCTGATGATGGTATTATTATTAAAGGCAGATTTTTTTTAACAGATATTTCACAAGCCTTTACTATTGAGTTACCAACATTTATTCCCATTGAGCCACCCATAAAATTAAAATCAAATACAACAAGCAAAACTGGGATACTTTCTATCTTTCCTTCAGCTACAACCACTGCATCATCTTCTTTAGTTTTTTTTTTAGCATCTTTAAGTCTACTTTTATAATTTTTTTTATCCTTGAAATTTAAAGGATCTGTTTTTGCGATTGGAATTTTTATTTTTTCAAATTTATTATCATCAACGAGAAATTTAATTCTTACATCTGATGGTAATCTCATATGTGTGCCACATTCATTACAAACACCAAATGATTTCTCATAATCTTTGTAATATATCATTGTCCCACATTGACACTTTAGCCATAAATCTTTTGGTACATCTTTCTTTTTAACTAAAGATTCTAATTTAGGTTTTATATAATTTGTTAACCAATTCATTTTTATAATGCAGATGTTAAACTCTTAACATATTGTAAAACATTATTTATTAATTTCTTCTTATTATATTTTTTTTTTAATGCATCTTCTACTTTTTTAATTATAGAAGACCCGACAACTATTGCATCTGCAGTTTTAGATAATTTTTTTATATCATTTTTGTTCTTAATTCCAAAACCTACAGCGACCGGCAAATTTGTATATTTTTTTAAATTTTTTATTTCAGATTTTACTTTTTTATTTGAATTATAATTAGCACCAGTGATTCCTGTAATAGAAATATAATAAATAAAACCTGATGAATTTTTTGTAATTTTTTTAAATCTATCTTTATTAGTTGTTGGAGTTGCTAATTTTATAAAATGTATTTTATTTTTTAGAATCGGAATGCATAATTCTTCGTCTTCTTCTGGAGGTAAATCAACAACAATTACACCATTTATTTTATTTTTTTTAATTTCTTTTATAAAATTATTTATTCCAAAGTTATGTATTGGATTATAATAACCCATAAGAATTATAGGAGTTTCACGGTTTTTTCTTCTGAATTTTTCTACTAATTTAAAGGTTTTTTTTAAGTTCATATTATTTTTTAAAGCTCTGTCGTTTGCTTTTTGTATTACAGGTCCATCTGCCATAGGATCTGAAAAGGGCATACCTAATTCAATTATATCCACCCCACAATTTGGAAGATTTTCTAGAATTTTATAGGAAGTTTGAAAATCTGGATCACCAGCAGTAATAAATGAAATAAAACCGCATTTTTTATTATTATTTAATCTTTCAAATTTTTGTTTTAATAAATCAACTTGTGGCATTAAATTTAGATATTAATTTTTAATTTTTTTGCAACAGTAAATATATCTTTATCGCCTCTTCCACACATATTCATTATTATAATTTTATTTTTGGGCATTTTTGGGGCATTTTTAATTAAATATGCAAGAGCGTGTGAAGGTTCTAAAGCAGGGATAATTCCTTCAATTTTTGAACAAAATTTAAATGCATTTAATGCTTCTTTATCAGTAACACTTACGTATTTAACTCTTTTTGTATCTTTGAGCCAAGCATGTTCAGGGCCTATACCAGGATAATCTAAACCAGCAGAAATAGAATGTGGTTCAGTGATTTGGCCATCGTTATTTTGTAATAAATATGTTTTGCTCCCATGAAGAACTCCTAGTTTACCTTTTGCTATAGATGCAGCATGTTTTTTATTTAAACCTTCTCCAGCAGCTTCAACTCCAATCATTTTTACTTTTGTATCATTTAAAAAAGGATAAAAAAGACCTATTGCATTGGAACCACCACCAACACATGCTATTAGTAAATCTGGAAGCCTTCCTTCTTTTTTTTTTATTTGCTCTTTAGCTTCAATACCAATAATAGACTGAAAATCTCTTACTATCTGTGGATAGGGATGTGGACCAGCTACACTTCCAATAATATAAAATGTGTCTTTTACATTTGTCACCCAATCCCTTAATGCTTCATTCATTGCATCTTTAAGTGTTTTAGAACCACTTTTTACTTTTTCAACTTTTGAACCTAATAATTTCATTCTAAATACATTAGGTAATTGTCTTTCATAATCTACTTCTCCCATATAAATTGTGCACGGAATATTAAATAATGCACAGACAGTTGCAGTTGCTACTCCATGTTGCCCAGCGCCTGTTTCTGCTATTATTCTTTTTTTGTTCATATGTTTAGCAAGTAAAATTTGTCCTAAAGTATTATTTATTTTATGTGCCCCTGTATGATTTAATTCATCTCTTTTAAAATAAATTTTAGGACCATTGAGTTTCTTAGTTAAATTTTCAGCTAAATATAAAGGAGAAGGTCTTCCAACATAATCTTTCAAGTATTTTTTAAATTCATTAACAAATTTTTTTTTCTTTCTTATTGATTTATATGCTTTTTCAACATTTAAAATTAAAGGAACTAAAGTTTCTGCAACAAACCTACCTCCATATTTACCATAGTGACCTGATTCATTTGGGAATTGTTTATAAGTGTTTATTTTCATATTTATAATTTAGTTGTAATTTTTAAAAAATTATCAATTTTTTTTATATTTTTTTCACCAATTTTATTTTCTAAACTTGATGAAACATCAATAAATTTAATACCAGATTCTTTTACTGATTTATATATATTATTTATATTTAAACCACCAGACAAAATTAGTGATTTTTTATTTTTTATTTTTTTAATAATGTTTGTATTTAATTGCAAAGTTCTTTTTTTGAAATTTATATTATTTTTTTTAATTATTTTGCTATCAATTAAAATAAAATCAGAAACCTTCCTAAATTTTTCAATTTTTTTAATGTCATTAATATTTTCTATTTTTAGAGCTTTAATTATTTTTATTTTAAGTTTTTTTTTTATTTTTTTTATAAATTCAAAAGATTCATTTCCATGAAATTGTAAATAATCTAATTTAATTAAACTTGTTATTTTTTTTATCTCTTCAAATTTAATATTTGCTACAACACCAACTCTTTTAATTTTTTTTTCAGCATATTCTGAAATTTTTTTTGCCTTTTTCAAATCTATATATCTGGGAGATTTTTTATAAAACATTAAACCAATCATTTCAGCATTACCCTTTATAGAAGCTTTAACATGACTAAGTGATGTAACGCCACATATTTTTACTTTTAAACTCATTAATTTTCTTTTAAGTAATTTTTAATTTCATTATTAATTAATTCCAAACTTTTCTTTGGATTTCTAGAATTTGTTATTGGTCTTCCAATAATTATATATGTAGCTCCATTTTTAATTGCTTCTACAGGAGATAACGATCTTTTATGCTCGTTTTTTTTATTTTTTTTTGTTCTGATTCCAGGAACAAATATTTCAATTTTTTTATTAATTTTTTTTACAATATTTAAATCTTGCGGTGCTAGAATTAATCCGGAAACATTATTTTTTAAAGCATTATCTACCAATTTTTTTATTTGTTTTTTTATTGGTTGATTAATACCTATTTCATTAATATTTTTTTGATTATGATTAGATAAAAGAGAAACTGTTAGTATTTTTGTATAATTTGAAGCTTTAACTGCAGCTTTAATCATATCATTGCCTCCAATACTATGAATACTTACATAATTTGGTTTAACATAATTTATCGCTTTTACAGCTTTAAATACTGTTGTTGGTATATCATGAAATTTTAAATCTAAAAAAATTGGCAATTTATATTTTTTTCTAAATTTTTTTACAATATCGGGCCCATAATAAGAAAATAATTCCTTTCCTATTTTAATTCCTGCTAAATCATCTTTTAATTTTTTAAGGAATTTTTCTGCTGATTTTATATTATTTGTATCTAAGGCTAAAAAAACTTTTTTAAATTTTTTTTCTATCAAAATATTAAATTACTTTGGATTTAATTTTTTAAATAAAATTTTTCCCATTTTAAATTTTGGATGTATTTTTTTATCTATTTCAATATTTTTACCATTTTGCGGATTTATGCCTGTTCTTTTATTTCTTAACTTTGTATAAAATGAACCAAAACCTCTAATTTCAACTCTTTTTCCGTCAGACAATGCTTTTTCTATTTCAATGAAAAAAAGATCCAAAATATTTTCAATTTCTGAAACTTTATATTTCTTATTTTTAGAAAGTAAATTTTTTATTAAATCTGATTTATTCATTTTTTTCCTTTTTTAATTTTTTTTTTCTTTTTTTTTTCACCTAAAATTTTTCCAAGTGCCGCACCACTATCTACAGAACCAAATTCTTTTTTCATTTTCTTTTGTTCTTTTGTTTCTATTTCTTTAATAGATAAAATTAATATTTTATTTTCATTATCAACTTTTTTTATCATAGCATCAATATTTTCGTTAGCAGCAAATCGTTTTGGATTTTGTTCTGTTTCATCCATTGATAAATTTTCTTTTTCTATAAAACCGTCAAGATTGTTTTCTAATTTTACTTTTACACCATTATCTTTCACATGTATAACTGAACAAGTAACAATATCTTTAATTTTAATATTTTTAATTTTTTCTTTAAATGGCTTATCATCTAATTGTTTAATACCTAATGATATTCTTTGTTTGGTTTCATTTACGTCTAGCACTATAGCCTCGACTGTTTCGCCTGATTTAAATTTTGTTGTTGATTTATTATCCCATTCCCACTCTAAATCAGAAATATGAACCATTCCGTCTAAATCATCTTCTAAATTTACAAAAATTCCATATTCTGCAATATTTCCAACTTTACATTTTATTTTCGTTCCTTTTTTGTATTTTTTTGAATATTTTAACCATGGATTTGAGCTATCTTTTTTCATTCGAAAGCTAAGTTTTCTTTTATCTAAATCCAACTCAAGAATTTGTATATCTACTGTTTCACCTAAAGAAACAATTTCATTTGGATTATTTTTTTTCTCCCATGTCATTTCTGAAACATGTATTAATCCTTCAATTCCATCTTCTAGTTCTATAAATGCACCATAATCTGTAATTTTACTAACTTTTCCAGAGTAATTTTTTCCTTCTTTATATTTTTTTTCAATATTTTTCCATGGATCTTCGCTTAATTGTTTAATACCAAGTGATATTTTACTAGATTCAGGCATAAATTTTAATATTTTGACTTTAATCTTTTGTCCAATTTTTAGAAAATCTGTAGGATGATTTATTCTTTTCCATGAAATATCTGTTAAATGAACAAGGCCATCAGTTGTTCCTAAATCTACAAATGCTCCATAATCTGTAATATTTTTAACAATTCCTTCGACTTTATTTCCTTCTTTAAACTCTTTTTTTGAATTATTAATACCTTTTTTTAAATTTTCTTCTAAATACGCTTTTCTTGAAATTACAATATTTCCACGGTCCTTATCAATTTTTATAACTCTGAAAGTTAATAATTGCTCAACAAGGTGATTTATATCTTTAACAGGTTTTACATCAACTTGACTTCCTGGTAAAAAGGTTATTACTCCATCTATATCTACTGTATAGCCTCCTTTTACTTTTCCATAAATTTTTCCTTCTATTGGTTTTTCTTTTTTAAGAATTTCATCAAATTTATCAAAAGCAGATTCTTTTTTTGCTTTTTCTCTACTTAGAACAGCTTCTCCATTTTTATCTTCTAATTTTTCTACGTATACGTCTAATTTATCACCAACTTTTATTTCTTTTTCTTTATCACAAAATTTAAGTTCATCTATAGAGATTTTACCTTCACTTTTTAGTCCTACATCAATTAAAGCATGATTTTGGTCAATTGAAATAACCTTTCCGTTAACAACTTTTCCTTCAAAATTTTTTATTTTTTTTAAAGATTCTGATATTAAACTTTCAAAATTTTCAGTATTTTCAGACATAAATTAGTTTTCAATAGACTTTAGGCATTTTTTTTAACTTTTTAAAGCTTTTTTTTTAACTTTTTTTTTGAAATCTAGCGCCTATTTTTTTCATGACATCAAAAAAGTTTGGAAAACTAGTTTTTATACAATCTATGTTATCTACAATAATTTTTTTTTTATAAGCCAGGCCCATAATTAAGAAAGCCATAGACAATCTATGATCATAAAACGTTTTTATATTAACTGGCTTATCATCTATCTCTTCTTTAATTTTGCTATTTATAATAAGACCATCTTTTTTTTTTTTGATATTTATTCCACATGCTTTTAAGCCTAAATATAAGGAATGTATCCTATCACTTTCTTTATTTTTTAATTCTGAACCTCCTGAAAATGATGATTTACCTCTAGATAAAGCAGCCAATATAGCAAATATTGGAATTTCATCAATCATATCAGACACAATGTTTTTAGTTAAATTTATACCTTTTAATTTACTTGATGAGAAAGTAATATCTCCAATTTCTTCACCTGATATTCTTCTTTTATTAGTTATTTTTATTTTTGCGTTCATTTTTTTTAAAATTTTAAAAAAAGTTATTCTTCTTTGATTAATATTTATATTTTTTATTTTTATTCTTGAATTAGATGTTATTAATGCAGCAGCCCCTATAATTGAAGCTGCGGACGGATCTCCAGCTATATTTATATTTTTTGCAATTAATTCTTTTTGACCCCGTATTTCTATATGTTTTTTTCTTTTTTTTTTTTTAATATTAATTTTAGCTCCTAAAATTTTTAATAATATTTCAGTATGATTCCTTGTAGGGATATTTTCAATAATAACTGTTTTTCCTCTAGTATTTAATGAAGCAAGCAAAATAGCAGATTTAATTTGAGCTGAAGGAATTCTTTGATTGTAAAAAATTGGTATACTTTCACTAATTCCTTTTATTTGAATTGGTAATTTATTATTTTTACATTTAATTTCAGCACCTACTTTTTTTAATTCAATAATTAAATTATTCATGCTTCTATTACTTAAACTTTTATCACCAGTAAAAATAGTTTTAAAATTTTGATTACATAATGCACCTAATAATAATCTTGTTGCAGTTCCAGAATTACCCATATACAAGTTCTTTTTTGGTTTATACAAACCTCCAATTCCTACGCCATGCACTATAGTTATATTTTTTTTTTTTAATATTTTTACGTTTAATAATTTTAAATTTTTAATAAGGTGTTTAACATCTTCTGATAACGAAATTCCATTAATTTTTGTTGTGCCGATTGCCATCGAAGATAAAATTAATGCTCTTTGAGATATTGATTTATCTCCAGGCATTTTTACAATTCCACTCAAGGAATTAGTTTTTTTTGAATAAAGTTGGTACAAATTTGTCTATTTATATATTTTATATTTAATAATTATCTTTACATAGGAAAAATTTAAATTAAAAATAATTTAATCTTAGTATTATTTAATAACTTTTTTGATTTTTTTTATATAATTTAATTATGATAAAGCCATCTTGGGGAACAAAACGAACTTGTACATGTGGTATTAGATTCTATGACCTTAATAAAAAAGAAATAGAATGCCCAGGCTGTGGGGAAAATATTAATGTAGCAGCATTATCCGTTGCTAATTTGGAGGATAATTTAAGAAAAAAAGTCGTTACAGCACCTCCAGAAGAAAAAATAGAAGATAAAAAAAAAGAGAAGTTAAGTGAAGATAAAACCAATGAAAAAGAAGATGTTCAGGAAGTTGTAGAAGAAGAAAATGAGAATTTAGAAGTTGAAGAAATTATTGGTGATAAAATTGAAAAAAAAGATGAAGAAAATTAAAGTACCTTATTATTTATGTTTTTTTTTCAGATCTTTTTTTAAGTCCTCATGATCACCTATAGCAATATGGTGTTTGCTTTTAATAATATATTTTTCAAAAAATGGTATAAAAGGTAAAAACACTAAACCGCCTAAAAATATTCCAAGAGCATGTTGATTTAAAGATGGGTCAATTAATGCAGCTATTAAATCTGCAAATGCATGAGCAATTATTACGCCTATAATTCCAGCTATAAATCCATTTGAAATTAATTTTAAAAATCTGTTTATACTCCAACCAGTATAAAATCCTAGCAACATTATTGCTATATGAATGAAACCAAATGTAAAACCTTTTAAAAGGTATTTATCCTGGAAATAAGAAATATTTTCTATAAGGTGTTGCAACTTAAAAAATTAAAAAAATTAATAATACATTAAAAAATTATAATGTAATTAAAAATTTATTTATTTTTTTTTAGATATCTTTTTCTATAAAAACGTATTCTCTATATGATTTTAACGATCCTCTACCTGAGTTAGGATCTTTATTTAATTTAGTTAAGTAAATAATAGATGAAATTATTAATGCACCTACTATTATAAAAAATGTAAAGTTCATTTTATTATTTATTAAAAATTTATATTCGTTCATAATATTCATGACTTTAATTTAATGTAAAACTATTATTAATCTAATTTATAATTAGAATAAGTATTATTAATATAAATGATGATACCTAACTAAATATTTTTGCTAATTTATGAAAAAAAAATATAAAATAAGTAAAAAAAAATGGTAAAACTTTTAGAAGTAAGAAAACATAATTTGCTAGAAGTAAGTAAATTTGTTCAACAAAACACAAATCTTAATTTTAATAGAGTAAAAAAGTTAGTAAGTTGTAAATGGGTAAATAGTATTAAAAATTATGGTTTTATTTTAAGAGAAAAAAAGAAAATTGTAGGGTATTTAGGGTGTCTTTATAGTTATAGATTTATTAATAAAAAAAAAAAAATTTTTGGAAATATGACTAATTGGATTGTTTTAAGAGAACATAGACAACATAGCATTCAATTATTAACAAAATTAATAAATCAAAAAAATTGCATATTAACAAATTTTACTGCTAATAAAAAAGTTTCAAAAGTTTTAGAATTATTTGGATTTAAAAATTTAGATAATAAAGAGATTACATTTAATTTATTTTCATTAATATTTTTAAATTTTTTTAATTTTAATACAAAAATTTCAGAAATTACAGAAACTGATAATATAAATAAAAAATATAGAAAAATTATTAATGATCATAAAGAATTTAAAACAATATCATTAATGTTAAAAAGTAAAAAAAAAAAAGTTTTTTGTTTTTTTTTAAAAAGACCCTCTGGGAGATTGGGAAATGTTAAATTAATGTATTCAAGTGATTATAATTTTTTAAATAAAAGATTGCCTTATATTTTGTTTTTTTTTATTAAAAAATTTAAAATATTCTCATTATCTATTGATAATAGATTTTTAAAAAAAAAATTTTTTTTAGTTAAAGAATCTTTTAAAAATAAATCTTTTTTTTATAAAAAACCAATAAATAAAAAGGAAATTGATTTACTCTATAGCGAATTTTTTGGAATGTATGGTTGATAATTTAATGATTGATGAAAAAAAGATTAAAAAAATATTAAGTGATATATTGAAAATTAAAATTGATTCTATTAATAGTAAAACATCGCATGAAACTATAAAAAATTGGGATTCAGTTGCTCATTTGCATATTGTAATGGCATTAGAAAATAATTTTAAAGTTTCTTTTACTCCAAATGAAGTTGTATCTCTTATATCATACAGTAAGATAATATCTGTTTTAAGAAAAAAAATTAAATAACTTGTAAAAAAAATTTTTTTTTTATTTTAAAAATAATTGTAATTATTTTTATAATTTTTATATTTTTAATATAAAGAAAACCATAATGCTAAAAAAAGTTAAATATAATCTAAGAAAGAATGAAACTTATTATGTGCATGATTGCAAAAATTCTAATTTTGAAAAAAATGCTTTAAAACAAATAAGAACAGAAGGATTTGTTGTTTTAAGAAATCTTATAACTGAAGATCATATTAATAAAATTATAAAACCAGTTGATCAAATTTTATCGAAGCCAAATATCGGTGGAAATTTAGGATATTATAGAAAAGATATTTTCAAAAAGATGTATGATGCTCTTTTATTAGGAAGACCTGTAATTGATCTTTTTTTAAATAAAAAAATGTTAATTTTTTTAAAAAAATATTTTAACAGTGACTTTTATCTTGCAGAAGCTAATTTAAAATACGATGAAGGGTTAGATCATGTTTATTTTCCAATGCATTCTGATTTTGATAAAAATTGGAAAATGCCACTTGCTTCAAGAAGCTCAGATTTAGGAACAGAAGATTTTAAAAAAATTATTGGTTGTGGAATTATGGTTTATTTAGAAGATACAACAGACGGTGCTTTTTGTTATTCGCCAGAGTCGCACAAGTTTCATGATCCTAATAATAGTTCAGTTGAAAATTGGAATGAAGAAGCGCGTAATAAAGTCTATCAAAATATTTTAAGGATTGAAGGTAAAAAGGGAGACGTAGTATTGTTTAACGATCTAGGAGCTCATGGGCCTGAACAGCCTGTTAAAGTTCATAGAAAAGTTTTATTAGGAGATTATTATAATAAA
>MDTE01049378.1_pt1 | contig 44655 bp, 46 predicted proteins | sample 811231 | NCBI WGS metagenome assembly MDTE01 (sample SAMN05326651, study PRJNA326480) | marine metagenome | isolation source: seawater | place: Indian Ocean: Red Sea | collected 2010
GTCATTCTGCTTTGGTCTAGTATATCTCTCCACAACTCAGGTGCTTCTTCTACTAATGTAGGTAAAGCTATATCTAATGACTCTTTACGTTGTGATAAAGCATTTATATTATTGTCATAATAATTAAACAAAGCCATACCTTCTTCTTTAAGCATTCTTTCTAATTCACCTTTTTCTGCTTGTGAAAGTTCATAAGGCATAGATTCTAATATCTGAAATATTTGATTATCAATCATACCTTCATTGCCAAATGCTTGTTCTTTCATACCATACTCTGTAAATAAATCAGCAACAATATAGTATTCAAGTAGAGGTAGTATTTTGTTATAGGCTTCTTGTACTGTCATAATTCAAATCCGTCAAATAATGGTAAGTCCATTGTATCAGCATCTCTAAATTCTCGCACACCAACATTATAAAACCAAAAGTAAAAGTCAGGTGCAATCTTTATAAGATTATCAGCTACTTCTTGTAATAAAGCACGTTCAGACTCTGCGTCACTTCTACCTAGTGTAGCAGTTACATCACCTGTTCTATAACGTAATCCACCTAACATCAGTTCTCTTTGTTGTAAGTATGCATTAATAGCATTTACAACAGGTAAATCTTTCACTTTCATACTACGTCCGTCAGGTAATTTAACTACAGTATCTGCTTCATCTCTTAACATACGCTTTAATTCTTCCATTTGAGAATCAACAGGCACAGCACTTATAGATGGATACTCTTTGATGTTATATACGTCTGCTAGCTCTATAATGCCCATTTTATACAGGTTATCTCTAGCTTGGCTATCTAGTGCCATGTTTGGATTTTCGTACAAATTACGTCTTAAATTTTCTTTTCCTAAATTAAATAGTGCTGTCTTGTAACCATCTTCATACCATTCATCTAAATTCCTAGCTTTTCTTGCACCTGTAATAAAAGTATTTGTGTATGCTGTTAAATAAAATTCGTCTGTAGGTGCATCAGGAAATAACCAATACGCTACGTTTGGGTGACGTTCAAATAACTCAGGATTAGCAGCAGCAAAGTATGTTCCTTCTTCTGTGTAAGATGTAGGAATTAATTCTCTAGATTTAGAAGTGGTTAAAGCTACAGGGTCAAATCCAAATTGTTTAATAAACCAATCAGTAGCTCTAAGCTCATCTCCATCAAATCTAGCTAAAGCTCTATAGTATGCATCACTAAACAATGCAGTTTCAAACCATTGTGGGTTTTCTTCTATCTCATCAGGTGTAAGATGTAATGCAGCACCCGGTACAGAAGTTTTGTATTCATACTTAACAAAAGCTTGTGTAGGCAAAACACCTTGTGTAACAGCTCTATAAACCACGATAGCGGTAGCACCTTTCTTTATTCTATCAAGTGATTTAGCTTGTAGTTCAGGTGTAGAGTCATCATACAATCCTGTATCTAAATGTACTTTCATAACATCTATCAGTGTGTCTTCATATAGCTTTCTTTTCTGCGGGTCATCACTAAATATAGATTGTATCTTTCTAACCCAACCCGGTAAAAATTGGTCTGTTATTTCATCAGGTCTACCAAAAGGAAATAATAGTCTTTCTACTTGTGGTTCTAAATCACCGGGTGGCAACATATAATTAATAGGTACTGTAGCTAATGGACCTAAGCCTAAGCCAATACCACCTGTAATCATATTTAATCCTTCCAATCTAGAAGGAGTTTGTATTCTAGCTTGAACATCACCTACTTGTTCATCTGCAGTACCTAATGACCATTTAGTAAGTAATCTATCTCCAAACTGTGAGAAATTATAAAACTCCTCACCTGTTTGTGGGTCTGTATAAATAAAACCTTTTTTCTTTGCACCGTCTATACCCATCTGTGCGTATCTTGGTATTGCAGGATTAGCAGCTAATAATCTTTTCCATGTTCCTAATACTTCAATATATACTTCTGCGAATGGTATAACGTTTCTTAGTATTTCAGAAGTAACGTGCCTTCTGTTTAAATCATACAAAAGATGTTGTGTTTTAGTTAATGCTTGTGCTTTAGCCATATTGTCTACATCTACAATATCTTTATCTAGTAATGTGGCTTTATAATTACCTGTTTTTTGTTCTTCTACAGCTTTTTTAATTTTTCTTCCTAAGCTACCTTTCATTACATTAGATTTATATGCAGTACGCACTACTTGGTCACGCAATGCTGCGTCCATGTGTGGTAGCATATCTGCTATTTCATCCCAATAAAATTGTCTAAAGGCAGGTGAACGTGATAGTTGGTTAGTAGGTCTTGACATAAATATATCGAACGCAGCTTCTAATCCTTTATCTAATGATTGACCCCATTCGTGTGATACATCAAATCTTTGTATTTTTACAGTAGGTGGTCTATTAGGTATTTTCTTAGTACCTAGCCAATGTGTAAATAACCTATACGCTTCATGTGATTCACCTTCACCAAGATATATAATTTTATCTTTCTTTGTTACAGGGTTAATCATACCTCTTAATGTAAATTGTGATATCTGTCCACCTTCTCTAGGTACAGCACCTAAGAAATCTTGTATTAATTCTGTATCTCCTTGTTTAGTAATTCTGTAAGTAAAAGCATCATCAATCCATTCTTGTGGATTTATCTCATCACCCATCCCATATACACGACCTGTAGTTTTATTAACTACTTCATATGCACCACCTGTTTCATAATGTATACGTGCATACACAGACTCAACATACTCTCTAGCTTTTTGGTCTGATTCTAAGATTATCTTTTTACTATTTACAAATGCATCATCTACATTGCCTGCAAACGCTTCTCTAATGTACTTAAGGTCACCATTAAGAAAACGTTCTACTATTTCATCTAAACTAACTTGTGTCATGCCGGGTCTATGAAATTGTGCTAATGCTTTTACTAATGGGTCTTTTTCTAAAATAAATAAACCTGTAGCCCAACCTTTATCAAAACCTTCTATGTCAGGTCCTGTAGGTCTATTTAAATATTTCCAATATCTAGAACGTTCAGGGTCTACACCTAACCAACCACCGTGACCTACAGACATAGATGCTATGTGGTCGTAGTGATGTGAAGTAATATTACCTGTAATGTCATACATACCTTTACCAAATCTATCTTTAAACTTAGTAAATGCTACAACTGCTTCTTCTTCATCTCCTTTGATTCTTGTAACAGTTTTCAAAAGTTTACTTCTTTCTGCAGGTGTTCTACCTAGTACCCAACCAAACCATGACATCGGGTGATAAAATACTGAATCTAAATTAGCAGATGCCATACGTAGTTGTTCTTCTCCTACAACACGTGCTGTCCATGCAGGACGAAGCAACACTAATGGTTTCCATAATCTTTGCATAACACCACTAGAAAATCTAGTAAACGCAGCTTCTTGCAATTGAATTGCATCATCTATGTACTCACCACGTTTAGATACTCTTGTAGCTTTAGCAACAAAACCTCTATAAAACAAATCTTCTATAGCTTCTAATCCTGTTAATGAACCGTGTGCTACGTCATCTAGCTCTCTTTTAACTCCTAAGTTTATAGCACGTGATAATGGTTTATTCATAAATTTTTGTACACTAGCTGTATCTGCTAAACCTAAAGTTAATACTTTACCTATAAAAGTTCTCATAGGACCGACAAGTTTAATAAATGTTCTAATATCAGGCATAGGTATAAAACCTTCTGATACATATTCAGATATTAACTGTGCAGTAGGTTGTGATATAAATACTTCTTCACCATTAACTTTTAATGATTTAAACTTTTGACCCGGTATTATCTGACCTGTATTAATACCAACGCCTTCTCTTTGTCCTAATGTTACAAAGTATTTTCTAGTTTCGTCTACTGATGCCCACCATTGTTCTACACCTTTAAGAACTGAGTCAGGTATACCTGATGCTTTTAAACTATCTGTTATTTCATTAAGAACACCTGTACCTGCAGGGTTATTCCACAAGTCTACAATAGTGTTAAAGTTATCTACAAAGTTTAAATCATCAGTAACAGCTTGTCTTGATGCCATCTCAGATATCATATCAAGTACTTCGTCTTGTTTTTTTACACCAACTTGTGCAAACTTCATCCATTCTGCCATTTGTTTGTAAGTTCTATCTAAATTACGTACTTCTAATTTATCTATTGGAAATGCTGCAGCTAACATTTGTCCTAATCCTGTACCATCTGCACCTAATGATTTAACAGCAGTTGAGCTACCTACATCAAATCCATATTGAAATCCCTTACCTTTAGCTGCAGAATACAACCCACCTGCAATTCTAGTAGGAACTGCACGTGTTAATAATGATGTAGAATCTAACCTGTGTTTTATTGCTGTACCCATATGTGGTACTAACAAATCAATAACTGCTTCAGGTGTATCTGCTTTCTTAATAGCACCATATAGTGCAGCAGTACCCTGATATTTTAATAATGCTTGTATTTCTCCATGTGTTTGAGCTTTAGCTAAATACTCTGCAATACGATAACCTGATTCTGATTTTCTAAAATAATCATTTAATGCAGGTTTATTTATTAATCTTCTATACATAGTATCTACTAATCCTGCGGAACGTGCAGCTGTTAATGCTTCAGTACTTTCTATTACACCCTTTGTATATACAGAAGGTGCTGCTTTTACTGCTTTTGCTAACTTAGCGTAACCACTACCTGCCCATAATGCAGGGTCAGTACCTAATCTCCATGCACCATCAAAGATGGTAGACATTAAATTAAACTGCCAATCATCAGGTTCAAATAACTCTACAGCTATATTTCTACCTATTGACAAAGGAACTGTACCATTGTTAGTTGTATAACTACCAAAGTTAGCAACTTCTTCTCTATAGTTTTGTGTAATAGGTTCGCCTAGTTCTTCTTGCAATCTTTGACTAACTATTGCAGGGTCAGCACCCATACCTACTAATTCTTGATATATCTCTGTGTCTTCAGCTCTTGTACTTTCACCTAAGATACCGTCACCTAAATTAACACGTTCACCATTTTTCATCTTGTTAATAGCTTGTACAAATGGTGTATCAGGTTGTTGTCTGTAATAATCCATTACGTCATCTGCATATGTAGGGTCTAATGTAGACATTGCACCCCAAGCTAATATATTCCATGGCTTCATACCTCTATCCATTAATGCCATAGCATTAGCTTTGTACGTTTTATCTATAGAATCTGCCATAGATTGTAAACCTGTAAAAGCCATACGTAATGCAGACTTTCCTGCTTCTTTAAATTTGTTTTGTTCTTCTGCTTCGTTCTGCAACCACTTATCTACTATTGCATCCCATTCAGGTCTACTAGGGTCTAGTCCATATAATGATGCACCTACAATAGTATCAGTAGGCAAGAAACCAAAAGCTACAGAGTTTTCTTGTAATGTTTTTGTAAACTGTGGATTTTGAGCAACATAATTTCTAAATGCTTGTCTCTTTTGGTTTTTTGCTTCTGCTTGTTTTGCAGCTTTATTTTCCATCCAATGTGGTAAATGATAAAATAACGCCATTAGTTCGGCTCTTGTCTAGATACTTGTCCTCGTCTAGTTAATGCTGCTGTTTCGTAACTTGGCACAATAGCATTTATTTCTTCCAACAATAAATCTACGTCATCTCTAGATAATCCATTAGACATAGATAATGCAGGACCTACAGCAGGTTGGCTACTGCTAATAGGAATGCTACCACCACCGGGACCAAAGGCATCAGGTAAATTAAAGACTTGTGCAGCTGCATTTTCTTGTGCTCCTGAAGGTACAACACCTTGTTCTGCTTCTTTAGCTAAAGGTGCTCCCTGCTGTTGTGCTAAAAAATCAGCACTTTGTCCTGTAGGGTCGCCTGAAGCTCTAGGAATATTTTGTACAGGTTGTGTATCGTAGGAAGGTCTACCACCTGCTACAGGATTACTATCTCTAGTTCTTCTTTTAGCCATCATAATCCTCCGGAATAAACTCTATCCTAATAAAACCTAAGCCCGGAAAATGTATTTCCGGCATTGAAAAATTATTATCTGTGTTTTCTTCGTTGTATGTTTCTAATTTAGAATGATATTTAGCTGTAAGTTGTTCTGCAACATTAACATCATAACCAAACTCTTGAAATATTATTTCGTTAAACTTGTCCACCAACACCTCCAAATGCTTGTTGAACACTAGGCAATCCACCTTGCTGTGCCATTGCAGCAGCTTGCATCATTGCTTGTTGTTCCTCTTGTGCTTCTTGTTCTGCAGCAAAAAACTGATTTAATATATCTACCATATCTTTTGGAGATTTATATATTTGACTTAATGCTGTCATTGCTTGCATGTTACCTTGCTGTGCTTGTGCAAGTAACGAATCAAACAATACTCTTTCTGCTTTTTCTTTTGTTATTCTATCGTTTATTAATTGCAAGTTATCAAGACCATCCATTTCTTCTTGCATAGTTTGTCTATCGATAATACCCGCTTGCAATAATTGTAAACCTGTAATAATTTTTTGTGGTTCATCAAAGCTAGCCATAGCACCATACTTACGTACAGTTTTATACGCACCTTTGATATCTCTATCAGGTGTATAGTTTTCTTCAAATATGCTACCTCTGTATATTCCTGATATTGTTCTCTTAACATCACCAAACATAAGCTCATCATATTCAAGTCGTTTCATATCTACTTGTTCTAATGCATTTCCAAGTATTGTGTGATACTCACGTACTATTGCACCAACACCACTTTGTAGTTCTTCTAGTCCTCTACCTGTAACAAATGAGTTTGGTGAGATAGCATCGTCTTGTACCGGATAACCGGCAACGACACGCAATTGTCTTTCAAGACGACTTACTTGGTCAAACAATTGATAAGGCAGATTGTTCACCGGTTTAACAACTTGTGTTCCCGGTGATAGGTAATTTATTGCGTGCCTACCTTTTCTATATTGTCCTGACTCTAACTCACCAATCACATTTGTTTCGGTAAACACAGCATCTTCCATAGCAATAACAGACATAATGTTTATCTTTGCCATTGCTGACATTAAACCGATTACTTGGTCAAACTGACCTTGTAATTTATCAAAGCTAAATCTTTTTGCTACTACAAACTGTGGTCCTGATTTAAGTGGATTAGGAATAAAATCAAGTAATTTATTTGCACCGGGGTGTACTACGTATGTACCTGTTTCTTCCATGTACTCTACAATTACATCTCCACCTTTTTGTGTTTCCCATCTTGGTTCATCATTAGAGTTCATGTTGCCTGTACCAACTAACATTGTGCTACCGGCTTTACGTCTATTCTTAGTATCGTAATAAGGTTTTAATTCAGGATACATCTTGACTAATGTTGGAGGAGGAACTCTACGTATAATAGCTAATTCGTGTGGGTCTTGACCTACACCATAGTAACCCGGATAACAATCGTAAGGGTCACGTAACTCTGCACATGGATACGGTACACCGTTAGGTCCGTATTTAGTTTTTATAGTCCATACTGCAAATCCATAACCCGGTAGCCATCTACCTACCTGTGGTAATTGCATATCTAATTTTTGATGCTCATCATATGCATTTACAATACGTTCTAATTTATCTCGTCTATCTTTAGCTCTTACGCTATCTTTATTAACAGCTAAAGGTATTTCAAGATTAGGAACTCTACCTATCTTTTGTGCAATTCTATCTAATGCAGATAAAAGCAAGTTAGGTGCAGGCAACTCTCCGCTTGTTGTATCAGCAGTATTACCTAGCAATTCCCTTATGCCGTCTGAACCACCGTTTAATATATTTCTAAATCTGTTTCTATCAGGTAAAGCTCTGTCATGTAAATCGTATAGTTCAGAAACTCTATCTATAATATTTTCTATCTTCATCTATCTCCAAGGTGCTTCATTCCAAGATGACTCAGTATAACCTGAGTAACTTGGTTCGTAATCATATTCCATGTTAGCATAAGATACTTTACTTAGTCGCCTTATAACTTTCATAGGAAACCAACTAGCCATAACTATATCAGAAACGTGTTTGTTTTTAGATTGACCTTTGCTTGCAAAGTAGACTAATTGTTTTTTATATAAATCTACTTTGATTTGTGATTCAGCATTTTTGTATGGTAGTACAACTTTATTGTCTGTAAATAAATTAGCCATAGCTGTAACACCAAACTGTGGGTCCCATTTGTTTTTATAAGTCTCATGACCTTCTAATATAATTCCTCTTTGATTACAAAAGTCTTTTATTCTTTGGTCTTGTCTAATAGCCTTTTGAAAGTTGTTTTCTTCTATAACCCAATGATACAACTCATATTGTTGGTTCCATTCTTGTATAACTCTTAATGCTTGGTCTATACCACCACCGTGTTGATTATCTATATCTACAAGATACATTTTAAATGGGTCGTATGTAACTGCCCACAATACTGCAGCTTGATAGCCTGTAGCTGCCGGGTCAAGTCCTGCTATTAAATAACTGTTCTTAGGTATCTTTCCTAACATCATCTCGTAATCTTTACAAGCTTCTATATCTTCAGGATTAAATATTGTTAATCCACCTGCTACTGTTTTATTTAGATATACCATTTCAAATCTAGCTAAACCACCTGTAGTCATAGAGTCTTGCTTTCTACCTTCAAGCCACTTAAATGTTCTAAATCCTGACCATAACATACAATCGTAATGTGCTTCATAATCCTCTGAAGGTAAAGAACAACTACTGTCGTGTGCTTCTTCAACTATGTTTTTCCACGCTTCGTTATTTAATAATGAACTATATAAATCTTCAGGGTGCTGTCTAGAACCTATAACTACAATAGCTGTATGTTCCTCTTTTCTAGAACCTAGAGTTGTAGTCCACCAATTCTTAGTATGTTCTCTAGCAGAAGGTTGTACAGTAGAACTATGGTCCTCAATGTCGTCTGCAATAATTAAATCACAATCCCTAGATAAGATTTTACCACCTCTACCAATACCAACCATAGTAGGAGATTTAATACCTGATACTGTTCTAGTAGCTACAGTAAATCCTGTTTGTGACCATGACTTACCTGTACGTGTTGCAGGTTTAAAAGCTCCGCCCGGTCCACAAAAATCCTCTATTAATTTTTCGTTAGTTTCTAGTTGGTCAAGCACAGATGCTACAGAGTTCTTAGCAATATCTTCGTTACCACCTACCCACATAATACGTATGTTAGGATTTTTACAAATTTCCCAAATACAGAAGTGTATTAGCAGTTCTGTTTTGCCGTGTCTAGGTGGACTTAGTATTTGTAACTGACCACCATCTTTGATAGCCTTAAGTATGTTTTCAATCCAATTTTTATGGAAAGGTGCGGTGATAAATGGTTTCCCTTTCTCAGTTAAAAAATAACGCTTTCGGAACTTGGAAAAGGACTTTAGTGACTTTGTGGCTTCTTCAGGTATTGACCATTCTGATTGTTCTAGTTCACGCTGCATATCCTCCTTGTAAGCAGCAAACATACGAGATACGTGAGCCACAGTACACTTCATATCCTCTGCCACTTCCGCCTGAGTTATTCGTTCCGCAGCCATATCTCTTGCATAACCCAATTCAATATATTTTTCATAGAGAGGACCACGCCTAGGACTTGTTCGTCCATCCTTATCTTTAGAGAATGTAGGAGATTTATTTATTTCTTTTTTCTCTACTATGTATTCTTTGCCAATTTTTTTAGCTCTCTGCACACGTTTGTCCCTGTTCCATTTGCATTGTTTAGAGCAATACTTCCTTTGTCCTTTTGGCAGGGTGTTATCGCAATCGGGAAGTTCACATACTATATTTGGCATATTTAGTTTTAATACTACAACATCTTGTGTTTATGTGCTACTATTGTATTGTAACTTATGTTACTTCACGTTCATAGTTATGCCTCCTTTCGCCAAAGGACCTCTAGCAATAGAGGTTTTTTGGTTTAAGGGGAAAAAAAATTTTTTTATAGTAAAGTAATGTTATGACATATAATAAAAAACGATTTAGAAAAGACGTATACGATAAACTAGATAGAGCAGATAAAAAAGCTTATGCAACATCTTATGATAAACCATTAAGAAGTAAAGTTCTTGTGAAACCTAGTGACGATATAAATAGTCCTAAATCTTCTACACCTGACGTAGTAATAGACTCTAAAATTACACTAACTGAATATGGAAAAAAATCAGCTATTCGTGAAAGAGTTAAGAAAAAAGGTGCTAAGTAATTTCACTTAATAATTTAATATGCTACAGTAAGTAGATACAAATATTATTTATCTAGTAAAAGGAACAGGTAAAGCAGAGACCGGGACTCTAAAAGCTAAGGATACGTGGCAGTATAATCTAGAAAGGCAAACTTAGTACCCAAGACCTTTGAATAATAAATAATCAGACTTCCTTTTTTATATGCCCGCTCATGCCAAAAACAAATCCGAAAGCAAGAAGGTAGGACAAGGACTATAGCGTTATGTTCCTTTTACTCTCTTTCCAACTTAACTGTTGTAGTCCTTATCCTCCCTTTTTAAAAGAAAGGATTTACCAATAATATTCTAAGGTATAACGTTACATAAGAAGTGCCACCCCACATTAAACCCCGACTTTACCTGCCCGTGATATACGTGCGGTGAAAGGGTTACAGGTTTTACGTACTATGATTTGTATTACATTATTTGTTGTATTCAATGTGTTGTGTTGTCTCTATGTGTCTTAGTTTGGAAATCCCCCCCCTTGATTTAACATTGTTTGTACTGCTTTGTCTTATGTTTGTGTTCCCTTGTCAAGTATCGTTGCAAAGTGTATCGTACGTTTATATGTTATCGTTTTGTGCAACTTCGTTGATAAGATATATAGATGCGTGAATGATAGCATAATTTCTAACTTGTCAAGTTCCTTGCGACTTCCTCTTTCCTTTCCATATCACATAAGCAACTCACTTGACAACCCCATAAATCATGCTTTTGTTTCGCATTGTTATAGTTAGTTTAAAGTAACTAGCGTGTTAGAAAGGTATTGGTTATGTCTAAAGGTAAAGATAAAAAACCAATAGCAGAGGGTAAAGGTAAACGTAGTAGTGACTATGGTGCTTTTAAATCTGCACAAAAAATCGCAGGAACTTCACTTTATGTGTTTTTCCTTAAATCAGCTAATGTAACTAAAGCTAATCCTCAAGGATTACGTAGATACACAGCATTTATTCTAGATAGTACAGACGATACAGGTACTATTAAGAAATTTACTCAATTCCAAGCACTTGACAATGTTACAAAGTGTTTTGATTTAATTGAGTTACTATCATCTAAGGAAGTTACCATGAACAAAAATGGTACAGTTCCTAAAGCATTACTCAACATTGTAGGTAAATCCTCAATGATGAGTGAGTTCTTAGATGAATAACTATATCGTTATCATAAGAGGGGGATTTAAAAATTCCCCTTTTATGTTTAGCAAGAAGTTTAATATCAACGCTAACGATAACAGAGAGGCAGAAGTAATTGCAGTAGGTGAATTTTACTCATGGTGTAAGTCTAATCCCCTTTGGGACTTGCTATTCCAAAAAGCTAAAATTTCCGAAGTAATTACACGCTAAGGTTAGGGGGGGTTTCCCCCCTTTCCTTTTTTTTATATCGTGTCAAGATAGAAATACAAATCATTTCCGAAAATCTCAGAGTTGGATAGTGTACCATGCACGCCCACGACTCAAAACAATAAAGCTATTTATATTATTATTAATCTGAAAAAACACCCCTATGATATGGAAGTAGTAAATTGAAAGTTCTACAAATTTCTTTTCTCTTTGTACAGAAAGCGAGGTATTAACAATGAGTGTAGGAGATATTGAAACAGGTAAGCATCAAATCGTATGTGATAATTGCAGACAAGATAACATGCGTAAGTTGTATGTTCATAGCTTTGTCAAGTCTCATGTCCACTACTGCATGAGGTGTTGGACATGTGGTTACGAGGCGATACTTAAACTTAGTGCGAAAAGAAATCTATAAATTTTTATCGCTTTAATTTAATTAGCTGAAAAAACACTACTGTAGAAAAGTGGTGGTAGCTTTGGGGTAGCCAAAAAGTTTTTTCTTTTTAGCTTTCACGATTATTCATAGTAGGAAGGAGAGTATATGGGTAAGAGTTATAAGACATCTAGTAAGCCTTACTTAGGTATGAGAGGTATGGACTTCTCAAACCCAAGAGCAGTAGATAACTACCAAAGGTTTCCTAAGTCATGTAAGTTTTGTAGTTCTAACACAAGAGCTAGAGACTTGATATGTTATCAATGCAAACGTGATGGACTTGATAACTTCAATGAGTTAGAGACTAACTTGCTAGATGATAAGCAATTACAAATGCAACCTAGTGGTCGTGTGATTGATAGTGATGCTATGCTTGAAAGATTTCACAAAGGTTGGATTGAATTAGGTGATGGTTCTTTTGTTGAGGTAACACAATCTGCAAGAGAACTATACAACTCTCAAGAGATGAGAGAACGCAAGAGAAGGCAATACATATTGAGAGAACTCATGAACGCAAAATATTGCAAAAGGATAAATGGTTGTAAGTTCAAGCCATTTACAAAAAGCGAGTGCAAATGTTACGGAAGTGAGGAGGAACAATAATGTGTTTGTGCAGAGGTATGAAACACAAAGTAACTATCAACGACAATGAGAGTTACATGTGTGATACTTGCCTAGATGATTACATTAGGCATAGGTTTAGACAGGAAGCTGATAACGAACACAATCACACTTTTGGATAAACCATTGATGGCTCGGTGTTACACTCTAACACGCATAAAATATTTCGTAGCACCACCCATCACAACACAACGGCTAGTGCAACTCTCTCATTAGTCGCAAAGCTACACACTATGTAGTAGAAGTGCCTCTCTACTGCATGGTGGTAGCTTGAAGTACATAAGGTTGTAATCCCTTAGCTAAGGTGTAAAAAGTCTAACAAACTTTCCTTGTGTACTTCAAGCTATCGGTAGCTTGAAGTGCATACGCTCTATGCATAGAGTAAAAAACAGTAACTCATTGAGCAAATGTATGTGCTTCAAGCTATCTATGAGTAAGAGTTGGTTTAATTCCCTGTTATCCCAACAACTGAAAGTGGGTAGCTTGATAGGTGGTGGAACAAAAAGTAAAAGTATGCATTTGTACGTGCAATCTACTACCTATCAAGGTACTCACACAAGTGATATCCTCTGTGATACATCACACAACGCAGCCCTGTTGTGTGTGAGTACCAAGATTTACGAAAGGATATTATGGCTAACAAACCTGACATTGTATCTTACATACATTGTAGAGAGTGTATGTTTGATTGGTCGCAGACTACAAGAAGTGTATCACCTGCTGAGTTTCAAGATAACGAAGTAGGATTTACACAAAGAGGAATACAAGTGTGGTGCAGAAGGCACGACAAGAACGTAATAAGTTTAGACATTAACGAAGTTGATGTATCTAAACCTAAAGGCAAAGTAATAGCACAAGCTATGGAAGGACATTGTGATGAGTGCTGAAGTATACGAGTTCGTACAACACGGACACAAGATTGATGAAAACGAACTTGTTGTTGAGTTTCGTTTTGATGCAGATGTAACCAAAGAACAAGCAGTTCGTATGGTAGATAAGATTGTATCACTAGCAGATAACGACAACAGGTTTGCAAAGATGAGTGGACATACACCAAAGATGTATGCACTATCGCCATTTAGAGAGGAGATAACAAAGTGAACGAAGCGTGGTTAGTAATACCTAATCCGATAAAACATAGGCAAGTTGCAAGAGTACAAGCACACATGCACTATGAGGAAAACAAAAAACAAGCACAAGAACTAGGATTTGAGTTCATATCACAGCTAGTAGATAGCGATATACCTGATGACTTATGGGTATGTGATATGGCTTGTAACTCTAGTATTGATGCTACTCAACCAATCAATCTATCTTGTACGATAGATGACATTGATGAGGTTAAACGTGAGGCAAAAGCAGGGCAACAGATTAGTGGTGGCTATGCTATGTGTGGCTCATGTTTCCAAGAAATGAAGAACAACTATCCCGAATACTTTGAACGCAAAGTCATTTGTGGTTGTTGTAGAACAGAACAAGATACAGAAAGCGAGGTGATGTTATGAGAGAACGTAACTCACAAGGTGAAGGTGGTGCAATAAACGAAAGCACTACTAATCCTAGAAAGGTAAAAGAATATCAAGCACATATAACCATTGGTTATAAGATGCCACCTGTGCAAGAGATAACTATCAAAGCAAGGTCATTTGCTGAGGCAACAACCAAAGCACTTGAACTAGGTAGGAATTTCATACAAGCAGACATACTCAATTCATTTGGTGATATGGGTGAGAAAATTGCAGAGGAATTAAACAAAGGTAACGTGGAAAAAGCAAGTGCAATATTCAACAATCATGGAATACAGCATGATGATTTTGACATAGATGGAATTGTTGTTACACGTAAAGACTTAGTACAAACTAGAGTTCTTGCAGAAGATGAAGTTGCAGAGAAGATGCATAACGACATTGAGAACTTCTTACAAATCAACACTCAAGAGGAGGAATAATGAAGAACGAAATGGAAAGTTTGATTGATAAACAATTAGACAAGATGAATTACATACCTGAAGTAGAACCTAAAGATTACATGGTGATAGTTGGGTTTGAAAAATTGCACAGTACAAAAGTCATCAAGAACAGGAAAGGTAACGTACCTGATTTGACAGATGATGACATAGATAAATTCCTGCAGAAGTTTACTAACTTGACTTTCAAAGTCAATGCTAGTTCTGTACAAGAAGCTATCTCACGTGTAACTGTTACTACTGCAAACATGGCTTACCTTGATGCAATCGCAAAAGGGTTTGACTTGTTAGCACAACTGTACTCAGACTTAGATACAGGAAATGTACCTGATACAATAGCTGAGAAGTTGGGGTTCAGTGCAGACATATCCGACTTAGAAAGATTGTACCAATGTGTAGCAAACTTAACTATGACAAACATGGATATGTATCTTGATGTTGCAGACAGTTCAGACAAAGGTAGTAAGAACATTGCTAAGATGAAGATGCCTTACATCACAAGCATAATTGCATTTGAGGAAGGTAAGCATACAAGTATGTTTGCTATGACAGACCAAGAGATGAACGACATAACAGAAAAAGTTTCCAAAGCCATAGAGGAGATGGAAAAAGAAAACGATAAAGGAGATGAATAACATGGCTACAAAAAGGCTAGTTAGAAAATTCAGGGGTATGAAAGTACCTGATTACATTACAAGTAAATCACAACTAATTGCATGGGCATTGTTGATTAGTCGTAGGCAGAACAAACCTATATCAAATGGTGAGTTCGTATTTGATTTACGTTGTACAAGATATGGTGGTGTGATACACGACTTACGTAAGAAAGGTTGGCGTATTGAAACTACTAACGAAGGTAACAGTAAGTATACGTTTAGACTTACCAAGCAACCGATTGCTTATGGACAAAGTCTTGCGTATCAAAACATAATAAGAAAGGAAGGCTCTAATGTCTAACTTTAGTGACGACATGTTCGTAGAAGGTGAGGACTTGACTATGGTAGATAGCAAACGTATTGCTATCACAATAGATGTTCTTAAAGTTCTCAACGACCAAGCGATTGAGAACAGTTACAATCAACAACTCACAGAACAATTCTTTGTAGATGTTGATAGACGTTTCCCTGCATATCTCAAAATGTATATGAAACACATGCACAGAGAAGGTGTGCCTTGTGAAGTACATATGAGAACCATATGGGAGTGCGTACTGCTAGACCAAACAGGTGCAGGTGATAAGGTAAAGACAGTTAATGTCAAAGTGGATATACCATTATCTACATTTGAAAGTTTACCTAACACACCTATTGCTTATGCACTAGCAACAGACTACGACAGCATGGACTTAGATGAAGTAACTAAGGAAATGCTAAATGAAATAAACTCTTACCTCAACAAAGCAGAGGAAGAATAACATAAACAGAAAGCGAGGACAACGTGGAAAAAACATGTTGGGAATTAGCCGAACAAGTTATCGGCAATGCAGATAGAGTGTTACTCTATGGCGTACCTGGTACGGGTAAGTCATACCAAGCAACACTCTACAATCTAAAAGAAAATCAGGAAGTAGTATCAACTACGTTAACAGAGGACGGAAGTGCTATGGAATTGCGAGGACATTTCATACCAAATGATAATGGTAGTATGTCTTGGCTACATGGTACAGCTGTCAATGCATGGTTGAAGGGTGCTAGATTTGTTGTCAATGAGATTGACCACGCATCTAGTGATGTGCTTACATTTTTGTATAGTATCTTAGATGACAAAGAGTTCGCAGGTATGACATTACCTAACAGAGAACAAGACTTTGTTAAACCTAAGAAGGACTTCAATGTTGTAGCAACCATGAACGGTACACCTGATACACTACCTGAAGCACTAGCAGATAGGTTTCCTATCAAGATTAACATTGATAAGATACACCCATCTGCATTGAAAAAGATACCTAAGAAGTATCGTGAGGTATGTGAAGCTATGTCTCTCATAACAGATAGTGATAGACGTACAAGCATACGTTCATGGGCAGAGTTCAATAGATTGACTAAGTTCATGAGCGAAGAAGATAGTGCAAAGGTTGTGTTTCAAGACAGATACACAGACATACTTGATGCACTAGAACAATCCAATGCGAAAGATGAGTAAATCACGCAGAGTACAAGGCATGTTGTACCCTGAGATACTTGACAAACAAGAGTATCAAGTGTCTCTAGGACAGAACAAACCTAGTATCAATCGTAAGAACGCTACTGCAGTTACAATAGGTGATGACCATTGTGATTGCAGTATCATTAGCACAACAGAACTTATAGAGTTCCTTGAGCCTTACAACAATTTGATTAACAAAGTACAGAAACGTAATGAGGAAACTCGTAGAAAGATTTCTCATTACAATGTACCAAAGGTAGATGCTAATGCAACTAGAGTTAATCATGCTAGGACTATTCGTAGTCATGTTATGTACAAAGAGATGTTTCCTTTACCGAAGTTTCAAGGTACAAAGAACATACAGAAAGAATACTTGGAACGTGCTTACGCTATGCATAGATGGTATCGTGCTGAGTACAATCTAGCTAACAAAGAAGCTAGAAAAGAACACGATAAGTACATGCAGGAACGTAAAGAACAAGGTAGTTGGACTTGGAATTACACAAGTCGTGGTAATGTTCCACGTAAAGTAAATCGTAAAGAGTACATTTGTCATGACATTATCATGCAATCAGTACATGCTTGGTTACAGTATGAGACTACACCAATACAACAAGTTGGACATATAATGTCTCTTACTATGTATAGAGATAGTGGTAACTTTCTTGAATACTTAGATGCGTTGATTGAGTGTCTAAGAGATGCACAAGATGATAGTGATAGAGACACAACAGATGAATTTATCAACAAACATTTTGCAATCAAGCGAAAGTTCCTTGAAAAACCATTGACTTCTAGGTGGACAGAAACTGAAGCTGAGTTGTTATGGAAACTATTGCATCTATCAGATGTTAAGTATGGTATAGGCGTAGTACGACAACCATTACATTGTGTAGATGTGTTAGAATTTCTACACTCAGGTATAGGTGGATTGGAATATGCAGAAATACTTAGAAGGTTACTCAATTTACGAGAAGTAATTGATGTTGTGCATAGGTATCAATGGAGAGTTGTACCTTATAACACAGTTGTACCTAGAGGATTAGCTAAATACAACAAGCACGTTAAGAAACTAGCTGCGTTGTATCAATCCTTGTGCGAAGGTAGCTTTGATGAGTATGGTAAACTTGTACCAAAAACCATTGAAAACATGGAAGGTGAAGCATTTATACCTAAGCATTATCAAGCTGACAATATCATGTCTCAAATTGACAATGCAGTTGAACAACTTACTAGCAAAGACACAGACATACAAGTTAGTGCAGGTAGACACAGATGGGCAAATGCTACATTTCTAAATGGTAATCTTACCAAAGACTTAGCAGGTGCTTTACGTGTGCGTAGAAACAGACCTAGTGATGTAGGTGCAGTACCTAAGTACATTAACAGGTGGGTTACTGACAAGCATGTGTTTGCTAGAAAACGCCAAAGTATCAAAGGTGGTACAGTAGCTATAGATTGTAGTGGTAGTATGCACTTCAATGCAAAAGACATTGAGGAAGTCATATCATTGTTACCTGCCTCATCAATAGTAGGATATGCAGGTGTTGGTGAAACTTACGCTAGAAACAATAACATGCCTGAAGGTGTTATTGAAGTGTTTGCTAAAAATCAACGCACCATTGAGAACTATGATGATACGTACATATACTCTCGTGGATATGGTGAAAACTTTGTAGATGTACCTGCAATACTATGGTTAGCATCACAACCAAAACCTCGTATGCTTGTTAGCGACATGGAAGTAGTAGCTTACAAAGTCGGTAACATGAATAGCTACGTGTATGGTGATGAACTAAAAGACTATTGTGAGGACTTATGTCATAAACATGACATTGTTATCTTACGAGACATAGACGAGGCTAAGGAATTTGCTAAGACTATACGCAAGAAATAAGTCTAGTGGCTAGACTTTTCTCGCTTAGTCTAGCTACAAGAGAAGGTGTGGTATCGTGCGAACGATACTGCACCTTTTTTTTTGGTCTCTTTCGCGGGGGGGTTTTTTATTTATCTCATATCGCACAGGCGATAAGTTTTTTATTTTTTATTTAATCGCACTCGTGTGCGATATCCTGCTATCATGAACACATGGAAGACAATGAACTAAATGAATTAATCACAGAGGCGACTAAAGGTAATCTCAATTCTTCTTTTGTTACACGATTAGATGATAGAGGAAAACAGTTTATCTCTTTACTTGAAGAACAAATGCAAGAAGGTAAAGATGTATCGCCCTCTGTAGTAGCAAGAATACTAAACGAAAAGTTTGGTGTAAGAGTAGATGAAAGTACGATAAGCAAATGGAAAAACAGAGTAAAGCAGAGTTTGTAGATTTAATCGCAGAGGCGACAAGCGACAAAGTTGATGAACTTAAAAAGATAATTGAGAAACAACGTAAGCAAATAGACCGATTGAAAGACAAGAAACTTGATTTGATTGAGGCTATGAACGAAGCTATTGAAACTAATATTGCAGAGTTAGATTTACGCCCTGTGAAACCACCCACCAAAAGTAAAAAGAAAACAAAAGGTGAGGAGATTTGTGTGCCTTTGTTAAGTGATATACAACTAGCAAAGGTTACACCAACATATTCTACTGCAGTTGCAGAGGAACGTGTGCTTAGATATGCAGATAAGATATGTGATATAGCAGACATACAACGTGCTAGTCATACAGTAAAGAAGTGTGTTGTCTTAGCACTAGGCGACATAGTTGAAGGTGAATTAATATTTCCCGGACAGGCACACTTGATTGATAGCTCTTTATACGCACAGGTTACAGTTGATGGACCACGTATCTTGCATGGTTTCTTTAACAGATTACTACAACACTTTGATGAAGTAGAGTGTCATTGGGTAATTGGTAATCATGGTGCGTTAGGTGGTAGAAGTCGTAAAGATATGCACCCTGAAACCAATGCTGATGCTATGTTAGGTAACATACTTAAACAAATATTTGTTAATGAGCCGAGGTTAAAGTTTCATTTAGCGTACAAAAAAGGTGAGAAAGCGTGGTATACAGTAGCTGATTTAGGTAAGAAGTCTAGATTTTTTATGTTTCATGGTGACCAAGTACGTGGCTTCGCAGGATTTCCATGGTATGGATTTGGTAAAAAGATACAAGGTTGGAAAACATTAGCTAGTCAAGGACTAATGGAAGACTTTGACTACGCAGTAGCAGGACATTTCCATACACCTAATACACAATACATTAACGATATAAGGTTTTGGTGCAATGGTAGCACAGAAAGTTACAATACATTTGCACAAGAACAGTTAGCTAGCATGGGAAGACCATCACAATTCTGCTTGTTTGTTAAACCTGACAAAGGTGTTACAGCAGAATACCTTGTGAATCTTGAATAAAATGCTATGATGAAAGTAGGTAATTTATGCAGATTGTTAATACAATATGTCCTAGTTGTGGTTGGCAACAAGCTTGCCATAAAGGCTATCTTACTTGCACCAACGAGATGTGTAGGAATAAAAACAAAGCAAAAATTGTTGATAGCTTTACGTTTAAAATTACAGCATAGGTATAATACAATTCAGGAAGGAGAGATATGAAGTTCAATCTTAATGATTACGTAATGGTTGAAGACCGTATACGTGATTTCTACGACAAATTCCCAACAGGAAGAATAGAAACCAAGTTAGTACAAGCTACTGATAATCTAGAAAGTGTGGTTGTATTCGCATCTATTTTTAAGGATGACGCTGCGGTGCAACCATTAGCTACCGGTTTGGCACAGGAGGAGAAAGGACAGGGTGGATTCGCAAATGAGTATTCATGGGTGGAAAACGCTGAAACTTCTGCAATCGGTAGAGCCTTAGCCAATGCAGGCTTTCAGAAAAAAGGAGAGCCGAGACCCTCACAAGAGGAGATGACTAAGAAAGACAGAGTTACAGGTGGTACAGATAACAAACCGTATGGGGATACAAAGCCACCTGTACCTGTAAAAAAAAACCCCCCTTCTAAACAAACAGTAAACGAATTAAAAGTAACTACTAACATGAAGAACTTAGTGTTTAATATGTGTAATGAAAACAAAGAGTTTGCTAGAACTACATACGAATCTGCATACAAACTTGTAACACTTAAAGGTGCAGACAAGAATGTAGAAAATTGGGATACACAACAACAAGGTAAATTCTTAGATGAAGCTGAGAAAGTAGTTGCTAGGTATGCTAAAGAAGGTAGTCAAATGAAAGAGTGGGATGACAAAACAGACGTTGAAAAAATAGAATCTGTATTTACAAAAGGTACAGTAGAAAAAACAGGAGATGATATGGCAGACATACCAAGCGGTAAATGGGAACAAGACCCAATGAGTGATGCACAAGCTAACTTCATGGACACACTTATCAATGAGTGTATAGATGCAGGTGGTAGTGCTGAACTTGTAGCACAAGAAGCAAAGGCTAAAGTCAATTCAGGTGAAATGACTAAGAAACTTGCTAGTGAATGGATAGATAAACTAAAAGAAGCTAAGTCTTAGATTGTTCTTTGTTTAGTTTTTCCATACTGTAGTTGTAATCTTTAACAAAAGTTTCAACTAACTTGTCAATGTTACGAATGTTAGGTGGTGTGTTAGTAAGCACACTACCACATTCATCAGATAAATCTAATGCCCACTTCTTTAATCTTTGTGGTGTACTAAATATGTTAGTATCTTTTTTTCTTCCCACTCTTACCACCATTATTCTTTTTTTTCTTGTATGTTTTCATAAGTCTCCTACCACTTGTGCCTGCAAGCCCAATAACCTGCAGTAAACTTGTCTTTCTTAGCTTTGCAATTGTGTCGTGCGTGGAATGCTTTGTTCCTTTTAGTACCTTTAGGACTACCTTTTTTACCTTGTTGTCCGAATCTTACAAGCCTAACTTCACTACCTTTTTTTGCTAGTACCGCATGCGATTTACTAGCGTTAGGAGTACGCTTAGGTTTGTTGTAACCTGAAAACTTCTCACCTCTGTATGTAACACTCATCTTTTCTTAGGCTTTCTTTTGTAAAGTTTCTGTGACCTAGCTGTATGTTTAGCTCCTGTGTGTATAGTTCCGTCTTTCATCTTGTGTGTTTTACCTTTGTAAACATTACCTGACTTAGTATACAAAGGCATTACTTACCACCACAGCAACCGCCACCACAGCAATCCATTACTTCCAACCTTTTTGCATTTGCTTGTATGCTTTTTTACTTATAGTGCTGTTCTTTTTACTACGGCTAGTACCCTGTACTTTACGCCTATGTATGTTAGCTACTAAAGAGTTCTTGCCTTTACCATGTGGCATTACTTACTCACTTTCTTAACAGGTTTGCCTAGCTTTTTCTTTGCAAATTCTTTTACAACTACCAAAGCTGAAGATGCACCTGAGATAGCAGCAATTTGCACAGCACTAGCATCAACGCCAACGAGTGGTGCAACCGTGATAGCACCGATAAAAGCTTCAACAAATGTCCACAAAGTTTTTTCTAATAATACTTTATATTCGTCACTCATCTTATCATTTTTCCTAACTTCAATTTGTTTTCTATTGCTTCTAGTTTAGCATAAATTTTATCTAATTGATTCTGTATAAGGTGAGGATGTACCATATCAGGTGGACTTTGATTACTTATTGTGGTAATAGGTAAGCCTTCTATTATAGATTGTCTCCATGCATCACCGGGACAACTTGTTTGTTTAAAAGAACTGTGAGGTCTAAGCTCTCCACCTACTTCTTTGTGGAGGTATTTAACAGCTCGAATAGCTTTATTTGAAGGCTTGTCGGTAGGATTGTTACCACCCAACCAACACACAGCAACATAATGCTTGTTGTTATAGTTAATTTCTTGCCTGTTGTTGCCACCTTGTGCAGCACTCCTGTTTCCAAATCCTCTTCCTTCATATATTTGACCTGTATCTCCTACTAAAAAATTGTATGCTACATCATTCCACCCTCTATCTTCTTGATGTAGTCTTTGTATTTGTTTACATTGGTCTATCTCTGCCTGATTACCCACCGCAACAGGGTAGGCAGACCAATGTACAACGAGTCCTTTTACTTCTCCTAGTGTACTAAACTTAGTTTTATTAGGTTTAGCACCCCAATCTTTTCTACTTATTATTTTCACAGTTATCACTCCCGTGTTTACAATCACATAATTGCACGAAAGAACCATCTTTCTTTTTCTTAACCCAACACATGTTAATTGTCACCTCCAAGTTTAAATAATAACTCAGTAAAGTTATTTTCTAACATGTCTAGTTCGCTATTTATTTCCATAACCATTGTATCACATGCATTTTGGTGTGACTTTATTTCTTCTATTGAGTTAAATACCCAACCAAATGCACCCATAAATGCAGTAAATACCAATGGTATTATTGTTTTTGTATCTATTTTTAAGGTTGCCATAGATGAAATTATATCATACTATTTTTTAAAATCTTTTCTTTGTTGAATGTATGATTTACCTCTCCACATTTCACCTTCTGAAAAAGCACGTTCTTTAAAATGTGCTTGTGCTTCAGGACTATCATATTCATATTGTTTTAAAACACTTACAGTATCTATATCTATTTCCATAATATGAAGAAAAGGGTCACCTACATTTAATTCAAATGTATCCCAATTATTTTCAAAATTCCAAAAAGTATTTACATTTAAAGTGCTAGTTATTCTAGTATCTACTACACCTTCAACAATACTAAATGGTCTAGTACCTGACCAAAAATCATTATGTAAGTATAAACCTTTGCCTTCTTCTGCTTCAAAACGATAAGGTAAATAAAATTTATGAGAACCTTTATTAGTAGTTTCTATACCAAAATAATCAGTATTTACTTGTTCTTGTGAGTGTTCTTCACCTAAAGCTTGACCACCGGGTCCTTCTATCCATATACTTTGACCAACTCTAGCTGCTTTTATGTGTGTCCAAGCAGGTACTATATATCCTATTTTTAAATAATCAGATATACCCGGACAATGTTTTACGTTAGGTATAATATTTCTATCTTTTTCAAATCTTTCCCAATGTTTTTCAAAAGCTTTTGACATACTCTCTGCATCTTCACAAGGTTGTACAGTTTGTTTAACCGGGTCTACTATACATTTATTACAGATAAACAAATGTTCAGTTGCTCTTACAGTATTTAAAGAACCCTTTGCTAATGAACCTACTTTATAATTATCTGCACTTATAGTTGGATGGTTACCTAATAATTTTTTATGATATTCTCTGCTTGTAACAATATCGGGTGCATTAGGGTCTAGTTTATATACTTTCACAATAAACTATTAGGTCTTCTTTTAAGTGCTCTGTTATACAAAGAGCCTACATTGCTTACTAAATCAGTAATGTTAAACACTTTTAAATGTTCTTTTTCATAGGTGTCATTCCATTGTTTGTAGTTTATATTTACATTTTTATTAAATTTTATATAACATATAGGTTCACCTTTTATTAATCTAACATTAATTATCTGCATATCATCTAATTCAAAACTAAATGCAGGATGTACAGACCTTGACCATGCATAAGGTTTAAACCCACCTCTAACAAAATTAGACTTAGGTATTGTATGTTTAGTACTGTAATCAGGAGGTAGAGTTTCAATAAATAATTCTTTATCATCTGTAAAAAAATAATATGGATAATTAATTTGAAAGATAAGTAACCCATCATTCATTCTTAAAGTGTTCATACTAAAAAAATTATCATCATTTATTTCACTATTCTTTAATACAAAATGGTTATATCCTATTTCTAATTCTGCGTTGTAAGGTTGTATTAATGCATAAGTATCATGTGATAATTTAGTATGTGCAGGACATTTTGTTTCATGTATTGTTTTAATTAATTTAGGTTCATCAAATAACAACTCAGCATCTGGAGTTCTTATAGAATAGTTAACGTTTATTTTTTTTGAATTTTTAAATAACATATCCACCTTATATTATATTAGGTAAACTCTCCAAACCATTCAGAAAAATCTTGGTCTGTTACTTCATCAATAAATACGGGAACTTCTTCTATTCCTGTAATGTACCCTTGTGCTACTTGCCAATCATAAGCTTCTCTTGTATAAAAAGGCATACGATAAAACCCTAAGCTTTCAGGTAATGTTTCCATAGCATGTCCTTGCCATTCAAATTCTTGTATCCATTCAGCATCAGATTGCGGAAATCCATTACCACCTTCAGCTACACGTTTAGCATAAGTAACATAACATACAGGTTGTTTACTTCTATCTACAAATATAGGTGTAGTTACTTCACCTTTAGTAGGATGTGTCCATGTAATAGGTTCAACATCTGCATCATCAAACATAAATCCGTCCATTAAACACCTACTCCTGATATTTTAGTGAAGGAACCTGATTCTCCTGATTGTCCCGCATATTCAAAATAAGCTGCATTGTTTACATTACCACCATTTTTACCACTTACATTACCTGTAATGCTTGCAGATATAGTACCACCTGCTATTAATAATATTTTTCCTCCACCTGCACCACCACCACCGTAAGCATAAAGTTGTCCTGATGCATTACCTCCTGCACCATCTGCATTACAATTGATAGTTCCTGAACCTGATATATCTCCTCTAGCAGCCATTATAAATAAACCACCTGTACCGTGTCCACCATTTCCACCACCGGGGTTACCACCGCCTCCACCTAAAGCATAAGAACCACCACCGTTACCAACTCCACCTTTACCACCATAACGTTGAGTTCCTCCAAAACCTCCGAATGTACCCGCATTACCTGCTCCGCCTGAATAAGGTGAACCTTCATTAGGGTTTCTAGCTTTACCGGCATTAGGTGCACTACCGCCCATTGTTGCGTTATTAGCAGATGTTGTGTAGTTATAACTGTTACTAGATGTTTGCGGCATCTTGCTCATAAAAGTAGATAAATCAGATAATATTTGATTATTATCAGTTGAACCATTACCAAAATCAGAAGTTGTATTATTAGCACTACCTGTTTGTCCGGATTTAATCCAACCCCATACCCATGATGTATCGGCAGGTGTACCGCCATAACCACCACGAACTTTAATTGTTCCGTTTATAGTTGCATCTCCATCAACAATAATAATGCAACCTCTACTGTCATTTGACATATTTAAAGTATTACCGGATGATAAGTTAAAAGAAGAATATTGTCTAAATACCATATCTCCATCATTACCATTTGCGTTAGTTACATTTAATGTATATGTTGCCATTTTATCTCCTAGTCATTCATGTCGCTATAAGCACCATCACTACTGTCACCCCAATAGTTAGGTTCTATTACTATATTAAATTCTCTTGGACTTTCATTACCATTGTCATCACTAGCAGTTACTGTAAAAGTACTTGTAGTGCTACTTGTAACTTGGTCCGGTGTACCACTAATGGTAGCAGTTCCATCACCATTATCCACCATTGACAATCCTGAAGGTAGTGAACCTACAGTAATTGCAAAGTTTTCACCGTTGCCTGCTTCGTCTGCTGCTTGTAAAGTTATGTTGCTATCTTGTGAAGCAATTGTTTTACCCGGTCTAAATGTACCTAAGTTACCTGCAGCAGTTGTCCATTCAGGACCATCAGCATCTCCTACTGCGAATAAAGCAAATTTAGCTGCACCTACAGGCATAGTGCTCTATGAGTTTCTCATGTCCTGAAGGAATGTTACATGCGGAGTACCACCATTTACAAATAAAAATGTAACAATATCTACTGTACTTAATGTGGTACTCATAGTAAATCCTCCATTACCGCTTGTATTAGCAGTAACTGCACCCGCACCATTTACAGTTACAGACAATGTAACTCCATAAGCTGAAGAAGCGTCTTGTGTAATAATTAATTGTGCTACTGCAACACCTGATGTAGGAACATTTGTAAAGTCTATTGAGGTAATTGCTTCTGTTAATGTAATAGTTGCGACATTTCCTGATGCTAAATCTACATCTACATTACCACTTGTACTTGTTACAGCTTGTACTGTTTCGGTTAAGTCTGTTAATGTACCACCGGTATGTGCTAACTTAGCGTCTAATTGTGTCTGTGCGTCAGATGTAAGTCCACCAATATATTGAAACTCTGTACTTGTTACGGAACCATCAGCAATCTTTGTAGCATCTAGTCCTGTTATAGTTGTAGCAACATCTTGTGTGCTTGAACTTATTGTACCTGTAACATCACCTGTTAATGCAACGTCATTTAATCTATCATGTAAATCCTCAAACATTTCACCTACTACTGACATACGGACAGTTGTACCTGTGTCGTGAGGAATGTCAGGAGAGTGTCTACCTTCAACATCTCTAGTACATGTTATTTGTAATGTACCTGTGTTGTGTGAAGTTACATTTATTACTTCTCTGTTAGTTGTGCTATCAGGGTCTATAACTAAATAGTATGGTGCGTCTATGTATGTTGTACCATCTGATGTAGGTAATGCACTAAGAGTTATTGTAGTGTCACCACCGGCTACATTGCCGTCTAATGTTGTTTCAAAAAAGTTACTGTATTCAGCTGTTTGTAATGTCATTAAGCTTTCTTCTCCGTTACTACTGTATCACCAAAACGTGATAATCCAAAACTTGCTAGACCTATTATAGCAGAATAATTAATGTCGTCTGTTAAATCTATATCTTCATCTATAGGTAAATTACCTATAGTATCTATATTTAAAGAACCGCCCTCTTTAAGTAACATTAACATTGACATAACTAATATCCTACCATAATATATCTAAGCACCAAATCTCATTACACCTAACATTTCACCACCGAGTACATTACGTGATGATACAGGCTGTACTGTTGGTTGTCTTGTTCCACGTATAGTTACAATAGCAAACAAAAAATCACTACCAATTACTTCACTACTTTGAATTGGATATGTAACTCTTTCTACTACACCTCTTATGACTTCATTAGGTTGGAATATCTGTAAAGTAATTGCATCACCTTCAAGTTGTCTAAGCTTTTCATATAACTTGTCACCTAACCCTTTGACAATTACAGGTTTTCTACCCGGTCTTTCGACTCTATCTGATATGTTTATTGGTATTTGTGCAACTACTAACTCAGGTCTAGCCAACGCACGAAATTGTATCGATTTAACTTTAGGAGTTTCTACACCGTTGTCAGATTTTAAAATCAGTTTTCCAATAATATATCTTGCTACAGGATTTATCTGTTTTTCTAAATCACCTGAACCTGAGTTCTGTACTATGCCTTGTAAATATGAACCATTCTCAGGATTATCTAAGTCTTCAAACTTATTACTGTACTTTAATTCTACTTCCGTATTTTCCCCAAGTTCTAATGTTGATACAGATGCACCTACAAATTGTTTTTCTTCTGCGGTATAAAAGTCTGCTGCTGCAGTAACTATATAACCTTCTGAACAATATGTAGATGACTCTTTATAAATTGCTTCTCCTTCTACAGTTATTAAAAACTTTGAGGTTGTATCACCGGAGCGTGTCAATCCTAATACTTTAGCATTACTACTACTACCACTATGAGCTATTTGTAAATCTCTAGCAAATCCTGATGTTGGTAAATAATATCTCCATAGGTATGTGTTGTCATCATCTTCTTGTACACCTACATAGATACTATCTCTTGATACATAAGCTGATTGTGGTGCAGAGTTTACTGTAGTTACCCACTCTTTGATTAATTGTCTGTTAGCTAATACATACAAATCATCTGCTACTACTAACTGTGCTCTATAAAATCTACCAATGTTAGATGCTTGTTCTTTTGTACCAAAGAATACAATACCTTCTGCTGCTGCTACAGTATGTACTTCCTCAAAACCTATACGTGTTTGTCCTTGCAGTACTAACAATCCACTTTGGTCATCTTCTTTTAATGAATATATATTGCCGTCTGTAGCAGACACAAGTATTGCAGCACCTGCATCTGTAGCACTAGAGTAAGTATGAGTAGGTTCTGTTCTACTAATGTAAGTAGAAGTAGACAATTCTGATGACCATGTAGTATCAAAAGGATTTACTTCCCATAAATATGCAGCGTCATCATTGTGTCCTGCAATTATAAATCTACCTTTTTCTAACCATATACCATTTAATTTTGTTGTTCCATCAGAGCTTGTGTTCTCACTTGTCCATGTAGTTCCGTCATACTTTATTACTTCGTGATTGTTTCCGCTACTATCTGCAGTTATAAAATATACTTGATTACCAAATGCTACTCCACCTGTAAAGTTGTAATTGATTGTTAATGCTGTATATGAAGCATCAGATACTTCTGCCCATGTGTCACCATTGTTAGAAGATTTAATTATTGTGTTACCATCTGACACATACAAAGTTCCATCAGTTGTTCTAACCATATAGTTATTACTGTTAGTAAAAGAGTACTTACTTTCTGTTGTATATAACAAATGTACATTATATGCAGTATCTTCATCACCATGAAATACATCTATGTTTTTACTATCCCAAAATCTAGATACATCATCAGGTTGTCCATTAGCTCTATGTGCAGTATCTAATCCTTGACCACCTTTAAAATTATTACGTGAATATATACGACCTAAGTTAGAAGTAAAGTCTTCTGCATTTTGTGCTACATTAATTCTATTTTGTTGGTTCTCAACATCAGATGATTGTATAACTAATTGTCTGCCTTCTTGCGGACCTGTAGAAGTACGTAGTAATAAATTTCCTAAACGTAAATTATATCCATATCTTTGTGGATTTTGTATGAGGTCAGTAGTTGGTATCCTAGGCATTACTACCCCGGATATACAATACTGTTTATTGTTACAGGCTCAGGGTATCTAGCTCTTAAATCTTTTCTCGCTTGTTGTATTAATAATTCTTTGTACTGTAGTAAAGAGTTTCTAATACTGTTAGCAGAGTTTACAGGAAAACTTTGTACTGCCATTTGTTCAGTGATGTATGATGCAGTTGCACTAGGTATATCTCTAGCTGATATAACTTGTGCAGCAACACCTGCCATTATTATTGGCTCATACTCTGCTTCTAATCCTATAGAACTTAATGTAGTATCTTCGTCTGTTACTCCTTTAAACTTTTTCTTAAAAGTAACAAACACAGATTTACCTGCGTCTACTCCATAAAACTGTACACCTTTTACAACTAATGGACCTTCAGTATGAGTTACAGTATGAGTACCATCACTATCTGTCCATGTAAATCCATTAGGTAAATCAATTAATTCAACTGATACTCCTCTGTATTGGCTACCTGTTTCATCTGCATTGTTAGCAAATGATACATATTGGCTAATAGCTGAGAGTGGTGCAACTAAGTAGTTGTCATTATTTACTGAATCTAATACTAGAAAACCTGATACTGATGTAAGTTCTTTTGTTTCAGTAGCAAATATTGTGGGATACAAAGTTTCTATTTGGTCTTTTACTGCATCATATACAGCTTGTCTTGTAAAGAAAGGTTTAATTTTAATTAAATCTCCTATAGCATGTGTAGTCGCTGTTGTTCCTCTTACTCCTCTTTCTACTGTAACTGTGTTATCAACAGTATCAATTGACTTACAGTACATTAGTTCTTTTCCTATTTCAATAACAGTACCTGCGTCTAGTAAATCTTCTTCTTCTATAGATAATAAGTTTCCGTCAAAGGATACGGAAGTTGAAGTTGTATCTGTTATAGCTGTGTCAAGATATGTATAACTAATTAAGTTATCAGGTGTTTCAAGATATTCTCTATAAACTCTATCTACGAGGTCACCAATGGTAGTACTCATTGTTTACCTAGCTACTTCTAAATACTAATTTAAATGTTCTATCTGCTGCTTCTGTTCCATTAGAAGTAATTCTAATAAAACCTGATGATGCAAAAGCCCAACCACTTGGGTCTATTCTAACTACATCTCCTGCTGTAATGTTGTATGTTACTGCAGTACCATCTGTTTCTACTACGTCATACCAATTAGTACCATCAACACTAAAGTCAAATGTTAATTGTGAACCTGTAACTGTAGCAGGACATACTATTGCAGCTAGAAGTAAACCATCTGTGTTTACTTTTACGGAATTACTTGCGTCTTCTGAAACGTCTATTAAACAGCTTTTTACTTTTGTTTTCATATCTACCTTACTATAGCACAAGATGAGGGTGGAGGTGGATTTCCACCCTACATCTTGCAATTATTATTTAATTAGGGAGCTGCTATGTCGCTAATCTTCAAGTGGTATTGTGGAGGACCGAAGTCAAATCCCATTTCCATGTAGATAGCTTTAGCTACTCTTGCATTATCTGATTGGTCAATGTCTCTTACAAAAACAGTTCCTTTACCCGGAATGTTTGTGAAGACAGGTGATACGTATGCTAAGTCTACAATGTAGGCTGCTGTGTCACCAAGGACATTGCTATCAAGAACCATCATTCCGATAGAACCAAATGGTGTAATAATTGTATCGACATCGATACCACCAACGTTTCTATCTCTTGGAAGAATAGTACCTGTTAATGCACCTGAAACTGTAGGGCTTGCCAATTGCTTGTTAAGCTCTAATAAGTTAGCAGATGATACCAAAAGTACAGGTTGTTTCATAGGTGCAGATGAGTCATACATGACTTTCAATGCTCCTGCGATACCGTCCCAATGAATCTTTTGGTCTGTTCCGCCTGATGTTTCATCATCAGTATTGTAATAGATGTTTCCGCCTGTTAGTGCGAGGTGTGCATCTAAACCTCTAAATTGTCTGTCGTCAGTACCTGCAAAGTCAGCTGCTGTACCATCGTTGTATGTACCGTTAATAGCAAAGTACTCAACTTCTTTAGCAATTTTATCAAGTGCTAATTCCATTTGCTCAGCAAACTCATCAGTTATTGGATTGCCACCGAATAGAGCTAGTCTACTTGATGCGGTTGTTGTTCCGTCTCCATCTGATTCGTTATATGCTGTGTTGCTAAGATTAAATACATTCTGTTGATTGTATGTAGCTAGAGCAGTATATGACATTTTGACACCTTTATGGAAGATTTGAGTTACCTGATTATATGCAACTCTGTCTCTACCAAGATACTCTGTAGGTGCTCCACCTTCAGTTCCTACGTCAGCTGCAGCTGTTACAGTTGCAGAGTCAGCAGTTTGAAACTGAAAGAATGTGGATTGAATGACTTTACCACCACCGGTCATTCCGCCTACAGCAGCTGTGAAAGGTGTTCTTTGACCGCCAACACGAAATAATTCACCGTGAAAGTTATTAATAAACTTACTGTAAATCGGGTTAGCTGAACCTAATGCTGCCATTATTTTCTCCTAGTTAGTTATCTTATACTTATTTTTTTTCTCTCTCATTAATTTGGTCAATCAATGAAACTTTTGCACGTATAGCATCTTTAACGCTACCTTTCGTGATGACATCATTGAGTTGTTCCATGATGTCCTGAGATTCATTTGGATTGCTAACAGTACCTAATTGTTGAACTCTTTGCTCTGACGCTATTACTTGCTCTACTTTACTTGCAGGTTCTTCAACAGGTGCTTCACTCACACTTTGGTTTGACACGTAGTTAAACTCATCTGCAACAAATTTGCTAATTGAATCTTTATCAACAGGACCATCGTAAAGTTTTGTTACAGCTTTACCTAGTCCCTCATTGGCGTTTAATCCCATTTCACTAAGAGTAAGACCAACAAGTTGTGACTCAGCTTCTTTGCGTCTTGCTTGTTCTTTTTTCAATTGTTCTCTAAGACCCTTCGGACTATTTTCCTCATTGTCTATATCTGTATATTCCATTTTTTTCTCCGTTATCTCTAGCTATAAACCATTACACAATCAAACGCTAGGTTAAATGATTGGGGTTTTGTTTTTAGACACTACGAATTAAATACACAATAGGACACGTAGGATATCCTATCGGATAAATTGCAGGTCTATTTTCAGCGGACCACGCAACGCAGTTAATCTAGTATAACACTAATCTTCAACAAGTCCAACTACTTGTCCTGTTTCTGTAGTAGCTGCACCTATGCTTGCAGACTCTGCTGTAGCAGCTGCACTTGTTATTCTAGTAAAAGTTGTTAAAGCATCTGCATCTAAATCTACAAATGCTGATAAGTAATCATCAATACTTAGCATTTCATCTTCGCTTATAGCTGAGCCTTGTGCTCTTGCTTGTTGTAAGGCTACACGTTTTAATATATTTGCTGCACTACCAAATGTTTGTGCGGCTTCTGCAACGCCATATCCTCTTTCAAACAAATCTAATGCAATACCTTTTGATATATTAAATCCTTGTAACGCTGCTTCTACACCTATGTCTGCTATATTAAATCTTTCATCCAACAATAATGAATCAACGTCAGGTGCAATGGCTAGTAAGAACAATGCTTCATCTGTCATTTCTACAGTTCTGCCTTGGTCAGCAAAGAACTGATTGTATTGGTCAAGTACTAATTCTTTATTAGGATTATCTAATACATTAGACCTTATCTCCTCTAACCTTGATGAGAACTCTTGTGGGTCTACTTGGTTTTTAAACAAGTCTGCTTTCTTTTGTTGTAAAAAAGGTAAGAAAGGATTTAATCCTTTTTCTGATAATGCTACGTTATAGTTTCTTTCTGTTGATACATACTGAGATATTGTATATATAGCAACACCTTGGTCATCTTTAATTCCCGGAAATGCTTGTTCTAAAAATGGACTATTGTACATTGCATCTTCTGCTAAATCTGCTGAACCTGTTTTAATCCATTCATTAATAAATACTTCTACTAATTCTCTAGCACCACTACGTCCCTTGAGTTGTGGATTGTTAGCTAAGTATTCGTCTACTGTTGATATTTTATTTCCTGAATCATCTGTACGTGTAGTTCTTCTATCGTATTCACCCTTAGATATAGCAGAATACCCTTCATCAACTAATGCATTATATTCTTCGTTACTACCTGCTGTTCTTAAATTACCATCACCATCAACTAGATAAACTACAGTATCGTATTTACTACCGGGTACATCTGTGTATATAAATTGACTATCAACTATTTTATTTGTTATAGGACCTGCCATTAAAACTTCTCCTCAAACTTAGAGTCACCTAATTTATTACTCAGTAATCCATGAACTATATTCTTAGTATACTGATTACCATCTCTCATACCGTCACCTCTAGATTTTTCTAGCATTTCTCCATAATTTAAATACTTGTAAGCATCAAAGTCTTCATGAGTTATAGACATGTTTCTACCTTGATTAGTTATCATAGCTTCATTAAAGTACAAGAATTGTGTGTATGCATTACTACCTTTTAATGCATCAGGTGCACCTGCATCCCATATAGCTTGTAATTCATCTTTTACTTTAGCTTTACCTTCCTCTGTATCATACATAGATTGCCATGCTTGCATTTTCTTTTTATCATTTTTAATTTGTTCTGCTGCTCTACCACCTATAATGTTGTCTATATCATCAGAAACAAGTGCTCTATTCTTAGTAACTTCTAAAGTAAGAGGGTTATTAACACCATATATAGTACCTTTTATACTGTCAAAGTATTCATCAAAGTCTGAACCTAAGTCTTTATCCATAAACATTTTTTCTACAATGTTTCTTAATACTGCTTCATTCTGCACATTACCTTCTGTCCATAAAGCTCTAAGGTTTTCATATACATCAGGATTTTCAAACTCAAAGTTACCTGCATAATCTGCTAGTACGGTATCTAATACTTCTTTTTGTGATTGTTCCCAAGCTGCCATAGCACCCGGTCCTGTAAGTTTTGCATTAGTGTAATCTATTAATCTAAAGTTAAACTCTGTACCAATTGGTAGTGCATCTTGTATAGCTTGTCTATCTATTTCTATACCTTGTATTGCAGATTGAAACACTATATCTAGTACTGCATCATATTCTTCTGTTAAATAATCTCCCCATTTTTCTATAAACTTCTCTGCTTGTATATTCATTAATTCAAATGGGTCAAAGCCTCTTTGATTTAAATAAGCAGGAGGTAGTTGATTCATCTTACCTAAGTTAATTGATTCAGCAATAAAAGTATCTGATAATGCAGAGCCATCATAAATCTTTAATGTTTGTACAAAAGCACCTGTATTGTCTTGTAGCTGAACTTCTTCTCCTAAGCTAGGACCATTAGGGTCTGTATATTCAAAGAAAGCAGATACTGTTTCTCCTGCAATTTGTTGTGTAAATACTATGTAGTATGTATTACCTTTCTTATATAAGATACTATCAGCATTGCTAGGTACTTTACTTAATACAGGGTGATAGCCGTATTTACCTATATTAGGGTCACTATTTGGTACTCCTGTTGTTCCATCTATTAGTGGTTGATTCATTTAAGACCTCCCGGTATTTCGTATATGTCTTGTGGTTTTTCTAATATATATTCAGGGTCATTAAATCTTTCATTCTTATCTACATTAAACATTTTCATTTTTCTCATTTGTTTATTAATAAATCTTCTACCACGACTATAGAAATCATCTCCATAATTATAAGTTAAATGTTTAGTTTTTGCTAGGTCTGTGTATCTATTTTGTATATTTGCTAACCATTCTTCTTCTGAATCTGCTTTATAATTATCTGCTATAAATTCTGCTCGCTGTCTAGCTTCTTCTGCTTGTCTACCTATATTACGAGGACCACCTTCCATAAAACCTTCAAACAATTGACCAACAACTGTAACTATATTTTCAGCACTTTTGTATTGTCCCTCTAATGTATCGTATGTAGCACTTCTAGCATTGTATGTAGCTTGATTTATAACGCCATTTTTTAAATCTTGTTCTAATTTTAATCTTTTATTTTGTATATCTTCACGTGCTTTAAATGGTGCTTCCATAATTTTTTGTATAGGATAAAAAATCTTGTGTATCGTTTCTTGTCCGGGTTGTGTATATGCATGTTCTATAAATTCATCATAACTCATACCTGCAGTATCTTTATTATAAGCATTTACCGCATATAGCATATCAGCACCAAAAGCTGCTGCGTTAAGTTTTCCATAAGCACGTACAGGTCTGTACACTAAGTTTTGTTGTAAGTATGCTGATTTAGTAGTTCTATACCAATCTTCAAATGCTGCTGCATTTAACGTAACTCCCGGCTTTGTAGGTATAAACCCTGCTTTCATCTTAGGTTGTTTAACAACTCTAGGGTCTGTATCAGATGCATATACAGGTTGACTTAGGTAATAACCAACGTATACTCTTGGTCCACCTTTACCTGCATGCTTGTTATAGAAGTATGGTAACTCTGTAAGTGTTCTTAAATTTCTAAAATATCTTTTAAATGGACTTACTTTTTCGTAAGGAACTACAGATGATTGCGGTCCTCCACCTGTATAAAACGTAAGTTCTTTACCTTTACCAAAATTATATTGATACTTAGCTTTACTGTATCTTACATTTTTAGCTGCATCTACTATGTTTTTTAACACAGTAAAGTCTCTTGGTTGTTTAACTCTTTTAAATGGTGGTGCTTTAAATGCATTTCTAAATGGGTCACCTTCACCAAAGTTAGCACCTTTAACTAATGCAGGTTTACTATCATCATATAGCATAGAGAATTTACCACGCAACACTAAGTCGCTTGGACCTTTAGGTGGACCCATTGGTATTGCTTCACCCCTAGGTTGTACTATTTGCCAACCTACAGGACCACGTATTGTTAAGTCTTTACCAATACCTGAACCTAATTGTGGTGTTAAAGGTATGTTAAACATTTGTGCAATATCTGCTAGTCCATTTCCTTTTCTTAAATGAGAAGTTATTTCGTCCATTTCTAATGCATATGTTCTATCTATATTTGTTTGATTGTATAAGTCTTGTAAAAACCCATCACCTAAATCTTTAGCAAACTGCATCAAATACATTGCACTTAAATCTTTAAAGTTAGTTGGGTTTGCAGGTCCTAGTTCAGGTGTTACAAATCTATCTTGCATAATCTTGTATTTCTCTAATGTATCATCCCACCATTGTCCTATAGTTTTTTTATCTTTAGTAAACTCATTACTTCTAAACTCATCAAATGTACCTTCATATATGTTGTAAGTTCCTGATAATAATTCTTGAACTCTTTGATGATAATCTGCAGGCACACCTTGTTTAGTAGGTATATCTTTTAACTCAATACCTTGGTCAAACTTATGCTTTAGATAGAGAAAATATTCTTTATCTATATTTTGTAATATTTTAAACTCTTTGCTTGTAACTTCTGCAGGTTTCATAAGCCCATTTTCTTCGTCAAAAAATATTGTATTGTATATTTCATCAGCTAATTGCAATCCATTGTCTAATGTTTTTCTACCAAGCTTTGGTTCTGTTAAATCTAGCAACACATCAACGTATTGTGCTATTTCGAAATTAACACCTTTCTTGCTTAATACATCTTGTATTTGTTTCATATCTTCTATGTCTAGTGATTTATTTCTAAGAAGAATAGGTGCAATAAAGTTAGTAAACAATGTAGAGTTAGTCACATTTGTTGCACCACCTAAGATATATTCTTTTGGTATTTTTAATTTAGCTAATGGAAAAGCACCTGCATCATCTAATCCATAAAAAGTTTTAGCTCCTTTTTCTGCAACGAATTGCCTACCGTACATTATTGCCCTAGCATTAGCTAACTTGTATGCTTCATCTAAACCACTTTCTAGATAGTCAAATGTAATTTCTAATTTCTTAACATCTTCAGGAGCTGCGTTCTTTAATGTGTCTTTTTTAATCTTTTCAAATAAAACTTTAGTAGATTCTATTTCAAGCTCTAATTCTTTCATAAGAGCTTCCATACCTATTTCTTCACCTAAAGTATCTGCATATAAATATGAATTTAAAAACCCGTTACGTAAAAGATTATTGCTATAGTTACCACCTAATCCTGTATTGTTTACAAAGTTAGTAGGTTGTTCTACTTGTAGTAAATGAGTTATAGCCATAGCTACTTCTTTAGTCATAACTTCAGCAAATGATTTTGTTGGGTCTGTTAATACTAACTGTATATGATAAAAAGCATCTGCTCCTTTAGAAGGTGCTACAACAAATGGATTAAAGTTTTTACCTTGTTGTGCTTTTATATCCCACTTATTAGGAATATTAGACACTAATTTAAATTGAACACCTGTGCCTGACATAAGTTTGTTATATTCGAAAACCATATCGGACAATCTTTTTTTAGATACATTTTTAATTTCGTTTACTCGTTCAGGTTGTATATCAAATGTTTCTCCTGTGCCTGTCAATAATTTAAAAACATTACCTTTTGCTATCTTGTTTTTAAACTCTTGCCAATTAAATTCTTCACCTATTCCTAATTTAGAAACTTCTGCATTAAATACTTTTTCTATATTTTCAGGACGTACAGCTAATCTTTTAAGATTTGTTTCAAGTACAAACATCATGTAATTTAAAGCAAACGGGTCATCTGTCATAACTCTATATAGTTCAGGAAAGTCATCAGGTGGAAATACTTTTTGTAAAGTCTCAACAATATCCATTGCTTCTACACCTTCAATTTGACCACCCGATAACAATTGGTCTGACACTTCTGTTATATATTCTCTCAAACTTTTAGTATTATCAAAATCTACTGTTGGTGGTTTACCTTTGTCTGTTAGTTTGTATACTTCGTCTATCAATAATTTTAATGAACCGTTATCTACAAATGATGATTGTGCTAATAAAGGTAAAACTGTTTGCATACTGTTAATCATTGCTTCATTATTTATTACAATTGCACCATACTCATCTACGAATGCTTTAATAAATTTATCTTGTACAGCAGGATTAACATTTGTATCATTCATCATTAACGCTTGTAATGCTGTAGGTGACGAAGCAAAGAAATTTTCTAATCCATCTTTAAAAATGTGTGGTAGTAATGATGATGCAAATTCTTCAGTAATCATTCTTGATTTATATAATTCATCAGAAAAGTTTTCTATTTCATTACCCATGTAATTTACGCTATCTTCAGCACCAAATAAATTATCTATTCGTAAATAATTTTCACCTAGATAAAAACTTGACCAATCATAAATAATTCTTTGTAAAGCAGCAAATCCATCTATTGCATTGTCAGTAAATATACCTAGACGTTTATGTATTTTCTTTTGTCCAAGTACTTCTGAAAGTACATTAACATAAAATGTATCTGCAACTGTAAGGTCTGCTTTTGCATAAGTTTCGCTATCTAATCTTTTTAATTCATCAAGAACTACAGGTAAGACACTTTTCTTAAATACATCTGCTTCCGGTTTATCTAAGTGTTTTTGTAACTCATCTATTTTTGCAAGAACAAATTGTTCTTCTTGTGGGAACATTTGTCTAGGTTTACGTCCTTTAGATTCTGCTTCTGTAAATGCACCTTCTATCTCATTAACAATTGTAGCAAAGTCTTTTATCCATTTATATTTATCCCTGTTTCTATCATACTTGGTTAATTCCTCAGACCATTGCTCAAAAGTTTGTTGCAATCCTTCATAAAACTCTAGCAAATCTGCAGCATCTGCACCTGTTATTCCTTGAAATGAATCCATCATTGCATTAAATAAATTCATATTGTCAGTTGGTTTTTTATTTTGAAACCTAGGGTCTACACCATCTCTATCCATTATTGCACCTTGTAATATTTCAGGGTCTACGTCAGGTGGCATAGGTGGCATGAACTGACCCTCTATTTTATCTATAGCTCTTAATTTATTGTACGCATCTTTTATATCGGGATACTTAGTAAGCATTTCTATCTCTGCCATGTGTAAAGAATTTATTGTTTCATATATTTTGTTTGCTAATACTTCTTGATGACGTCCTAATGTCTGATTCATTATTTGTTCTAGCTTTTTATTATTTTTTAAATCTTCTAAGCTAGTTATTTCTTCCATAAATTGTTGTACCTGTTCCATGCTTCCTTGCATGTCGTATCCTCTACTTGCAAGTTCTTGTGCAATGTTAAGTGTTATAGCATTTAGCACAGCATTATGATGACCTAACAATTTATAAAACATAGTTAATTTACCTAAGAAATTATTTTTCTTTGCTATTTCTAATTGTTTAACATCTATAGGTTTTACAGCATTAGTTAAACCAAGTTCATCTGCAAGTAAAGCATTGACTATTTCTTGTAAAGATTCTGACATAAATACGTCAGATGATAAGTTAGCCATTAATCTTTCAACACTTAAATCTCTTGGTCCAAATTCATATGAAGTTAAGAATTGATATAAATCTACAAACAAAGGTTCTAATGGTCCTTTAACTAAAAAGTTATTTTCTACTGTTGCCGGATAATTATTTTTACCTATACGTGTTATAGCTTTAGGGTCTTGTCCATATGACCAATACCTAGCATATTGTAATTGTGATTGTTCAATTGCACGTAGTGCTTCATTAATAGCTTCTGCTTTTTTAGCAGCAGGACTAACTGTTTCTCCTACTTCTAATAACCAAAAAGGTTTTGGTTCTATTTTATTTTTAAATTTATCGTAACGTGTTTTACTTTGGTTAATAAGATATTCTATTTGTCCTTCAGGTAAATATATTCTTTCATTACCTGTTTCCCACAAGCCTGTTAAAGGATTTAGTTTTTTACTTTTTTTAAATGTAGCAGTTGGATTACCAACTAACTCAGTAAATTTATCTATATAATCTTGGTTAGGTGTAACAAGTTTATAATTACCATCTTTCATTCTTTCTGTCTTACCAAACTTATATGCTTCTAATTTTTCCCAATTAGATATTTTTACTTTAGTTTCTTGACCTTGGTCAAAGTTTGTAAGTCTTAGTTCAGGATTAGTTTCTAGTATCTTAATAGCTTCTTTTACTGTAGGTACGTTTAATTTTTTAAGAAGGTCAGCTTCTCTAATTAAAAACCCTTTTTGTTTACCATCACGTATTAAATCTACTTGTGACACAACATTTGGATTATTATAATCAGGTACAAAGCTTCCATCTTCTCCTTGTTTAGTCATAACCTTTTCCATAGGTTCATTATTAACAACGCTGTATTCATTTAAAGCAACAGGAGATTTAGTGTAATCAGGTTGTACAGAACCACCTTTCATGTTCTCTTTCATTATCTGTGGTTTAGCTAACTGTTCATAATAAGCTTCGGGACTTACTAACGCTTGTACAATTCTATCTGTTAAGTCTTTATAATATCCACCAATAACACTTGTATCACCTGTAACGTGTATCTTATATCCACTTTTACCTGCATCAAACAGTTGAGATGCACCTGTGTTTTTATCAACAAGAGTAAGCACACCATTAATGTTTTGTAACACCATACCTCTTCCAAGTAACTCTGCTTGAAATTCTTCTAACGCTCCTGCTAATGTATTGTGTTTAAAATTTTGTAAATCAATAACGTAAGTATTTTTCTTTGCATCTTGACCTTGTAATGTATAAGTGTTTACAAATAAATCTTTATCTGACACAGTTCTTGCTATTTCTTTTATCTTTTCTTTTGCTGCTGCTTCCCAATAGGTATCAGGTCTTTTTGAAGTAGATTTTTTTCTTAACGCATCAGCAACATCACGCCAATCTAAATTTGCAGGTGCATAACTTTTGATAACATAATCACGATTACCTGCATAAAATCCTAATAAATTTGCAGGTAATTTATATTCACCATACAAAGAATACATAGCAGTTTTAAGTGACACTTCGTCAGGGTTTTTACTATTAATAATAATTACATTTAAATCTGCTGCGTCTACGTTTATTTGTTTAGATAAAGCAAACTCTGCTTGCTTTCCTTTTTTCATAGACCAACCTCTGTCAAATCCTTCTTCTTTCAATCTAGGTTTTTCATATATAAAAGACTCAGCAAGTTTTAAAGCTACATCATCAAATCCCATAGCAGCTAATTTGCTAATATGATTTTTAAAATCATCACTAGCATTTTCCATTATATATCTATATGCATATGACGAATCAGGATATCTGTAATCAACCTTGTTACCTATAGGTGTTACACCATCAGGACTTTTATCTAATGTATATAAAGGTTTTAAATCATATTCTTTTCCTTTTTGTGGAAATACTTTTGGATTACTCACAGGGTTAGCAATAAATCCTGCAGGTGCAGTACCTCCTGTATCTAAACCGCTTTTCTTATGTCTTTCTAAGGCTGCTTCTTCTACACCCATTTGCCCTGAATTAATTATTATAGGATTATTTCCGAACCATGAATCAGGTTGTGTAGCTTTCCATTCTTTTAATGCATTAATCATTCCTTGACCTTTAGCATCTAATACAGGTTTATTATTTACTTCAGCTTTCTTTTTATTTATCTCATCTTGTAGTTCATTATTAAGCTTTGCTAGTACTTCAGGGTCTAATAAATCTTGCCATGCATATTTTTTGATTAGTTCTGCATCAGCTAATACAACTTCTAATATTCTTGTAATGTCGTTGTATCTATCTAATGTCATTTCAAATTTATCTACTTCACCTTTAGGATTTACTTTTTTAATGTCGTAAAAATCTGCTGCTGCTTCTGCACTTTTAATAAATAAATCTGATTGTGATTCGTTTAAGATTACTTTATCACCTACTTTGTTTGTAACTTTACGGTATGGTACTGCAGCTATAAACCCTTTTTCTATTGCTGCAATAGCTGCTAATAAGTTTGTATAAGCAGGTACAAAACCTGTAGGACCATCAGGCATACGTCTTGTTCTACCTGTTACGTCTAAGTCTTGTAGTGTTTGATTTAAATCATAATTAGTAGCAGGACCATTAGTTACCATGTTTCTATGCAAACCTTTGTAGCTAGGTGCATAAACAAGTTGTAGTATTCTAGATAGTCTTTCTGCTGTAGGTTTAGATTTATCTAATATCAATGCAGATAACTGTAAATCTCCACCTGTTTCTACAATTGATTTGTATAAACCTTTAACAAGCTTATCGTTTATTCTTCCTGTCTTTTGTGCTTTCTCAATAATTAACTTTAATGTTTTAAGTTGTGCATTAGGAATACCTACTGTTTTACCTACAACTGATAACAACGAATTAGTATCGTAAACCATCATAGGATTTTTATATGACACACCTAATGTGTGATTAAAAAACTTTTCTAATATATCTCTTAATTCTTTTTCATTCATTAGAACTTGTTGTATATCCCATCTAGTATTGATTTCTCTTTTACTTCAGTAGTGTTATCTATGTCAAATGTGTCTGTCGCTACACCGTGTAGCCATGGTTGGTCTAATCTAGTAAAGCCATATTCTTTTTCTATTATGTTATGACCTTTATCTATCTGACCATACTTGTAACTATCCCAAGCTTCACCACCAAATACACCTGCTTTTTCTCTATCATTAAATGCTTCTTTAGCAATCTTAACTTGTGCGTCAAATGTATTTGGGTCTGATGCCCATTGCAATATAGCATATTCATTCTCAGGCATTTTTAACCATAATCTTGCAGCTTCAAATAATTGTTTCTTTCTTTCTAAATCAGGGTCATCTGCTTTCCAATTATTTTTTTTCACAGTAAAAACTGTAGGACTAAAACTAAATTCATCTGTATATCCTGTATCAATCATGCTACGCATTATCATGTCAGGAAAATGATTTACATTAACTTGGAATACACCAACAGCTAATAAACCATCATCATCATATGTATGTGCTTTAGGATTAAACGCTGCTTTGTTCCAACCTTCACTACCTATACCATCTGCGTCAGCAAATGATTCCCACGCCATAGCACCAAACATATTCCATGCTTCTTCGTATGTAGCACCACCATAAGCTGAGTCTTTAATAATTTCTAATATAGCTTCATAAACTTTTTCAGGTTCTGTATGTGGTATTACATTATCGTGATGGAAGTTGTAAGACATACTAACCCAAACTACTAAGCAAAGCCCATAGATTTGTGCCATAATTTTTTTGCGTATCTCCTGCTGCAAATGCGGCATTGTCTTCTACTGCCATCTTCATTATTGTTTCTTGTATTTTGTTTTCTATAATATCTAGTGGGTCAGAAAAAGGTTTAGTAGTGCTTGAAGGTGCATTACCTGCAATTCTATCTTGTTGTGCTTTTTTATATATACTCATAGCAGCACCATATGGACCCATGTATTTACCTTCACTCATTTGTACATCTTTATATATTTTATCTATTTCACCCGCAGCAACTGCAGCTAGATAAGGGTTCATCATACCGCCTGTAATACTAGCCCATTGTGATTTAGCATCTGCTACTCTTGCCTCAAAAGAAGGTGTGACAATAACTTGCATATCTCCACCTAGTTTCTTTTTATCTTTAATCATGTTATTAACACCTGTCATAAAGTAATTGTGAAATATACTTTTCATCTCAGGACTTGCAGCTACACTACCAAAAAATGTTGCAACCTCGTCTAATTCACCTGTTTGTAATACAGCTTCTAATCCTGCAGTATTTAATCCTGCTTCTTTAAAGTCTTTAAGCAACGTTTCACTATCAGGAAGATATTGACCGCTTCTGTTTAATATACCCATAGCGTCTTGTATAGCTCTTTGTGTTGGTTGGTCTAATTGATTAGGAGTAAATATAGTTCTATCTTGGTCTCCGTAAAAACCTCCTAGGAAACCTAATTCTACTAACGCAATCTGTACATCTTGTAACCATGTCATACCACTTTGTGTTATGTGTGGGTCTGAATACAAATTACTTTCTACACCTATTTGAAATATAGGAATAGTACCATTTCCAAATTGACGTCTACCTATACTAGGATTACCAACTAATCCATAAAAATCCCCTGCCATTAAATTGCCGATTGCAATTTCCATTTGTTGTTGTGAAAGTTCATCACCTAATAAACCTGATAGTGTTGATTGAGATTGTAACCATTCTTCATATTCTCTTTCTGCAGTAGTCATTCTGCTTTGGTCTAGTATATCTCTCCACAACTCAGGTGCTTCTTCTACTAATGTAGGTAAAGCTATATCTAATGACTCTTTACGTTGTGATAAA
>MDTE01179751.1_pt1 | contig 44655 bp, 43 predicted proteins | sample 811231 | NCBI WGS metagenome assembly MDTE01 (sample SAMN05326651, study PRJNA326480) | marine metagenome | isolation source: seawater | place: Indian Ocean: Red Sea | collected 2010
CGTTGATAGGCTGGATGTGGAAGCGCAGTAATGCGTGCAGCTGACCAGTACTAATAGCTCAATTGGCTTGATTTATGCACTGAAAAAAATTTTTTGATAAAAATGTTTATAATTCATATTTTGACTTTTAATATATTGAAGTTTAAATTTCATTGACGATTAATGAATAAAAATTTTTTTAAAACCAATTTTTTAAATTCTAAAGACGTAGACTTTATAAAAAATGAATTTAAATTAAATCCCGATTTTAAAAAAATATCTAACCTTGATTTGCTTTTACAGTATGAAAAAGGAAAAATTATATTTAATAATAAATTAATCGAAAAAATTGAAAAAAATCTTGGATTAAAAAACTATATTTTTTTAAATGTAGTTAAGATATTGAACCCTAGAAATACTAATCTAAAATCAGGTTGGCACGTTGACTATGGTAATTTCGATCATCAAAGAAAAGTATTAATTAAAAAAAACAATTTTATTTATAAAATTGGATTGTACTTGCAAGAAAATACAAAAGACAAAGGTGGCGGTATAGATTTATTAAAAATGATTACTTTTAATAATTATAAAAATAAATCTTTTTTTATGTCATTTTTAAGAAAAGCTTATAATTTTTTTTTGATAAGATTTTGTGATAACACAGTGTATTCTAATGAAGGGGATGTGATTGGTTTTACTGGCTATTCTTATCATAGAACAACTCCATCAGAAATCTCAGGTGAAAAAAAAAATTATAATATTTATTTTTTGTTAACAAACTTAGAAACAATTAAAGATTCGCTCGATGCCTATGATAAAATGTATAAAACAAATAAAAAAGATCTATTATTTGAAAATATAAAGACAAAAAAAATAGATGATTTAGAAATTTCAATTATGAGTAAAGATTATTCTTCAATGGTTGAACATATTCTAGGAGATACATTATAAGATAAATTATTTATAGGCCATTTGCTATTAAAACTAGAAAAGAATATTATTACAATTTAAACTTTTCAATTCTTAAATTGATTAAACTTTCAGAGGATAAATTTGTATCAAATTTAATCAGTTATATAAGTTATACAATAAAAAAATTTTTATTTACTTTGAATTTGATTTATTAAATTTATTCAAAGATGATAAAGTAGTATTAAGTTTAAAATAATCTTTTTCAAATTTTTTTATATTAATATAAAAACTTTTGTGAGTTTTCCGTATAACTACTTTATTTTTAAATCTAAAAAATCTACAAATTATATTTACGATTTTACCTAATTTTTCAGGTTTAGAAGAACCTAAATTGTAAACATTATATTTATATTTTTTATTATTTTTAGAGATTTTAAAAATAATTTTTGCCAAATCTTCTGAGAAAATCAAATTATTAAAATAACTTTCTGGATTACCGAATGTAATTATTTTATTTTTTTTAATACTTAGAGCAATTTGTGATAAGAAATTCTTATTACTATTTCGTCCCACTACTCCCGGAAGTCTGAGTATTGTTATTTGGCATTGATAATTTTTTATAAATTTTTTTAATAGATTTTCTTGTTTTAACTTTATACTAGCATAATTAGTTGTTTTAGAAGTTTTTGTTTTTTCATTTACTACTCTTGTTTTAGGTTGTCCATATACAGCCATAGTCGAGATAAATATTACTTTTTTTATTTTTTTTTTTGAAATAAATTTCAAAGTTTTTTTGAAAAATGAAATATTATTATTTATATAATTATTCTTTTTATCAATCGCACAAAATATTAAACAATCAATTTTACCATTAATCTTATAGTCATTCTTAAAGTTGTTTTTTTTTAAAATTGAATACTTACTTTTTAAGTTTTTAGGTTTAACTTTATTGTAAAAACAAAATACCTTCATTTTTTTTTCGATTAAAAGTTTACATATCGAATTGCCAACAATTGATGAAGTGCCGTTTACGAGATAATTCAATTGATAAATTTTCTTAAATTAATATTTTCGTTATTTTCAACAATCCTTACAAGATTTTTGACTGTAGTTATTTCGTCTAGTTGAGGGGTTGTTGAAACTATTAAATTTTCTAAAACGCAGTGAATAGTAATTTTTTTTTTTTTAAGTATTTTTTTTAGGTTTTGAATGTCTTTTAAATGATGGGGTAGCATAAAAAAACTGCACATTACAATATTTGTTTTATTTTTTACCGAATTTAATAGTGAAAAAAATTGAAAGAAAGAATTTTCGGATACTAACTCAGCAACTGGCAATTTATAAGTAGCTTTATTTTTTGTACAATAATCATTTAATGTAAGATGTTGAAGTGTAATAGGTATCATCATACCATTGATATCACGAGGCGTTACATATCCATAAAAAAGTTTTTTAGAATTTTGGTAGCTCATATTTAGAACCTATAATTGTCATTGGTTTAATATTCAAAGGTAAATAAAAATATCCTAATTTTCGATCATTTCCTTTTATTTTGTTGTAAGGACTGAAGAGTGATTTTAATCTTATATTTAAAGAAAATCTTGTTTCGTTAGTTTTATTTATTGTATTTCCATGTAGTAAATTTGGAGTAAAAATTAAAAATTGTCCAAATTTAATTTTTAAGAAATTTGCTTTTTTTTTGTTTTTTTCAAAATATTTTTTAAGAGAATATAGTTTACCAAGATTTTTAACTGTTTTTAGGCTTTCGTTTAATGGAAACACAAACATTGATTTTGTATCAAAAACATCAACAAGAGGCACCCATAGAACGACTTGGTAAGGGCTTTCACCTGAAAAAGTATCTGAGTGAATTTCAAGTAAAGAAGAATTATCTTTTGGAAGTTGAATTGATAAATTAAGATTTTTTTGGATTGCTAATTCGTTTCCAACGATTAAATCTAATATTTCCTTCGCCTCTTTGTAAAGAGTTTCTTTAAAAAATATATCTTTATTAATTTCATTAATTAGAGCAAGTCTTAAATCATTTAATTTATTTACTTTTATATTTTTATGAAGGTTGTTTAATAAATTTGGATTTGAACTTTTTATCTTTAATTTCTTTTTAATTTTTTTTGTTAAAATTTTCTGTATTTTAATTATTTTATTTTTATTTTTGAAATTACAAATCAAATAACCATTTTTTAAAAATTTTTGTTGTAATTTTTTTACTTCAAGATTTTCAAAGTTTTGTATCATTAGCTGACACCTCCAAATGATTTTAATCTATGCTTTTCTAATGGTATACTATAATCCCATTTATTATTTTGCAAATTTTCACAAACTTTAAAGGCTTGTTCTATACAGTCATCAATATCAACACCATATCTATAAGTACCATTTCTACCAATTGAGTAAAAATTATTTGGAAATTCATCGTGATATTTTTTTGCAAGTTCCTGTTGATTAGAAAAAGGTAATGGATAAAACTTTCCGTTTAAACTTGGTTTTTCTATACCTATTAAAGTATGATTTGATTTATATTTTGTAAGTTTTTTGTATTCAACTATTCTTGTATGTTTTTCTTTTCCTGAGAAATATTGAAAATATACGTCTTTTGGAAGACAATATTCAACAGGTAATACAATATTGAACATATCTCTTCCAATATATTTTAACTCACCAAACTTAAAGTCGAAAAGTATATCTGGAGATATAGAAGATATTACAACATCGAATTGATGTACTTTATTATTAATTAAAAATTCTTTTTTTTTTATATCTTTAACTTTAGCTTCAGTATTGAGAAGAACTTTAATTTTTTTTGTTGCTAAATCGAAATAAGAATTATACCCATCTAAAGCGATTGGGTATGCAGAAATTGCATCGTCGAAAGCTTTTTTGGAAGTCTCTTGTATTGGCTGGCCTTTTGTAGACCAAGAAAATGACGTTATTTTTTTTATATCGTCAATCATCCACATTTTCTCGTTATAGTTTTTTATAAATTTTTCATAAAGAGTTATTCCTACATTGTTTATCCAATATTCTTCAAGATTTTCTGGATTATCAATTATTTTTATATTTTTCAATTCTTGATAAATTTTGTTTTTATCTGGCATTTTTTTTATATCCTGATGATTAATTGGTAAATTATAAAACTCACTATCTTGCTCTATATATGTTATAAACTGATGCTCTGAACAAGATCTCATTGGAAGAAATTTGTTTAAATATTCATACAGTTTTTTATTTTTTGTTAAAAAATGTCTTGGTCCAAAAGTATACGGATGACCTCCATAAAAGAAGGTTCTAACTCCTGATCCAAGATATGAATTATTATCTACAAGAGTTACATCCTCAAAACCGTTAATTGTCAAAATATGAGATGAGGCACAACCTGCAAACCCACCCCCAATGATTAATATCCTAGGATTTTTTTTCAATTTATTTTTTTTGATTTAAATGTCATAAGCAGATATTTTTTCTGTAATACCCTGCTTTGTGTTTTTACCAAATGACTGTCTTTCAATAAGTTTTTCTTTATCCCAATTACCCATCTTATCTTTTACATTATAAAAAACTGTATAAGGCGAAGGTGATCTTATCACAAATTCATCAGATATTTTTTCTTTAATATCGTAACTTTCGACCCAGTAATCACATCCTTTACAATATGAAATATCTGACCATTTAGATTGATTATGTAAATCTCTCCATCTTTTAAACTCTTTACCATTCCAAACAGATTTTATACCTCCGTCTTTGAAAATGTTTCCCATTGAAGTATATTGTGGAGACTCGGAAGTAATAACACAAGGAGTAACATCGCCGTTTGCTCTTATAACAATGTCCCTATAAATCTGTTTACACGGTATTCGGGGAGGTATTTTTTCAACCTCAACACCTGGTAGGACTGAAATATCTGGAGATTTATCTGTAATATATCCAGTAAATCTAATTAAATCTGCGAATTCTTTCCAATAACTTATAAAAGTATTAATTTCATGCTTATTATAAGGCATTACTACAAATGTAACTCCAACACGGGGTAATCTTTTTGATGTTCTGGCATCTAAAAGTCTTTTTACATTTCTTTGTAATTTATCAAGGGCAGTTATACCTCTTGCTAATTTTAGCGTTTCAGGCGTTGTTGCGTCGATACTAATGTTTACCGAGTCAAAATCATTTTCAACTAAAAAATCGCACATTTCTTGATTCAACATTAGACCGTTTGTATTAAAAGTGCCTGACAAATTATATTTTTTTACTTGTTTTACTGCAAATTTAAAAGATGGAGCAATCATTGGTTCATTAGCAACGTTTAATGTTACTGATGGTTTGTAAGGTCCAATTTCCTCAAAAATTTTTTCAACTTGTTCTTCAGTCATACCAAAATTCTTTTTATAGTACTCAGGATAATTTTCTGGCAATCTTTTATCTTCACTGTGATGTCTACAGTGTGGACATTTGAGATTGCAAGTATTGGTGAGCTCTAGTCTCACAATTTCTGGCATGTCATTTGCTTTTACTGAAAAATTATTATTCATAATATACCTTCTATTAGCATAAAAACTTGAAAAGACAAGAATTTAGAATTTATAATCTATTTTAAGATCTCGCCATCTTGTAGATTATCTATAACTGTTTTACCAGAGATTATTTTACAAGATTTTCCTATTTTAACACGTTTATTAACTTTAACTCCAAGTCCCAAATATGAATTATCAAAAATTTTAACATTACCACCAATAATACAACCATCACTTAAAGTAACATTATTCTTCAACAATGAATGATGAGCAATTGTAGTGCCTGTTAAAATTTTGCAGAAATTTCCTATTTGCACTTTAGGACCAATCACAGTTTTTGCTAGAATTAAATTTCCATTACCAATATTTGCTTTTTTTGAAATTATTGAGGAAGGATGTATACAATTAATTAACTTTGTTTCTTTTTCAGTAAAAAAATTTATAAATTCTAAATAATTATTTTGTTCATCATCACAAATAAAGACTGAAATTTTTTTGTCAGAGATTTTTTTTAAGTCTGGTTCAGAGATATAATCTGTATCTATTTCTTTATCATCTTTTTTATTGGAGTAATAATATAATATATTTTGGTTATTCAAATCAAAAATATCTTTTGCTACTAGAATTGAATTGAAATCACCAACCAGAATTATGTCAGTTTCAGAATAGTTCTTATTAAAATCAATTTTAACTGAACTTGAAAAATTATTTTTTAAGTCTTTACTTTTTAAATAATTAATTATTGTATTTTCAGAGATAGTTTTATAATTTTTTAAATCATTCAAATTAATTTTATTTTCATCAATTAATTTTTGTGCTTTTTTTGTGACTAGTGTTTTTGTATTGGACTCTTTTTTTTGTTCAAATTTTTCTAAAATCTTTTCATCTTTAATTTCAGAAATGATTGCAATAACTTCCCCTGTAGCGATTTCATCATTTACTGATCTTGTGTAATAAATGTATCCGTTATTTTTTGACTCTATAGATACAGAAGTTTTTGTTGATTCTACTTCCATTATTTCTTGATTTTCTGTAACCTTATCACCATTCTTAAAATTTATTTTTGTTATCGTAGCCGTGGTATCATTTACATTTATATGTGGAAGATCAATCAGGTTAAATTTCATAATATTTTTCTATTTCTTTTATTGATTTATCAAAGTTTATTATGACCTCATTTTCTAAATTTTTAACTGATGGAATGCTTGAATTTTTTGAGGCAATTTTTAAAAATTTAAAATTATTTTTATGCTGGTTTATTTGAAAACTTAGCTCACTTCCATAGGAAAAATTACTAGTACTTTCCTCTATTGATATAAATTTGTTAGAATATTTAGATATAGATTTTATTATATTACTGTTAATTGGTGATAATTGACCAAATAAAACTATCCCTATATTTATCTCTTTTTCAACAAAAAAATGTTTCATAATTTTAGAAGCCAAATTAAAATTTTCACCGTAGGTCAAAATTATAAAATCATATTCATTTAAACTTTCTAAACTTATTAGTGAAATAAAATCATCATTAGCTAAATTCTTGACATTAAAATCACCTATTTGATTATTTTCAAACTGTAATGCTTTTTCATTATATAGAATTTTGTTTTCGATATATAAAGAAGTCTTATTCAATTCTGACATTTTTTCCCAAACTAAAGTCTGATTGTGAATGACATCACATGCATAAATATCAAGATTAGGTATGCCGAATAGTAATTTTTCCAAAGATTGACTATGAGTTGGACCGTACCCTCTGCCTGCACCCATCGGAGTTCTGATAATAAGACTTTCTTTTTGAAAAAAATTATACATATCACTAAATTTTGTAGCATGATTTACAATTTGATCGATAGTAAGAGTAATAAAATCTCCGAACATTATTTCTACTATTGCTGAATATTTATTAAGCGTTAAACCATTTGCCAAACCTACGATAGCTGATTCTGAAATTGGGGTAGAAATTACATTTGAATTTTTATTTGATAAATTTTTAGATATTTTAAAGGCGCCTCCATATGGAGATTTAATATCTTCACCTAAAAAAATACAATTTTTATTAATTTTCTTTTCTATAATTTTATTAATTATTTCTGACATTTTTTGATTTTTTTCTTTTAAATTATATATATTTTGATTTTTTTTTTGAATTTCTTTTATGGAATAATTTATTGAAACTAAATTTTTTGAATTAATAGAATCTACACTTATTTTATTTATGTATTTTTCTTCTTCTTCAGTAATTTTTTTTAAAGTAGATGGTTGTATATTTTTTGTTAAATAATTTAGTGCATCATTTTTATTTGCTTCCTCAATTTCTTTTTTTGTTCGATTGTCGTCACCTTTACTATGCGGTGCAAGACGATTTGTATCAATCACAAAAGCCAAAGGACGTGGTTTTTTTCGAATATTATCAATAATTTTTTTTATTTTATCAAAATTTGAGATTAATTCGTAATCTTTATACGCAAAAGTTTGAATGTCAAAACTTTCAATTCTTTTAATAATTGATCCGGCGAGGTTATCCTCGATGCTTGTTGATTGGGCATATCTGTTATTTTCAATTATAGTTATATGTGGAATATTATTTAAAGATAAAAGATTTAGTGTTTCATAAACAACTCCTTCACCAAAAGCACCATCGCCTATGTATGATAAAGAAATATTTTGTTTATTTTTAATTTTATTAGAAAAACCTGAACCAGCAGAAATTGGAAACATTCCTGCAAGAATACCATTTGAAAAAAAATTTTTATAATGAATATGTTGGGAGCCACCTTTACCAGATAATAGAGCGCCACTTTTTCCCATTATTTCTAAAAGAAGTTCTTTGAATTTATTTTCATGAAAAGCCAGAAAATGTCCATGTCCTCTATGATTTGAAAAAATTTGATCCTCATTGTTTAAAAATTGAGAAAAAAAAACAGGAATAATTTCTTGACCTATACATGTGTGAGTAGTTCCATTAAGAAGTCCTTGGTCGTAAAGTTCTAATAGTTTTTTTTCAAATAACCGAATTTTAATAACTTTTCGTAAAATCTCTTCTATTTTCATAGATAAGTCCTATCTTCATTTCTTTTAAAAGGCCCACCTATAGTTTCTAGATGAATAGAATATTTTGTTAAAGATATATTTTGATGCCATTGATTTTTGTCAAGACAAAGCATGAAATTTTTTTTATCAATCTTAAATTCTTTAATAATTTTTTTACTTTTGTTAAAAATAATTATTTTTTGTTTACCTCTAATTATTTGATAAATTTTATTTTTTTTTGGATGTTTTTTTATTTCAGGAAAAAATTTATGAGGTTGACAAATAAGCATTTGATGCAGAGTATCTGTTTTTGAGTGATTTAAGCATATTCTTGAATGTTGAGTGAAATTATTACTAATTTTTTTTAATAGATTAATATAGTAATTTATTGATATTAGATTTGTCTTATTCTTGTGTCTAAAACTTAATGATTTAGACTTTTTATCTTTGTGAATTAGTTTATACATTCTCTAAAAATTAACATATATGATTGATTGGTGGAAGATTATTTTTGATAAAAATGATTTAACTTATTTATCAAAAAATTTTAGAAAAAAAAAAATAAGCGAAGGTACTGTAAATAATTTTTTTGAAAAAAAAATCGCAAAATTTTTAAACGTTAAATATTGTATTACAGCTAACAGTGGTACCTCTGCTTTTTATATAGCTTTAAATTCTCTTGGACTCAAAAAAAGCGACGAAATAATAGTCCCAAATAGAACTTGGTTAGCAGCACCGAATGTCATACATAATCAAAATTTTAAAATAGTTTTATGTGATACAAGAAAAGATATACCCTCATTATGTTTTAATGATTTAAAAAAAAAAACTAATAAAAAAACAAAATTAATCATAGCTACACATTTAAATGGTAGAGTCGGTGATTTTAAGAAAATTTTAAATTTTGCAAACAAAAAAAAAATTAGAGTAATAGAAGATACTGCTCAAGCACTTGGGTCAAAAATATCAAAAAAATATTTAGGAACTTTTGGAGAAATAGGTTTTTTTTCTATGGCATTGACCAAAATTATATCTACAGGTCAAGGTGGTTTTGCTGTGACAAATAATAAAAAACTTTATCTAAAAATGAGATCTTATAAAAATCAAGGTATTGAGAATCCTTTCCAATTGAAGTGGAACAAAACTGGCTTAAATTTTAAATTTACTGATATGCAAGCATCAATTGGCATTACACAATTAAAAAAATTTAAAGAAAAAAAAAAAAATTTAATAAAAATTTATAAATTTTATGAAAAAGAATTAAAAAAGATTAAATTTATAAAATTAATTCCTGTAAGCATCAATAATAATGAAATTCCTCTTTGGATTGAATGTTTGGTTGACGATAGAAAAAATTTCATACAATTTATGAAAAAAAATAATGTAATTATCAGACCATCATATCCAAGTCTAAATAGAATGAAAATTTTAAACTCGAACAAATATAAATTTAAAAATTCAGAAATATTTGAAAAAAAAGGTGTATTTTTACCAACCGGAGTTGATAGAGATATTAATGAAATAAAAAAAGTTATTAGCTCAATAAAAAAATTCAAATGAAAAAAGTTTTATTTTTAGGAGCTACTGGAATAATAGCAAAATCATTTTTTAGAAATTTTGAAAAAAAATTTATTTTAATTGGAACATATTCTTCAAATAAAATTAAAAAATTCATTAAATTTGATGTTTTAAAAAATGATATAAAAATTTTTTTAAAAAAAAATTATGCTGAAAATGTGATTATAGCCATAGGCAATTCCAATCATGATTATTGTGCATTGAATAAGAAAAGTTCAAGAAAATTAAATGTTTTAAGTTTAAAAAAAATAATTAATGAGTGTGTTAAGAATAACCAAAAAATAATTTTTTTGTCATCCCAAATGATTTTTGATGGAATTTCTGGAAATTATACAGAAAATAGTTTAACTAACTCATCATTAACTTATGCAAAACATAAAATTGAGATTGAGGAATATTTAAAAAAAAAAAAGTAGAAATTTTGTAATTTTAAGACTGTCAAAAGTTTATGGTTCAAGGTTAAATGATAATACAATATTAACTAATTTTTATAAAAAACAATATAACGACAATCATGTATTAAAATTAGCTGATGATCAGATTTTTAATCCAGTTTATGATGAGGATGTTTCTAAGGTGATTAACCAAGTTATAAGTAAAAATATGAATGGTATATTTAATATTGGCGGACCAAAAAAAATATCAAGATATCATTTAATTTTAGAATGTAATAAAATTTTCAAAAAGAAAGTAAAATTAAAAAGATGTTCACTTGACAACTTTGATTTAATCGAAAAGCATCCAAAAAATACATCTTTTGATTTAAAAAAATTAAAAAAAATTTTTAAATTTAAATTTAAAAGTCATATTGATGTGTCAAAAATTATTGTTAAATATAGAAAATCAATAATTAAACGATAAATGCTTGTTCTTGGTGTACATTTTTATGGTCATGATTGTTCAGCTGCGTTAGTTTATGATGGAAAACTTATAGATGCAGTCGAGGAAGAAAGACTTTCAAGGTTAAAACATGATAAATCTTTTCCAAGCAAATCAATTGCATATATATTGAAAAAAAACAATTTAAAATTAAATGATATAGATCTTGTATCTGTAGGACAAAATCATCGAAGATTAATTAAAGAAAAATATTTTAATTATACTTTGAGAAATATGCCTAAAACTAATCCAATCTTTTTTCAATCACTAAAAAATTTAAAATTTCTACTTAATTCAGAAAACTACTTGAGAAAAAAATTAAGATTCAATGGAAAAGTAATTTTTCAACATCATCATAAATGCCATTTAGCCTCAGCTCATTTTTCTAGTGGTTTTGAAACTTCAAATGGAATCAGTATTGATGGTATTGGAGATATAGAAAGTACTTATAGTGCATATATAAATGGTGGAAAATTTGAAAAAATATTTCATAAAAATTATCCTCATTCTCTTGGTTTAATGTATACGTCAATTACACAATTTTTAGGTTTTAATCCAAATTCGTCAGAGGGATCAGTTATGGCATTAGCTTCTTTTGGTGATGAGAAAATGATAAATAAACTTACTGGTAAATCATATCGTGAAACTTTTGAGGATATATTATTTATTAAAGAAAATGAATTATATAGATTAAATTTATCATATTTTAATTTTCCTTTTGATAGAAGAGGATGGGTTAGTGAAAAATTTATTAAAGCTTTTGGAAGGAAAAGAAATTCTAATGATAAAATTACAAATCATCACAAAAATATTGCATCAGCGCTTCAAAGTGCTTTTGAACGAGCTTATATAAATATTGCAAGAACAAGTTATAAGTATAACAAAAACCCCAATCTTACACTAGCTGGTGGATGTGCTTTAAATTGTGTGGCAAATGGAAAAATCTTAGAAGAAAGCAATTATAAAAAAATATTTATTCAACCTGCAAGCAATGATGCAGGTGTTTCGATCGGAGCAGCATATATTCCATTTATGAAAAAACTTGGCAAAAAATTATCTTACATCAATAAAGAAAGAAAATTTTCAACTTATCTAGGGCCTAGTTTTAATGAAAAAGATATTGAGAAGTTTTTGATTAAAGAGAAGGTGAAATATCAAAAAATTCAAAAACCCTATGAAAAAGCAGCTAAACTTTTGAAAGACAAAAAAGTAATAGGATGGTTTCAAGGGAAAATGGAGTTTGGTCCGAGAGCTTTAGGTAACAGATCGATATTAGCAAACCCATCCTCAACAAAGATGAGAGATTATGTCAATAAACAAATTAAACATAGAGAGAGTTTTAGACCTTTTGCTCCTGCTGTTTTGGAAGGTTATGAGAAAAAATATTTTAAAATCAAGTGTGAAAGTAATTTCATGTTATTTGCGGTAAAAGCTACAAATTTATGTAAAAAAAAGGCTCCTGCGATTATTCATGTCGATGGAACGTGTAGAGTGCAAACTGTAAGTAAAAAAACTAATGTAAATTTTTACAGTTTGTTAAAGAAATTTAATGAGCACACAAATATTCCTCTCTTATTAAATACATCTTTTAACGATAGAGGTGAGCCAATAGTCTGTTCACCAGAGGATGCACTAAATTCAGTAAAAAAAACAGGTATAAAATACCTTTTTATTGATCAATTCTTTATAGATTTAAACTAATCTTCCAAAGTTTGAATTAAATTTTTTTTTAACTTTTTCAAATTTTATTTTAGGATGAATTGATATTATTGTTTTATTTCTAAAATTTTTGAAATGTCTGTTTATGATTATATTTTTATACCTGATTGCCAGTATTAGTATGTATTTATATTTGCCATTATTTTTAAAAAATTTATCGGTATTTATAATCTTAATTTTTGAGTCAGGAGTGAAGTAATTATTAAGCAATTTATTATCATCTAGTAAATAATTTATTTTTTTTTCTAATTTAAAGTAGTGTATGATCGTTGTAGTAGCTATTGAGGCACCAAAACCTATAATTTGTTTTTTTACTATTTTCTTGAGTTTCTCATTTAATTTTTTTTTCAATTCTTTCATATATTTATTAAAATTTTTGTAAGTTTTAATATCAAAAATTCCATTATCCTTCTCTTTTTTTATTATCTCATTCAGCTTATCATTTGTGTACTTAGTTTGATTAAATTTGTAATTTTTGACTAACGTTAGTCTTAAACTACCACCTTTTGAAGTTGTTTCCTCTATATTTAAAAATTTATAACCTCTATCAAAAAATATTTTTTTTAATGTTCTTAAAGAAAAATAAAATATATGTTCATGAAAAAAAGTATCAAATAAAAATTTCTGACTTACTTTTAATATGTGGGAAGTTTCTATTATCAATATACCATCCCTTTTAATTAAATTATCAACCCCATCTAAAAAATTATGAATATAATCTACATTTGCCAATATAAAATTAAGCGAGATTAAATCAAAATCACCATACTTTTTTTTTATTTTTACTGAGTTTTTTTTATTAAAAAAAATATTTAATGTATGAATTTTTCTGCTATTTGCTTTTCTTGCAATATGTTTAGTAGGTTCTATTCCAAGACAAAAAAATTTTTTTTTTGAAAATGGAAATAAAAAGCTTCCATCATTACTACCTATATCTAATATCTTATATTTTTTATTTTCTTTAAAATATTTTTTTGTTAATTGCTCTGAAAATTTTTTATAATGTTCTTTTAAACCACTTGTTACAGAAATTTCATAAAAGAAATTATTATAAATTTTTTTTTCACTTATTGTCTCTTTTAATTGTATAGATCTACATTTTTTACAAAAAAAAATATTTAAAGGATAAAAGGTTGTGAATTTTTTTTTAACTTTTTTCCATGCGTCACCTATAGGAGTTTTTTCAAATTTAATTACTGTTTCAATATTATTACTGTTACAAATTCTGCAATTTTTATATTTTATCATTATATTTTTGTTATATATATACACTAATGATAATAAAAAATAAGTTTTTATATAAATACAAAGAAAATGGTTTCTGCGTGATAAAGTTAGATAAGTCAGAATTAAAAAAACTTAACTTTATAAAAAAAAAAGTTTTAAGTTTATCAAAAAAGATAATCTCAAAAAATGATATTACAAAACTGGAAAATATTCATAAAACTGTGACTTCTGAAAAACTGAATAATTTTAGGGTAAAATTATTTCATAAAATAAATGAAGGTCAATTTTACAAGGATTACTACAATATTTCTAAAAAATATTTAGATATTATTGTAGGAAATGAGGTAGTCTCACAAAAAAAAGTCAATTTAAGTATCCAATTACCTGGGGATGAAAATTCTCTTTTGCCAGTGCATTCTGATACTTGGGCAGGTGACTCACCTTTCGAAGTAGTTGCATGGGTGCCTTTGGTTAATGTATTTAGCACAAACGCAATGTTCATTTTACCTAAAAAAAAATATAAAAAGATCAGCTTTAATAAAATACCGTTTAAAACAAATGATGATTTGTATAAAAAAATTTCAAAACATCTGAAGTTTATAAAAATTCAATACGGAGAAATATTAATTTTTAATCAAAATCTACCTCATGGAAATATTGTGAATAAAACAAATATTACTAGATGGAGTTTTAATTGTAGGTTTAAAAGTTTATTTTCACCATATAATCAAAAAAAATTTTTAGAATTTTTTGTGCCTTTAAATATTAAACCTGCAACCTTAGATGGTATAGATTATGAAGAACCAAACTTCAAATAAGTCAAAATTTTTTAAGGGCTATATTTCTTCTAGAAAATTAAATGGTTCGTATATTCCACAAAAGTTGCAAAACTTAGCAATAAGAGATTTCGCAGAAAGAAAAAATTTAAAACTAAGTTTATCAGGAACCGAATGGAAAATAAAAAATTCATATTTAATGATTAGAAGTATTGTAAAATCAGAAAAAAAAATTAATGGAATTATTTTTTTTTCAGTTTTTCAAATAGCTGAAAATATAAAATTTTTTAAGTATCTGATTTTACAAATGATAAAAAAAAAAAAGATAATTTATTTTGTACTTGAGGATTTGGAGATAAAAGGAAAAAAAAATTTAGATGATTTAGTTATAAATTTAAAAACAAATAGATATCTAACGTAAAGCTTTTATGATCTATAAAAAAAATAACGTTAATATACTTCAAAAAAAAACGATTTCTCTCAAAAAAAAAGGAAGGATTATTGGATTATGTCATGGAGTGTTTGATTTAATTCATAGCGGTCATATAGAACATTTTAAAGAAGCAAAAAAGTATTGTGACATATTGATCGTATCTTTAACATCCGACAAATATGTAGATAAAGGTTTAAATAGACCAATATATAATCAAAATAAAAGAGCGGAAATTTTAAAATCTATAAATTTAATTAACGACGTTTATATAAACGAGGAAAGAAGTTCTGTAAATATCATAAAGAATCTTAAACCTAATTTCTATATTAAAGGTCCAGATTATTTGGTAAAAAAGAATGATGATGCAGGAAATTTAATCGCTGAAAGAAAAGCAGTAGAATTAAATAAAGGTAAAATAATATTTACATCTGGAAAAAAATTATCATCTACAAATTTAATTTATAAAGAATTTGATAGCTTCAAAAGTTTTGAAAATATTCTAAAAAAAATTCCAAAAAAAAACAAGCTAGAATTATCTAAAAATTTAGATCGAAGTCTTGAATTATTAAAAAACCTTAAGATATTAATAATTGGTGAAATTATTTTTGACAATTATATTTATACATCAGGCCTAGGTAAACCTTCTAAAGAAAATATACTATCAGTGAAATATCAAAAAGATGAATTATATTTGGGAGGAGCATATCCTGTAGCAAAAAACTTATCTGAATTATCTCGAAAAGTAGATTTATTAACTTACGTTTCATCAAAAAATTTAAATCAAATAAAAAAAAAAAATAATAAAGATAGTTTTAATCTGAAAGGATTAATTACTAAGGAATATAAAGATATTTTTAAAAGAAGATTTGTGAACGAGAAAACAATAACAAAAATTTTTGAATATTATGAATTTAATGATCAAATATATGATAATTCAAAATTATTAAATTTTATTAAAAAAAATATTTCTAATTATGATTTAGTTGTAGTTTGTGATTTTGGACATGGAATGTTGAATGATTCAGTTATTGAATTATTAGAAAAAAAATCAAAATATCTTTGTGCAAATGTTCAAACTAATTCTGGAAATAGAGGATATAATTTATTTACTAAATATAAAAAGTTAAACTTATTATGCATTGATGAACCTGAACTAAGACTAGGTTTATCTGACAAATTTAATAAACTTGAAAATTGTATTAAAAACAATCGTATGAGAGGTTATAAGCAAATTGCAATTACAAGAGGAGTTGACGGCATGTGTTTTTTTAATAAAAATAATTTTATAAATTATCCAGCATTAAATTCTAAAACAGTAGACACTATAGGTGCTGGTGATACTTTGTTTGCTTATTTGTCTGCTTTTTCTAAGGTGAGTAATAATTATCATTTGAATTGTTTAATTGGTTCTATATCTGCAGCACTTAAAACTAATATTGTAGGAAATTCTGAAACTGTGAAGATCAAAGATATAAAGGATACACTTAAAAGTTTTTTAAAAAATTAGTTATGAACATATTAATTACAGGAGGCGCTGGGTTTATTGGGAGTCATGTATCTGAATATTTTATAAAAAAAAAATGTAAGAAGTTAGTTATAATTGACGACTTAAAGGATGGATCGGTAAAAAACTTAAAAAGTATTATTAAAAATAAAAATTTAATATTAGTTAAGGAAAATATCTTAAATAAAAAAAAGATTAAAAAATATTTTAAAAATATTAATAAAGTAATTCATTTAGCAGCATTATCAGATATAGTTCCATCAATAGACAATCCTGAAGATTATCTGAATACCAACATTTCAGGAACAATGAATATCCTTGAATGTATGAGAGAAAACGGTGTAAAAGAAATAGTGTATGCTGCCTCTTCCTCATGTTATGGAATACCAAAAAAATATCCTACTTCAGAAAAAGAATCATGTGATCCAAAATATCCATATGCTTTCTCAAAATATATAGGAGAAAAATTATTGCATCATTGGTCAAAAGTTTATGGAATAAATTATATTTCATTAAGACTTTTCAATGTTTATGGCACAAGATCAAGAACTCACGGAGCATATGGAGCGGCATTAGGAATTTTTTTAAAACAAAAGTTAGAGAATAAACCTTTTACAGTGGTTGGAAATGGAAGACAAAAAAGAGATTTTATAAATGTTAGAGATGTAGCTAAATGTTTTTATATAGCATCACAATTTAAAAAAAAAAATCAAATCTACAATGTTGGCTCAGGAAAACCAATAAGCATTAATCATTTAACATCGCTTATTGGCGGAAAAAAAATTTACATCCCTAAAAGACCTGGAGAACCAAACATTACTCATGCAAATATAAAGAAAATTACTAGTCAATTAAATTGGAAACCTACTATTACTTTGGAAGATGGTATCAGAGAAGTTACAGAGAATATCAATTATTGGAAAAACTCACCATTATGGACACCAAAGAAAATTAGAATAGCAACGAAAGATTGGTATAAATATTTAGGATAAATATGAACGTGTTAATTACCGGAGGCTCAGGATATGTAGGTACAAGACTTACATATTATTTACTAAAAAGATTTAACAAAATAAAAATTGTTAATTACGATATTTCTTTATTTGGAGATGAACATTTACCAGAAAATACAAATTATTTTTATGAGAAAAAAGATATAAGAGATACAAATAGTTTTGATAATGTCTTAAAAAAATTCAATATAGATGTAGTTTTACATTTGGCATGTATTTCAAATGATCCAACTTTTGAACTAGACTCTAAAATTTCTAAAGTTATTAATTATGAATGTTTTGAATCACTAGTAAAAATTTCAAAAAAAAACAATGTTAAAAAATTCATTTATGCCTCTACATCCTCTGTATACGGAGTTAGTGAAGATCCTAACGTTACAGAGGAACATCCACTAAAACCAATTACTGATTATAATACCTATAAAGGAAAATGTGAGCCTGTACTCAAAAAATATTTAGATGATAATTTTCAGGGTATTATTATAAGACCCGCAACTGTTTGTGGTTTTAGTGAAAAAATGAGATTTGATTTATCAGTAAATATTTTAACAAATCACGCCTATATGAACAATAAAATTAGTATATTTGGAGGTGAACAATTTAGACCAAATATAAATATAAATGATATGTGTAGATTATATGAATTTCTTATTTTCAATAATATAGAAAAGTTCAACGGAGAGGTATTTAATGCAGGATTACAAAATTTAAAGATTTCAGAGATAGCAAATATAGTTAAACGTGTAGTAGAAGATAGAAAAAAAGAAAAAGTAGAACTTAATTTTGTTCATTCAGATGATATAAGATCATATAGAATTACATCAGATAAAATACAAAATGTGCTAGGATTTAAATTTAATTTTTCTATTGAAGACGCAGTTAAAGAATTATGTGATAATTTTGAAAATGGAAATTTAACGGATACCTTAAATAGCAAATATCTAAATATTCAAGTATTAAAGGAAAAAATCAAGAAAAAAGAATTTATTTAAAATGAATAAATTCATACCTACCTTTATAATTTAAATCTTTTAATATCCATTCCCACTGAGTATCAGAAAAAAAACTCTGACAAGTTAAAGCCCAACATTGTAAATTAAACAATTCTTTTTCATTTCTATAACTTTCAACCATGATATAGCCGCTCTTACCTATTCGATTAATCTCTTTGATAGCATTCACTAAATCAAATATCATCAAATTATGAAGGCATCCAAGAGAAATTACCAAATCAAATTCTTTTTTTTTAAATTTTGTTTTTTTTCTTACATCATGATTAAATAAATACTTCTTAATTTCTGGATGTGAATTTTTTATACCATATTTTGAGATGTCAAAACCAACTACTTTTAATTTAGGCAAAATTTTTTTAATTTCATATAATAAGTACCCTTTTCCGCATCCAACATCCAAAATTTTAGATCTATTTGTTAATTTAAATTCTTTAATTAATTTTTTTGCAGTGGGAGCCCATCTATTAGGAATAAATTTGTATCCACCATAACCATATTTTCTATTTCCGTCCCAGTAATTTTTTGAGTATTTTTTTGCCTCTTTCATACAAGAAACTTTATCGTTTAACATTCTTTCAATATAATTTCTCTTAGTTTTTTTATGTAGTTTGTTTACAAGATCTATTTTTTTCATTTTAAAGTTAATTTAGTTTTTTTAATTATATTTTTAATACTCAATCCATGTTTTTCTTGAAGACTTTTTTGAGAATCATATGAATTTAAAAATTTTTTTTTTAAATGGAAAAAATGAAATTTATTAGAAAATTTTTCTCCAAGTAAAATTTCACTTACTATAGATTTGAGACCTCCATTCTCAACATGATCTTCTATACAAATAATTTTTTTATATTTTTTTTGTATATTTTTTAAGTTTTTTTTATCAAATGGTTCAAGGGTATGACAACTATATATTGAAATCTTCTCTTTACAAATTTCTCTAAGTTTAAAAGCAAGTTTAATTATTGGGCCATAAGTTAATATACAAACTTTTTTTCCATTTATGATATTTCTTATTTTTCCAAATCGCCATTTATCTTTTGCATTTTTTGTAAAATCAGTTTCACCACTTTTACCAATTCTTAAATAAATAGGATTTTTTTTATTCTTTAGACAATATCTCACAGCTTCTTTAACCTCTAATTTATCACAAGGAGCTATGATATTGAGATTAGGTAGTGATCTAGCAATAGAAATATCTTCTATAGCAGTATGGGTTGGTCCTAATTCAGAATATATGGTTCCTGCGCCCATACCTACAATAGTTACAGGAAGCTTCTGCAAACATAAATCGTCTCTAACAAACTCAAAAGGTCTATAAAGTGAAAATGGAGCGATTGTATAACAAAAAACTTTATTTTTTTCCATTGATAAACCTGCAGCAACACCTACCATTACTTGTTCAGCAACTCCGACATTAATAATTTGTTTATCATTTTTTTCTGATATCTCCGCCATTTTTCCAGAGGGAGATATATCAGCTGCAACGATATAAATATTTTTATTTTTCTTTATATGTTTATAAATTTCTTCACTAAAAGCGTTTCTCATATCTTTCTATTTGTTTTAATGCATTTTTATATTCTTTTTGATTGGGTGATCGATAGTGCCACATTGGTACATTTTTCATAAATGAAACAGGATTTCCCTTCATAGTATTTGCAATTAATGCATAAGGTTTATTTTTATTTCTACTTAAAATTTTTCTTTTAATCTCTTTTTCATTATGTCCATCGCAAGTATCACAGTCCCATCCGAAAGATCGAAATTTTTTTTGTATTGGTGTTAAATTTGGATGAGTATCTAAGTTACTCGTCGCACTTTGCAAATTATTATTGTCTATTAACACAATTAAATTATTGATTGATCTAGCAGCAATAAATAAAATTGATTCCCAAACTGAACCCTCCATTAATTCACCATCGCTCATCAAAATATAGGTATTGTTTTTTTTCCTTTTGTGAATATTTGATAAACTAATTCCTGCAGCAATACCTATTCCATGCCCTAGCGAACCAGTAGATGCCTCAACACCGTTAGTAATGATTTCAGGATGAACACCAAGATTAGAATTTTTTTTACAATAATTATTAACCTCTTTTTTTGTTAATTTTTTTTGCGCCTCAAGAATTACATAAAGTAATATTCCACAGTGACCTTTTGATAAAATAAATTTGTCATTTTTTTTTAATAATTCGAAAAATACTGTATCTAAAATTTCCACAGATGAAAATGATCCACCAATGTGTAAAGCTTTTACGTTTTGGCTTATTTCTAAAATTCTCTTTCGATGATTATAACATCTAAATTTTGAAGAATTTTTTTTCTTAACCATGTTTATAAATGAATTATGATTTTTAATAACGCAATAAAAAATTAATTTTTATCATTTTAATAATTAGTATTTTAAATTGCATTACAAAATAGTTTCGTATATAGCTTTTATATTATAAGTTAAATAATTCAATTCATTAATGAAGATAAAAAAAAAATCATTTTATTTGAGATATATTCAAAAGATTAATCATGTTTTAAACAATATAGAGTTAAACAAGATTGAAATACTGGAAAAACTGATAAAAAAAAAGTAAGAACAATAAAATTTTAATCTTTGGTAATGGCGCAGGAGCATCTATAGCGAGTCATTTTGCCAATGACTTATCAAATATATCAAAAATAAAGACTCTTTCATTTGATAACTCTGCACATTTAACTTGTTTTGCTAATGATTATGGCTTTGAAAATTGGGTGAGGAAAACAATTGAGATATATGCAGATAAAAATGATTTAGTAATTTTGTTAAGTGCTTCTGGAAAATCCAAAAATATTATAAATGCCGCGAAATATTGTAAATCAAAAAGAATAAAATATTTTTCAATTTCTGGATTTGATAAAAATAATTTATTAAATAAATCGAGTAAAAACTTTATATGGATTAATTCAAAATCTTACAATGAAATAGAAATTTCACAATTATTAGTTTTGTTGTCAATCATAGACAAATTAAATTTAAAGAATTGAAAATTCTTAATTTATTAAATAATAATAAATTTAATCAAGATGTTAAATTTAAATAAAAAGTTTAAAGAACTTTATTTTATAATTTGCCCACGAACCAATAGTTTTGGTGGGGTTGCAGACATGTATATAGGAACTAAATTTGCTAGATCACAAAAGAAAAAAATTATTCTGGCAGTCTCACTATTTAATTTACATCCAAAGCATAAATTAAAAAAAATTTATGGCTTATATCTTATTTTTCATATATTTAAAAAACTAGATTTCTTATCAAAAATTATCTCAATTTTATTAACATTATTTTTAAATTTTAATCTGATATTAAAAAAATATAAAATTTTAACTGCATTAGATGTTATTTTTTTTAAAAAAAAACAAAAAATTTATAAATATTTTCCCCTATATTTTGGATTTAGAGATCCTGAAAAATTTTTTAATGAAAATTATAAAGATCAAAATTATTTAGAATGGAATAAAATTCACAATATTAAAAATCAAGAATTGATTCCTAAAATAGAAAAAAAAAAAAATAGTATAGTTGTATTTGTAAAAGACACTAATTTTCACAATTTGGTGGCAGAAGGTTCTTTACATCAATGTGCTGACATAGAAAATTATAGAGAAAGCTTTAATTTATTATTAAAAAACAACTATTCAATTGAAAGAGTAGGGGATGTCACACATAAAGAATTTAAATTTCAAGATAAAAATTTTACTGATAATACTAAGAAAAATTTTTCTCAAAAAGATCAATATATCAGTTATTTAAAAAGTGAGTTTTATTTTGGTTGTTCAGGTTCATCATTTCATTATTCAAGTTTTTTTGATAAGCCAAATATAGTATCGAATGCTTCCTTGGATTATTTATGGAATCCACAAATAAATTTTACAAAAAAAGATTTAATTATTTTTAAGAAAGTTTTTTGCAAAAAAAGCAACAAAATATTATCTTTTGAAGAAATCTTTAATCTTGATTTAGAGTATTTAGAAAATTATGATAATTTTTCTTTTATAGAAAATAGTAAATCTGAAATTTATCAACTTACAGAAGTTTTTATAGATTTGAATCAAAATAATAATTATACAAATTTTTCAATGACTGAAAAGTTTAATGATTTATTAAAAATTTTTAATAAAAAAAATTTAGAAAAATCAACCAAATTCAAAATTTATGACTCAAGCTATTATATGGTACCAAATTTTTTTTTAGAAAAATATTTATATTAAAATAAAAATTAGATAGGTTTAAATAAAACAAAAGTTTATAAATAATTTTAAACAACTACAAGTAATATGAAAAGTACAAAAAAAATATATTGTTTTGATATTGATGGAGTTATCTGTACTACAAAAAAAAAAAATTATTCTCGATCTAAGCCAAATAAAAAAGTAATTGAAATTATAAATCAATTATATATGAAAAATAAAGTAATTATTTTTACAGCACGTTACATGGGAAGAAATAAAGAAAATATTTCAATAGCAAAAAAGCAAGGTTATAAACTAACCTACAACCAATTGATTAAATGGGGATTAAAATTCGATGAACTAAGATTTGGAAAACCAACTTTTGACGTATATGTAGATGACAAGAATTTTTTATTCAAAAAAAAATGGTATATTGAATTTTCTAAAAAGTATTTGTGATAATGTCCTATTTAAAAATTTTATTAAATTAAATCTGAATATTAGACTTTTATTTAATTCAAAATAATTATTATAAAAAATAGTCTACTTTGACAGAAAGAAAACTAATCATCTTTTTTTTAACTTATTTACTTTCTTAGATATTATTGATAATTAACTCAATTATGAAAATCAATCTTGGAGCTGGACCAAATTGGAAACATGATGGATGGCATGTTTTAGATCACAAAGTCGAAAAAAATGGTAAGTTAAGAATAAAGGGTAATCTTAATAAAATAAATTTAAAGAACAAAAGTTGCGATGTGGTATTTATAAGTCATACATTGGAACATATACCGCATATTCAAATTCAAAACGTACTTACTGAAATTAATAGAATCATGAAAGATGGAGCAATAATAAGAATTTTAGTGCCAAACCTTGAGGTGATTGCAAAAGCATACGTCAAAAAAGATAAAAAATTTTTTATTAAAGCCATAGACGAAGATCATTCGATTAGAACCGATTTAGGCTTTGGAGGTATGCTAATGAATTTTATTGTAAGTCCTGGTCAAGATACAATTTTGATAGATAGAAATCTCAACAAGTTTATAGCAGGTTACGCGCACTTGTATGCATACGATTTTAATATGATGAAAATTTTGCTTAAGAAATGTGGATTTAAAGCCATTGTAAAAAAAAAATTCTGTCAAAGTAGAATTAAAGACTTTAATATCCCATGTCATATATATGGAAGAAGTTCAAAATATAACAACCTAAATAATAAATTTTATAAAAAAAACAAACTTATACACGAATATAAAAATGGAAAATATAAGATTAATTTTAAATTTACTGGTTTTGATAAAGACCCAGTAACCTCTTTAATCATAGAGGCCAAAAAAGATAGACATATAAAAATTTCAAAAAATAACAATATAAATTTTTCTAACAAAAACTACAATAATTATGCCTTTTCTTTATTATCTAATAAAAGTGTTAGAAAATCTCTTAGCAAGAAAAAAATAAAATCTTAATAAATAAATTTTAGTTTTTTCCTCTGCAATATTTCGCAATTAAGAATATCTTTTTTTTTAAATTTTAAGCTTTGTTCTAATAATTGAAGGTCTCTTTTTACACGTCGTACACCATCGGGCTCTAATGATGCAGCATGATCGGTTCCTTTTAGAGTCCTGTCCAATGTAAAATGTCTTTCAATCCATTTTACACCCAATGTACCGGCAGCTACATCTGCCGAAATTCCTTGATGATGACCAGAAAAACCAATTGAGGCTATTCTTTTTTCATATTTTTTTCTCAATCTAGATATTTCAAGCAAACATATGTCCTCTTGTTTAACAGGGTAGTCTGAAGTACAAGCATACAAAATTAACTTTTTATTTTTTTTGTATTTTTTAGCTAAATTAAAAATTTGCCTTTCCTCCTTTTGTGTTGTCATACCAAGTGATATATGGCAGAAACCATTAAATTTTTTAAACAAGTAGGTTAATAATTCAATATTATTATTGCATGCTGAGGGTATTTTTATATGTCTCATCTTCAGTGAAATTAATTGTTTGAGAGAGGTCAAATCCCAAGCAGAACACATGTACTCAATTTTTTTTTTCTTACAATAAGATTGAATTTTTTTATGTTGATTAATGTCAAATTCCAATTTTTCTCTATGTAAACCATAAGTAGCACCAAAAGAATTAGATGGCACGGGATGGGGTAAATTATATTTTTTCTCACCCAACAACTCAATCGGGTTTCTTTTTTGAAATTTAACAAATTTTACATCACAAAAATTGACAAGAACATCAATCATTTTCATTGCTAATTTCATGTTACCTTGATGATTGCAACCTACTTCTGCTACAAAATTTATTGCAAAATTTTTTTTTTTTCATTAGAAAATATAAATTATTATATGATCAATTTTATGAAATTAAACCCTAAAGATTTTAAAAAATATAAGAACAACGGCGTAATAAGAGTAAAAAAAGTATTTTCAAGGTCCGAGATTATAAATTTGAAAAAAAATATTGATTTATATATTAAAAAAAATACTAAAATTCTTAAAGGTAAGGAAATTAACTTTATACAAGATCAGGTAAATTCAATTCATTTATTTAAAGATGTTTTTTTTAAGAAATTTTCAAATCAATCAAAAATTCTTGAGTTAGGAAAATTTTTCTTAAAAGACAAACCAAAAATAAGGCATTTTGAATATTTCGCAAAACCTAAAAAAATAGGTTTACCAAGCCCAATGCACCAAGATAATTATTATTGGAATTTATCAAATCCCAACTCTTTCACAATTTGGATTGCGATTGACAAAGCGACAAAAAAAAATGGCGCGGTAGAATACCTTTTAGGTTCACATAAAAGATTATATTCACATGTTCCATCATATGCACCTGGAAGCTCACAAAAAGTAAAAGAAATTGTTAAGTTAAAAAATAAATTTAAGACTAAATCTTTTAATTTAAATCCTGGTGATTGCTTAATTCATCATTCCCAAATAATTCATGGGAGTAAAAAAAATTCCTCAAACAATTCAAGAAAAGGTTTTACAGTTCAAGTTATGACAACCACTTCAAAAGTTAATAAAGAAAAATTTAAAAAGTATCAAGCATCATTAAAAAAACAAATTGAGTTGAGATCAACCTAGTATTTTAAATGTCCCCCGGCAATGAACTTATTGATAAAAAGGAACTAGGTGAAATCAAAGAAATATTTACCAAAAGCGACGGGGTTTTGTTTGCGCATGGATTTGATAAAAGACGTAAAAACATTTTTAGAGTTCGAAATTTTGAGAAAAAGTTGTCTAAAAAATTTAACAGTAAATACGTTCAATGTGTTAGTTCTGGAACAGCAGCAATTAAAATAGCACTTAAAGCATTAGGAGTGAAACATGGCGATGAAGTAATAACACAAAGTTTCAACTTCATTGCTACAATTGAGGCAATTTTAGATTGTGGTGCGAAACCAATTATTACAGGAATTAATGATGGATTGAATATGCCCGTTAATGAACTATCAAGATTAATTACAAAAAAAACTAAAGCAGTAATTGTAGTCCATATGCTTGGTTACAGCGCCGAAATTGATAAAATTATAAGATTTTGCAAAAAAAGAAAAATTCCACTGATTGAGGATAACTGTGAAGCGGTTGGTGGAACTTATAATAAAAAAAAACTTGGCACTCTCTCAGATATTGGAATTTTTAGTTTTGATTTTGGCAAAACGATAACCACTGGAGAGGGCGGTTGTATACTTACTAATAATAAAAAAAATTATTTGTTTTTCAAAAGATATCACGACCATGGACATAAACTATTAAAAAAAATTCCTAGGGGTATAGATGAAGCTGATATGCCAGGTTTTAATTACAGAATGACAGAACTTCAAGCTGCAGTAGGGCTCTCACAAATCAAAAAATTAGATTTTATAATTAAGGAAAGTAAAAAAAGGTTTAATTTACTAAATCAAATTCTCAGTAAAAAATTTGAGATGAGAGAGATATATTCAGGCTCAGAGCCAAATTATGATACAATTATTTTTAAAGTTGAAAATAAAATTAAAAGAAAAAAAATAGTGGAGTGTTTAGTTAAATCTGGCATTGGAACAAAAAATTTGCCGGATGCTATAAAATGGCATTTTGCCTATTTTTGGAAACATGCAATTACAAAAGATCAATTAAAAAATACGATTCATTCAAAGAAAATTTTGGAAAAGTATATTGCTATACCAATATATTTAAACGTCAGTTTAAAGAACTACAAAAAAATTTCATATAATCTGCTGAAAATTATTAATTCCTAATTTTTAAATTTTCTACTTTTTTAGCAAGTTCAAATGTGAATTTATCATCTATATCAACAAAATTTAATCTATCGATTTCGTAGGGAAATGTATTTTTATTAATAATTGTTTTTCTTTTATTAAAAAAATCTCTTGTGAAAAAAAACATAGAACCGGTTATAAACATATATTCATTTACATAATTTTGCCTATTTACCACTCTTTTTCCTAAAAGATAGCTCCACTTATTTTTTTTCTTTTTAATGATTTCATAGGGGCTTTCAAGAACTTTAGTAACATGCATAAGAGAACTTAAATTTTTTGATTGGATAAATTTTAACGTATCTAAGATTTCATTTTTTCTCAAAACTGGAGATGTAACTTGAAAAAGTAAAAATTTGTTATTTTTTTTTTCATTATTATAAAAATTTAAAAAGTTATCTATTAGATCATCTATTTTTGAATCTGATGTTGATAATTTTTTTATTCGCTTATATTTTGTATCAATTTTTTTATTTTTAATAATTTTTTTTTTATAAAACTCAGAGTCTGTTAAAATATAAATCTTCTTAATTTTTTTGATATCTATAAGCTTCTTAATTGTAAAATTAACTAAATTAACTCTTTTTTTAAATAACAATATATTTTTATTTTTTAAACCTCTTGACTTTGATCTCAGGGGGATTATTGCTTCAAACATGCTTGTATTTATCTATATATCACAAAAAAATAAGTCTATTTTTACTTTATCAAAAAAAGAACATAATAAAATTTTTAATTCATAATAATACTATGAAAAATTTTGTACATTTTTTAACTGAAAATAATAAAAAATCCATAATATTATTTATTATTCTTAATATTTTATTAGTGTTCGTTGAAACTTTTAGTATAGCTCTAATACCCTTAATCATTGATTTCTCAATAAGTAATAATCCAATACTTCCACAATATTTTACATTTTTAGAAAGTTTATTAAATGATATTGATAAAAAAAATATTCTTTTATACGGGTCTCTTTTTTTAATAATTCTTTTTATACTTAAAAATATTTATGTGATTTTTTTGGTAGCTTTTCAGGCCAATCTATTTAGAAATTTTAGCAAACAAATTAAAAGAAAATTTTTCAAATTGTATCTTGATGCTCCTTTTGAGGTTATAAATAATTATAATTCATCTCAGATACTTAGAAACATTGATACTGAAACATCTAATTATGTAAACAATTTTTTCTTTATTATAAAATCCTTAAAAGATCTTTTTCTTTTTATCTCAATTTTTTCTTTATTACTTTTAGTTGATTTGAAATCGACCTTGTTTTCTTTTTCTTTGTTATTAATTTTGTTAATTCTTTATTTTTTAATATTCTCAAAAAAATTAAAAAAATTTGGCCAAGATACTTTAGGTGCAAAAAACCATTTAATTAAGGTTTTACTTCAAAGTTTAAGCTCTATTAAAAATATTAAGATTACAAATAAGGAAGATATTTTATTATATAAATTTCTTAAAGAGGTTAATGTATTCGAAAGTGCTAGAAAAAAAATAAATATTATTTCTGCGATACCAAACTCATTATTTGAGGTGACATTTGTAGTTGTTATTTTTTCACTGATTATAATTATATCCGAGTCTGAGATTGAAAACTATTTACCAATTATTTCATTATATATAGTCTCATTTATAAGATTATTACCAATCTTCTCTAGAATAGGCACAACTTTATCATCTTTAAGAAGTTCCTACCCATCCGTTCAACATTTAAACAACGAAATCAAAATTTTAGGAAAACTTAAAAAGGATGAAATTAAAAACTCAGATAAAAATGATAAACTTCACTTTAATAAAAGCATTAAGTTAGAGAAGGTAAGTTTTAAATATTTAAAAAATAGAAAAAGTATAATTGATAATCTCAGTTTTTTTATAAATAAGGGTGATGCAGTTGGTTTAGTTGGAAAATCAGGATCGGGAAAATCTACACTTATCAATTTAATTTGTGGTTTATTGCCTCCTTCAAGTGGGGTAATTAAAGTAGATAATAAAGATATATTTCAAAATATTATAAGCTGGCAAAATAGAATTGGCCTTGTCCCTCAAGAGAATTATTTGTTAGACGATACAATTTTAAATAATATTATTTTTTTTGATGATAAAAAAAACATTGATAAAATGAAACTTGAAAACGCAATGTATTACTCAGGTGTTTCTCAATTTATTAATCAGTTGAATGAAGGTTTGAATACAGTTGTAGGGGAAAGAGGCTCATCACTTTCCGGTGGACAAATTCAAAGAATAGCTTTAGCAAGAGTTTTGTATCAAGATCCAGATGTATTAATTTTAGATGAATTTACAAATTCTCTGGATCCAGAAAATGAGGATTTTATACTTAAACAACTACATTTACTCAAAAAAGAAAAAAATAAAAATTTTTTTATTATAACGCACAAAATGAAACCTTTAAAATTATGTGATAAAATTATTGTTTTAGAAAAAGGTAAAATTTTACAAGAATATATTTTCGACGAATTTTATAAAAAATTCAATTTTATTTATGAATAAAAGTTTAAATTCAAAAGATTGGTATATTCGACTTTTTAAAAAATCAAATTGGCATCATTTAAGAAATAATAATGATTAAATTCCAAGAAGATAAATTTATTACAAAATTAATAGGCTTTAAAAGCTATATTGTTCACAAAAAAATTTTATCAAAAAGTTTAAAAAATATAAAAAAACCCTTTTTTCTAACTATCAAGTCTAAAAAAAAAATTTTTTTCAAATCAAAAATTAAGGGAGTTAAAATTGATCTTCCTTCAAAATTAATACATTTTGAGAGAGGATTTCAAAAAAAAGTTTTTGTAGATTTGTCGTGCCGCGACGCAAAAAAAAAAGATATCAATAAGATAATAAATATTGCTAAGGAAAATAATTTAAATTCACGATTCATGGTTGATAAATCGATTTCAAACAAATTTAAAAAAAAATATAGATCACAATGGGTAAAGAATTTTTTTAATAAAAAAAGAGGTGATTATTTATTTGTTTCATATCAAAATAATGAAATATTAGGTTTTATATTAATCATAAAAAAGAAAAAAATTTTAAGTATTGATTTGATTGCTACTAGTAAAAAATACAGAAAAAAAGGAGTGGCGACTTCACTTATAAACTATACAAATAACAAATTAATGAAAAAAAGTAACAGGATCATTGCAGGAACCCAATTTAATAATTTTTCAGCAATAAATATGTATAAAAAACTTGGATTTATAAAGAAAAAAGAAATGACATTTTGTTATCACATTCATGGTAGATAAATCCCTTAATTAAAGAATGAAAAATTATAATTATAAAAAAAAAATTATTTCAAAAAAAAATTGTGTTTCTGTGATTGGTTTGGGGTACGTAGGATTACCATTATCACTTTTGTTATCTAAAAAAGATAAGGTTATTGGCATAGATATAGATAAAAAAAAGATAAACATTCTAAATTCAAATAAAAGCTATCTTGAGAGAATTGATAATGGCAAAATTCGTCAATTTAATGATAAAAAAAATATTTTTTGTTCAGATTTCTCAAAACTAAAGGATAGTGATTTTATAATTATATGTGTTCCCACACCTTTAAAAAAAAATAATACACCAGACTTAAGTTTTATTAAAAATGCATTAATAAAAATAAAACCTCACCTTAAACAAGGTCATGTAATTATTCTTGAAAGCACAAGTTATCCTGGAACTACACATGATCACGTTATAAAAATTTTGAGTAAAAACTTTAAAGTCGGAGAGGAAATTTTCGTTGGTTTTTCATCTGAGAGAATAGATCCAGGCAGAAATGATAATAAAATAGAGAAAATTCCTAAAGTTGTAAGTGGATATTCAAAAAATTGTCTTTTTGCTATAAGTAAATTTTACCAAAAACATTTCACAAAAATATTTAAAGCAGAGTCCATAGTAATTGCTGAGTTTTCAAAACTTTTAGAAAATATTTATAGATCTGTAAATATTGGTTTTATCAATGAAATGAAAATGATAGCAGACAAGATGGGTGTTGATGTTTTTAAGATCATTGAGGCGGCAAATACAAAACCATACGGTTTTAGAAGGTTTTGGCCCGGTCCTGGGATTGGTGGACATTGTATTCCTATTGATCCGCTATACTTAAACTTTGCAGCAAAAAAATTTGGATATGACAGCAAATTTGTAAAATTATCATCTGAAGTAAACTCCAAAACCACAAAATTTGTCGAAAACAAAGTAATATCTTATTTGCGTAAAAACGACATTAAATTTTCTTCAGCTAAAATTTTGTTTTTAGGTCTATCATATAAAAAAAATTTAGATGACTACAGGGAATCAGCTTCTTTGAAATTATTTGATTTATTAAAAAAAAAAGGTGTCAAAAAAATAAAATTTTATGACCCACATTTTAAAAAAAATAATATTCCAAAAAAAATTGTTTTACTCACAAAACTTACTTCAAGTACTTTAATGAATTTTGATCTTGTAGTGCTTTTGACAGATCATGATTGTTTTAATTATAAATTCATAAATAAAAATTCAAAAAAAATAATAGATTGTAGAGGGAAATTCCCTATATCTGAAAAAGTTATAAGAGGCTAAATTGCTCTGTATTATTCAAGCTAGATCAAATTCCAGAAGGTTTAAAAATAAAGCTCTTCATTTAATTTACGGTATCCCACTTATTCAGCATGTTGTTAATAGAATAAAGAAATCAAAAGAAATATCAAAAATAATTGTTTCCTCATCTTTTAAAAAAAGTGATGATCAACTGATTTCTTATCTGAAGAAAAATAAAATAAAATTTTTTAGAGGTGATTTAGAAAATGTGGCATTGAGACTTTATGAGACTGCAAATATGAATAAAGCAAAATATTTTGCTAGAATTAGTGGCGATAGCCCCATGATAGACCCAAAGCTGATTGATAAAGCTATTAAAATGTCAAAAAAAACAAAAGGGTATGATATTATCACAAATGTTTTTCCAAGAACTTTTCCAAAAGGTCAGTCTGTAGAAGTAATAAAGACATTTACTTTAAAAAAAAATTTAAAAAAATTTTCTAAGGTGGACAAAGAACATGTTACAAAGTTCTTTTATAAAAACTCAAAAAAATTTAATATAAAAAACTTTGTTTTAAACAAAAAAAATAAAGAAGTTAAAATGTCGATTGATACAAAAAAGGATTTAAAGGTTATACTCAAAAAGTTCAATAAAAAAAATTTTGTAAATTATTCGTTAAAATTATGAAAATCATAGCTGCAGTAATAGGGATGGGTATAGGAGAAAAACATTTAATAGCAATAGATGGTTTTTTGGGATCTGAGGTTAAAATCATATGTGAAAAAAATAAAAAGAAAATCAAAATATTAAAGAAAAAATATCCTAATAAAATAGTTACTTCAGACGAAAATAATATATTCTTAGACAAACAGGTAAATCTAGTTTCGTTAGCTAGTTACGATAATGACCATTATAATCAAATTTTAAAATGTTTTAGGTTCAATAAAAATTTTATAGTAGAAAAACCTATGTGTCTAAACTTTAATCAACTTAAGAAAATCTATAAATTGATTAGAAAAAAAAAAATTAAGATGACTTCTAACCTTGTTTTGAGGGTTAATTCTTTATTTAGAAATTTTAAAAAAAATTTAAATAATAAAAGAATATTTTATATTGAAGGAGATTATTTATGGGGAAGAAAAAAAAAATTATTTGGATGGCGATCTAAAATCAATGAATATTCACTTACTTTAGGTGCAGGAATTCACATCATAGATCTCATAAATTGGTTAACAAATTTAAAACCTATAACAGTTTATGCCATGGGAAATAAAAAGGCTACTAAAGAAACTGTTTTTAAGAAAAATAGTTTAATTACCATGTTATTTGAATATCCTCAAAATATTTTAGTAAAAATTACAGCTAACGGTGCAGCTGTTTTTAACCACTTTCATGAAATAAAAATTTTTTCTGACAATCAAACATTAGTGCACTCAAGATTAGGTTCATATATTATTAAAAAAGAAAACTTGAAAAGGATTTATTCAAAATACCCAGATAAAATAAATAGAAAAAAATTAATTCATAATTTTATTGAAAGTCTAATTAAAAAAAATATAAAACCATTGATATCTATTAAAGAACAAATTGACTTAATGACAATTTGTTTTGCCGTTGATAAATCTGTGAAATTAAATAAAAAAGTAAAAATTCAGTATCTGTAACCAAATGAAAAATATTAAATTTTCAATTCCAAATATTTTCGAGCAAGACATAAATTTGGTTAGTAAAATTATAAAAAGTGGATGGTTAACTCATGGAAAGTACACTACTCTTTTTGAAAATGAGATAAAAAAGTTTACGAAGTCAAAATTTGCAGTCACTGTTTCGAGTTGTACAGCTGGATTGCATATATCTTGTTTGGCATCAAATTTTAAAAAAGGTGACGAGATTATCGTTCCAGCACAAACACATACTGCCACCGCTCATGCAGTAGAATATACTGGGGCAACACCAGTTTTTGCTGATGTAGAATATCCCTCTGGAAATATGAGTTTAGATAAAATTAAAGATAAAATAACAAAAAACACCAAAGGTTTAATTTTAGTTCATATGGCAGGTCACCCTTGTGATATGAGTAAAATTATAAATTTTTGTAAGAAAAAAAAAATTAAAGTTTTAGAGGATTGTGCTCATGCGCTCGGAACGTATTTCAAAGGTGTTCATGCGGGAAATTTTGGTCTTTCTGGAAGCTTTTCATTTTACCCTACTAAGCAAATAACTACTGGTGAAGGCGGAATAGTTGTCACAAATAATAAAAACTTTTATAAAAAGATAAAAAAATTCAAGGCTTTTGGTATAGACAAAGATATCAATGATAGAAAGAAGCAAGGCGATTACGATGTAAAATCACTTGGATTTAATTACAGAATGACAGATTTCCAAGCTGCCTTAGGCTATCGTCAAATTTTAAATTATAACAAAAATCTTAAAATAAGACATGAACTAGCTAAAAGATACATAAAAAACTTTTCTAAAATAGATAAAATCACACATATGCCTTATTCTAATAATAGTTCTTATTTTGTATTTCAGATTTTTTGTAAAAAAAGAGACAAGATACTTAAAGTTTTAAAAAACAAAAAAATTGGAGTAAGTGTTCATTATACTAACCCACTACCAAAAATGTCATATTACAGAAAAAAATATAAATTAAATATTAAAAGTTTCAAAAATTCTGAGAAATATGGCAAATATAATATTTCTTTGCCAGTTTACCCTAGGCTTAAATTAAAAGAAGTTGATAAAATTTGTAAGGCAATTATTGAATTAGTTTAGTATGCATAATAAAAAAATTCTTCTAGTTGGTGGATGTGGTTTTATTGGACATAATTTGGCAATTCATTTAAAAAAGTTAGGAGCAGAACCTGTAATTGTTGACAGTCTTTCAGTAAATAATATCTTTTCATTCAAAGATAACGATATAAAAAATAAAATATTATATTCATCAATTTTAAATAATCGAATTGATCTTTTAAAAAAAGATGAAATTGAATTAATTATACAAGATGCTAGAGACTACCATGCAATTTCAAAAATATATAAAAAAATCAATCCAAGTATTATAATACATTTAGCAGCTGTTTCTCATGCTAATAAATCTAATAAAGATCCGCACAGCACCTTTGATCATAGTTTTAGAACTTTAGAAAATACTCTTGATTATGCAAAATCTAACAGGACTCACACAATTTATATTTCTTCAAGTATGGTTTACGGAAATTTTGACTCGGAAGATGTAAAGGAAGAAAGACCATGCAAACCAATTGGGATTTATGGAACACTAAAGTACTCTGGTGAACTATTAGTAAAAGCTTATAGTGACGTATTTGATTTACCATATACGATTATAAGACCCTCAGCTCTCTATGGTGAGAGGTGTGTAAGCAGAAGAGTCGGGCAAATATTTATTGAAAATGCAATCCAAGATCTTGATATTGCTATAAATGGAAATGGAGAGGAAAAATTAGATTTCACATACATTGATGATTTAATAAATGGTATTAGCCTATGTTGCAATAATAAGAATGCAATAAATCAAACATTTAATTTAACATACGGAAAGTCAAAAAAAATTAATGAACTTGTTGAAATATTAAAAACAGAATTTCCAAAAGTAAAAATTTCTTATAAAGAAAGAGAGAAATTTATGCCAGAAAGAGGAACACTGGATATTTCAAAAGCAAAAAAATTGATTGGATATAAACCAATGAATCCAATTGAAACAGGATATATTAAATATATTTCCTGGTATAAAAAATTTTGGGCCAACTTTAAAAGAGATTAATCTTAAATCTAATGGTTAAAAAAAAGATTAATTTTAAGACAAAAGTGATGATAGTTGCTGAAATAGGCAATAATCACGAGGGATCTTTTAATCAGGCAAAAAAATTAATTCAAAAAGCTGCTCAATCAGGTGTTGATGCTGTTAAATTTCAAACTTTTAAAACAGAAGAATTTATCAATGATACAGATAAAAAAAAATACAAACGTTACAAAAAATTTGAATTGACAAAGGAAGAATTTTATAAACTTTCTAAGTTTGCCAAAAGTAAGAAATTATTTTTCATATCAACACCACTTGATATTCAAAGTGCAATTTTTCTTAATAAATGCGTTGATTATTTTAAGATTTCGTCTGGAGACAATAATTATTTTCAATTAATTGAAAAAGTTTTAAGCTTTAAAAAGCCAGTAATTATATCCGTGGGGCTGTTAGATTATTCTGAGATAAAAGACATTTTGATATTTATTAAAAAAAAGAAATTTCCTATGAAAAAGGTATTTTTATTACATTGTGTATCTGATTACCCTGTTGAAGATAAAGAAGCTAATTTAATTTCAATTAGATATTTAATAGATAAATTTAAAGTTAATATCGGTTATTCTGACCATACGCTTGGAGTAGAAGCATCTATTATGGCTGTTGCATATGGATCTAAGGTTATAGAAAAACATTTTACTCTAGATAAAGGTTATTCAAATTTTAGAGACCACAAATTATCAGCAGACCCATATGAAATGTCCAAACTGGTCAAGTCAGTAAGAAGATCCTCGACAATGGTAGGCATGTATACAAAAAAAATCTCAAAGAATGAAAAGAAAAATTTTAATTCAATGAGAAGGTCTTTATATGCAAAAGTCCAAATCGACAAGGGTGAAAAAATAACTTTAGACAAAATAAAATTAGTACGACCTTATAATTTAATTTCTCCAAAACAAATAAAAAAATTTCTTAATAAAAAAGCCAAATCTTTGATTAAAAAAAGTCAGGCCATCAATTTTAAAAGTGTTTGAATTAAAAAATTTTACAGATGTTTAAAATAATAAAAAAATGTCCACTTTGTAGTTCTAAAAAAAAATCAAAGATAATCAGAAATAATAGAAATATTTATTCATATTTTTTATCAAAAATTTTAAACTTAGATGAAAATTTTATTTTAAAAAATATGCAAAACTACAAGTGTGGTAATTGTGAACTTATTTATAAAAAAAAATGGATTTATTCTACAACCATTGAAAAAATTTATAGAGACTTCCAGCCAATGCATCCTGGAGGGCTCAATACACTTAAAAAAAACTTTGGAAAAAAAAAGTTTATAGATTTAGTTAAAAAGTATAAGTATTTTTCAAATAAAAAAAACCACGAATTCTCAGATAAAACAAAAAGAGAGATAATTAAAATTTTGAACTCAACACAAAATAATAAAAGCAACTTTATTAAATTAAAAAAAAAATTTATACATAATTTGATTAATGACCAGCTTAATTTAGTAATTCGGGATAAATTAACTATTTCCAACATGATAGATAAACCAAAAATTTATTCACAATTTTCCGGTTTTAGGAGTGACGAAATTTCAGATTATTTTAACAAAATAATAAATTTGAAAAATATTTCATCTTATGCTGAGATCGGATGTCCTCTTTGGGGTAATTATAATCATTTTAAGAAACCATGGATAAAACAATACTTTATCAATATTTATGAAAAAAATTTTTGGAAATCAGAAGACTGTCTGAAATATTTGTCTAAAAGAGTTAAGATAGTAAAAAAATTAAATAAAAATAAGATTGATTTCGTTGGTATTTATAGTTTTTTAGATCATCTTGAAAATCCATTAAACTTATTTAATAAGGAATTAAAAAAAGTAGAGTACTTCGCAATAATCTGCGAAGATATAAACCTAAGTAAAAAAATTGATTGTCAACATTTTTCATCTTGGAGCCATAAATCAATTTTATTTCTATCAAAAAAAATTGGATATATTATAGCTGCAAAACCATTAAGGTTAAGTAATTCGATTTTTAAACTTTATATATTAAAAAAAATAAAACAAAAAACTATGAGTATTTAAAATTCTATGAAAATTGTTTGGATTATAGATAATAAATTTAGAGAGTTATATGGTTTATATGATCTTAAAAAAAACCTTTCAAATTATAATATAAAATTATATTTATTCCACATTCCTGTATGGAAAACAGCAATTGATCTGATAAATCCCAATGTTGTTGTTGTACCAAACTTACATAAAACTTCTTGTGAACCAATTGTTAGATACGCTGAAAAAAAAAAAATTGATATTTTTATGCATTCCTCGGAGGGGATGTATTATTCAGACAAAATTCAAAGTGCAAAATATCCACTGCAACTTGTTAAAAAGATAAAAAAAATATTAGTTTGGGGAAAAAATGACGCGAAATACCTTTTAAAGAAGGGTTTTAAAGACAAAGTCGTTAATTGTGGATTATTAAAATTTGATAAAAGAAATTTTAGTATAAAAAATTCAGATAATAAAAAGATTACTAGAATTGGAATTCCAACTCATCTTAGAATTATTTCAGGCTTTGGTAGATCAAAACTAATGATTCCATCTGTAATTCGTCAAACAACATTAGAAAGAGATTATGAAAAGCTAGGTTTGTACAAGTTTGAATATGATTACATTCAATTATTAACAGAAATAATTGAACAGATTGGTAAAAAAAAACAAATTATTTTCAAAGTTAGTCCTTTTGAAAACCCAGAAATATATAAAAATGCTTTTCCGAACCAAAAAATTTTTGAAGGAGATGATGTAAGGGATTTTATGAAAAATATCGATGTAGTCTTGAATGTTTACAGTTCTATTTCAGTAGATGCTTTAAAGCATAATGTTCCTGTTATTAGCATCAATAAGTTTATAAAATGGGATAGAGCTGTAATTAAAAATAAAAATTATGGACCTAACGCCATAGAGGGTTCTGCAAAATTAGGAATTGAACCTAAAAATTTATTGGAGTTTTATAAATTATTAAAAAAAAATAAAAAAAGTTTGATAAATTTATGTAAGAAGAAAAATTTTTTTAAAAAAGCAGATGAACTAGCTGAAACTCACGATAGCATTGGATTGATGACTGAGTTATTTAAGAAACATAGTAAAAAAGCAAACCACAGACCTTATAATTATTTTATGTATTTGAAATATTTATTAGTAGAAATAAGGCAAACTTTTTTTAGAAGACCTAGAGCTGCAAATTACAAGAGATGGAAATTAAGTGATAATAAATTACTTTATGAATTTAGAATAATAAAGAATCAAAAATGAAGGAAATATTGATAACCGACTTTTTAAAAAACAATTATACTAAAAATCATTCGAATAAATATTTAGAGCTACCAGTTTTTGATAAAAAATTTAATTTAAAAAAAAATATAATTTTTTATAAAAAATGGAACAACTATGAAAAAAAGTTAAATGACACAAAGGAAAATTTAAGTCTTTACAATCATTTTTTGGACCAGTTAACAATTTTTTTAAATAATTATCATAAAAGTAATTATTCAAAAAAATATTGGTCAATTATTTTGGGTCCATGGCTTTGGAGATTAATTTCAGGCATGTCTTTTAAATGGAACCTAATAAATTCGATAGAAAAAAAATATATATTTTTAAGAAATGAAATTAATCCAAAAGAGGTAATACCATTAGGCATTGAAGATTTTCAAAAAATTAAAAATACAAATTACTGGACTCATTATTGTTATTCGAAAATTATAGAACACTCTTTTTCAAAAAAACTTTTCATAAAAAACGATGGGGAGGTAAAAAAAAATTTTGAGAGAGATCAAATTTATAACAATTTAAAAAGAGGTAACATTCAAGAAAAGATATCTTTCTTAATACAAAAATTTTTAAATTTTTTACCTCAAAATAAAAAAATTTTAATTTATTCAACTTATATGTCTAATCTAAACGAAATAAAATTAAATTTATTGTTGAATAAATCTTTACTATTTTACAAATCATTGAGACCTTATTTTCTCTTTAAAAAAAAAAATTTATTTAAATTTGAAAGAAAAGAATTCAAATCATTAGATTTTCGAAAAAAAGGTTTAGAAGAGTTTTTGAGTAAGGAATTATTGAAATGTATTCCTTCAGCATATTTAGAAAATTATGGAAATATAGGAAATATTGTAAATCAAATCCCTTTCCCTAAGTTTCCACAAAAAATATTTACGACTTTAGGAATTAATCGAAGTACTTTAATGGATAGATATGTTGCTCAAAATGTTGAAAAAGGATCTTCATTAATATTAGCGCAACATGGTGGAAGTTATTTCCAAACTAAATTTCATTTTTCATCAATATATGAAACAGAAATTTCTGATCGATATTTATCATGGGGTAAAATCAAAAAAAAAAATGTATATTCTGTGGGTGTTATCAAAGATATAAGTAATTCCTCAAAGGTCTCAAATAAAATATTATTAGAGGTTAGAATGCGAAAGTCAGCTTACCAAGAGGAAATTAAAATTGATAGCGGTTTTTTAGAGGGGAAAAAATTTTCAAAAAATTTGTGTGAATTTTTTTCACTCCTAAAGGGTAATAAGATTTGCGAAAATTTATATGTAAAATTGCATCAAACTAAATCTATTTGGCATGAAAAAAAACAATTTTTGTCTCACAATCCAGATTTAAAATTTTTAAATGAAAAAAAGAAAATGATTAAAGAGATTTGCTCTGCCAAACTCATCATTCATACATCATTCAGCTCAGGACATTTGGAATGTTTGGCTATTAACAAACCAACTTTAATTTTGTTTGTCCATAATATAAATTTATTTGATGATAAATCTAAAAATTATATAAAAAAATTTATAAAATTAGGTATTGTACATAAATCGCCACAAAGCCTTTTTAAAATGCTAAAGAAGTTAGAAAGAAATCAAATTATTGAAAAATGGTGGAACTCAGAAAAGAGACAAAAATTACTAGATGAGTATAGAAATGAATTTGGTTATTTTAATAGAGAAAAAATATCAAACTTAAAAGATATAATAGATGAAAAATAAAAAATATTTAATTACTGGCTCAGCAGGATTTATAGGCTTTCATTTATCTAAAAAACTTTTAACTAAAGGTTTCATTGTTATTGGTATAGATAACCTAAATAATTATTATGATCAAAAACTCAAAAAAGATAGAAATAAAATTTTAAAAAAATTTAAAAATTATAAATTTAAAAAAATTGATATTAGAGATTACAAAAAGTTAGAGAGTATTTTCAAAAAAAATTTGATCCATGGTGTTGTTAACCTAGCAGCTCAAGCAGGTGTGAGATACTCATTGAAAAACCCAAGATCATATATAGAAAATAATATAAACGGTTTTTTTAATATATTAGAATTATCAAAAAAATATAAAATTAAAAAACTTGTTTACGCTAGTACAAGTAGTATTTATGGTTTACAAAAAAAGTTTCCTTTAAAAGAAAACTTTAACACAGACAATCCAATTCAATTATATGCTGCAACAAAAAAATCAAATGAGTTAATGGCAACATCTTATAGCCATCTCTATAAAATGGATACGGTTGGTTTAAGATTCTTTACTGTATATGGACCTTGGGGACGACCTGATATGGCATTATTTAAGTTTACAAAAAATATCATTAAGGGAAAACCTATAGAAGTATTTAATAAAGGCAAGCACGAGAGAGATTTTACATATGTTGATGATATTGTTGATGGAATAATTAATATTATAATTAATAAGAAATCAAAATTTGGTGCAAAAATTTTTAATATAGGAAATGGAAAAAAAATAAAATTACTGAAATATATTCAGTTAATTGAAAAAAATTTGAAACGAAAATCCAAAAAAAAATTTTTACCATTACAAAAAGGTGATGTGATAAAAACACATTCCGATACTAAATTAATTAAAAAACACTACAATTATCAGTCTAAAACAGAAGTAAGTTACGGGGTGAAAAAATTTATTGAGTGGTATGTTTCTTACTTTAGATAAAATGCAAAGAAAAACATTATTACTAATAGATCTAAGTAAAAATCATAATTTTGAAGAAAAAAATAAGGAATATGTATATCTCAATAAGGGAAATGTGCGTCTTTATAATTGCAAGCAAATTAAACTAAAAGATTTTGTAGATTTAAGAAAAAAAATTTATAGCGATTTAATAAAGAAATTAAAAAAATTTATATTATTTAATGAGAAGAAAAAATTTTTTTTATCAGAAATGGAAATTTTTAATCTTAGGAATGATAGATACGAGTTTCCAGATCGAATATTAAACTATTTAATTATTAAAAAATTGATATTAAAGAAAAAATTTAAAAAAGTTAAAATAGTTTCAGATAATAAAGCTACACTTAAAATATTTGACAATTTAAATGTTGAAATTGAAAAAAAAAATTTATCAAAATTTAATTTTAATTTTCACTTGCCTCATTTGAAAATTATTAAATTTTTAATCAAAGCAATAATTTTAGTTTCTTACTGTAAACTTTTAAAATTTACCAAAAATGAAAAAAATGAAAAAAATGAAAAAAATACTTTTTATTTATCACTTTATCCAAATAAATATTTTTATGGCAAAGAAAATTTATTTGAAAAAAAAAGGAAGATTTGTAATTTTCTTATGAGCGATGAAACTCATCTTAATTTTAATTTGAGAAAATTATTTCATTTTGCCAAGATAACAAATGAAAAAAAAATTCTTAACATAGAACAATATATAAAAGTATCTGATATTTTGTTTTTAATACTAAAGCATTCCTTCAATATATTTACTTTAAAAGATCTAAGAAAAATAGAAATTAATCTTCAGGGTTTAGACTTTAAAGAAGTATTAAATGATATTTATATAAGTAGCTATATAAATCGATCAAAACTAGAAATATACTCCAAGGCTATTCCAAGATTCCTAAAGAAAAATAAAGTTTCAAATTTTAAACTTTATTTATTTGAATATAGTTTTGGATATTTTTTAATAAGAACTATAAAAGAATTTTCAAGCAAGATAAAAATATCTGGCTATCAACATGGTTTATTTTCAAACAACTTAATGTGGTTTGATTTAATAAAATCGTTAAAACATAGAAAAAAATATGTTCCCAATCAAATTTTTTGTCTTAATAAATATTGTCTTAAAGATTACAAATTAAAATATAAAAATACTAAAGTTTCTATCATTAATTTTGAAAAGAAAAAAAAGAATTTTGATCTTATAAATTGCATAAAGATTAAGAAAAAAGCTAAAAGGATATTGATCTTATCCGGTCTTCATGATGTGAAAGATTTATATCTTTATGCAAAAAATACTTTGAATTTTGATGAGAAGGATATCTTTTATTTTAAACTTCATCCTAAAAATAAATTTAATTTTATTCCAGGTCCAAAAATTAAAAAAATTGATAATTTTAAAAAAAAAACATTTTCTAGAGTAATTGTATCACAAACTTCTTCGCTTTCATTTGATTTTTTGAGTTTAAAGCGCAACTTTTCTGTTATTGATTTTGATTATAAGCAAAATTATATTTCGACGTATCTAAATAAAAACAAAAATATTAATTTTTTAAAAAAATAAATAAAAATATCTGGAAGGTAATATTTAATTAAAAAATAAACAATTACAGAAAGAATTCAGTTTTTTTGTTTTATTTCATTTTCGTAAATATTAATTAATTTATTAGAGCAAGTATCCAAATCAAATTTTTTTATAGACCTCAAACAATTATTTTGCATATTATTTAACATTTCTTTATTTTCTTTAATTTGAAGAATTTTGTTAATAAACTCAGACACATCATTGTCCTTAATTAAAAAACCATTAATTTTATCTTGAACAATTTCGTTGGCACCTTTACTAGCAAATGAAATAATGGGTACTTTTGACGCGAGGGCTTCTATAAATGTAATTCCAAAAGATTCAATTCTAGATAAATTAAGGTATATATCTGAAGATTTATAATGATTAATTAATGTCGAATGAGGAAAAAAATCTTCATCAATATTTTTAATGTTTTCTATAATTTCAAATAAATTAGAATTAGATCTTATAAATTTATTTTTATATAAAAGTTTTGAATTTTCACCAATTATTTTCCACTTAAAATTTATGTTTTTGTTTATCAGATTTGTAGAAACCTGCTCAACTAAATCAAGACCTTTTTTTTTCTCAGCAAACCTTGCAACAGTAATAAAAAATAATAATTCATTACTCTGATTTCTTTTTGTAGTGGTTTTCTTAAATTTTTCAGTATTTACACTATTGGGAAAGTAGATTAGTTTTTGTTCTTCTACCCCTAAACTAATCAAGTCTTCTCTTATAGTTTTTGAAAGATAAGTAAATTTATCAATATTTTTTAAAGTTTTTTTTAAAAAAGAGTCGTACTTTTTGTTTAATCTATAGCCGTAATTAATTAAAGGATCAACTTGTAAATCTACACCCTGAAACGTTACAATAATTTTTTGGTTAAATTTCTTAAGGACATTGATGAGTATTAAACTTTTGAAATTTAAAAAATTGAAATGCCAAATATCGACATTATTCGTTCTTATTATTTTTGATATATATGGATTTAAAATAAAAAAGATATTTAAATTTAAGTAGTACTTAAAAAAAAAAACTATATTTAATAGAAATTTTTTAAATATAAAAATTTCATATTTATTATTTTTTATATTTGTTTTGTTGTATAAAAATAATTTTACATTAATTTCCGTTTTAGAAAGTTTATTTGCTATGTTATGTGCTTGAACTTGGGCTCCTCCAGCTTTAGGAAAAAAAGTACCAAGGACAAATGCTATATTCATATTTTAACAATGATTTAATTCAATTAATATAAGACTAGGTTTTATTAATAAACAAAAAATTTAATTGTGTATAAAAATAAGGTTAATTTATGATTTGTTGTTTTAAGAACTAATGTTAATTGAGTACTTTTACAAAATTTTGAAAATGAGGGAAAAACGTAAATTTTTTTACCTGTTTTTTAGCAACCAGCCTTTTTTGAAATAATTCTTTTTCACTTGAATTTACAAATTTGTCAAAAGCTTTATTAAGACTCTCAGAATTATTACTTTTAAATAAAAAGCCACCCTTTCCATTAAGTAAAAATTCTTCAGGCCCATTTTTGCAATTGGAGGAGATAATATTAACATTGCAAGATGCAGCTTCAACCATAACAAAACCTACTTCTTCCCAAAGAGAGGACAATATGAATACTTTTGCATATTTTAAA
>MDTE01073816.1_pt1 | contig 44631 bp, 38 predicted proteins | sample 811231 | NCBI WGS metagenome assembly MDTE01 (sample SAMN05326651, study PRJNA326480) | marine metagenome | isolation source: seawater | place: Indian Ocean: Red Sea | collected 2010
AGTAGTTTCCGACGGAGTTGGCACCGTTATCAGAGCCTAGGGCCTACGGTCTCGAATGCCTTGACCACGTGCCCGACAAAGATTTCGTATCACCGTTCCTGATACGACAATAAGGGTGGCACCGCGGGAAATCCTCGCCCCTTGCACTGGGAGCGAGGTTTTTTATCCCCAAATTTCTGTGGAAATACACAGAAATTGGAAATGACTCAACCTCGATTAACAATTAAATCGAAAGTCAATCGATAGCATGGCCGCCAACGAACAAAAAAAGAGAATACTCACCGGTATCCGTCCAACCGGAGCACTACACCTCGGTCACTATGTAGGTGCGTTGCATAACTGGGTCGATCTACAGAACCAGTATGAATGCTACTTCCTTATAGCCGACTACCAGGCACTCGGAGACCATTTCCACGACATCGACCTTATTCGAGATTCAGTATTGCAAGTCACACTCGACTGGCTTGCAGTCGGACTCGACCCCGAAAACTCATCATTCGTGGTACAGAGTTATGTTCCAGAGTTTGCAGAACTTACGATGTTGCTCAGCTTCATCACGCCCCTGGGGATGCTGGAACGCAACCCTACGCTAAAAGGGGAGTTGGATGCGCTTGAAGTAGAACGGCGAACTGTAGGATTTTTCAACTATCCGATGAGCCAAGTTGCAGACATTTTGATTCCACGAGCCCACCTCGTACCAGTTGGGGATGATCAGTCACCGCATGTAGAAATGACACGCGAAGTAGCTCGTAAATTCAACCGCATGTTTGGCGAGGTGTTTCCAGAAGCAGAAACGTTAATTGGAAAAATCCCAAGACTCTCAGGAACCGACGGTCAGGGTAAGATGAGCAAGTCCAAAGGCAACGTGATCATGCTCGGAGACGATGAAAAAACAGTCACAAAGAAAGTTCGAGGAATGTTCACTGACCCCAACCGGATCAGAGCGGACATACCGGGTAAGGTCGAAGGAAACCCGCTTTTCCAATATCACGATGCGTTCAATCCAGACACAAACCAAGTAGAAGATTTCAAAACCCGTTACCGAGAAGGCAACATTGGCGACGTTGAGGTCAAAATGGCACTAGCGGAAGCCATAAACAACTTCCTAGATCCTATACGCGAAAAACGTCATTATTACGAAGGGAACATGAACCTTGTTGAGGACGCACTGATGGCAGGGGTTGCACGCACACGTGTCATAGCAGCCGAAACAATGAAAATGGTTAGAGATGCTATGCGTATATCAAGCTACACAAAGAACTGGAAATAAACGAATCAAGTAACACGAGTGACGAATAACTACAAAGAAAAAAATCGCTGCCCGATAAACCAATATCGACTTTCGTTCAAGCCAACTTCTATCTCCACGAGGTAAACAAACATGGCTAGCTACACACCAGACCTGAAGACATTCAAAAATCTCTCAACTAACCACAACCTAATCCCTGTTTATCGCGAGATAAGCGCTGATCTCGAAACCCCAGTTTCTGCTTTCTTAAAGACATCAGTAGGTTCCCACTCATTCCTTTTTGAATCAGTAGAAGGCGGGGAGAACGTTGCCCGCTACAGTATTCTGGGCACCGAACCATCAGAAGTACTCACAACCGGAAAAGGTACTGAGCACGGCGAGATTGACCCGCTCGACTTACTGCGCGATCGAATGTCGGCCGTAAAATACGCAACTGTCGAAGGTCTTCCAAAATTCCATGGAGGAGCCGTAGGATTCCTTTCTTACGACACGATCCGCTATTTTGAACCTACAGTCCCACCCATCAGCGGAGAAAAATCCGGTCTAAATGTACCTGAATCAGTTTTCATGCTAACTGACTCAGTCCTAATATTCGACCACGTTCGCCACACTATATTCGTAGTCTCTCACGCAAGTGTGAATGGAAATTCTGATGAGTCTTACGAGAGAGCAACTGCAAAAATAGAAGAAGTAATTGCTCGACTAGATAAGCCAATCCCAGCAGGAAGCTCCAGACGTAATTTCCTCCCGCCTTCAGGATTCACCTCACGCGACCCAAATCTCGACTATAGTGCAGTCGGCCATCCTGAAGAATCACCCATTGAACATGGCGAAGCGGCTGATCAACCCTACGTACCAAACATGACCCGAAAATACTATGGCGAAGCCGTCGCAAAGTGCAAGCAAGCCATACAAGAAGGTGAAGTAATCCAAGTAGTATTCTCGCAACGGCTGGCACGCAGAACACCAGTCAAACCGTTCGACCTTTACCGTTCACTTAGAGCGATAAACCCATCTCCCTATATGTTTTTTGTTGAATTAGACGACTTCCATATCGTCGGCGCTTCACCAGAACTTCTAACCCAGGTGATCGATGGCAAAATGGCGGTTCATCCCATTGCTGGAACACGTCCCAGAGGGGCGACACCAGAACACGACGATGAACTCGAAAATGAACTTATCAATGATGAAAAAGAAGTAGCAGAGCACGTAATGCTTCTCGACCTCGGACGAAACGACGTCGGGCGTGTCTCCGACCCGGGAAGCGTGGATGTCACTCAGAGCTTTGAAATAGAAAAGTACTCACACGTAATGCATATAGTTTCACACGTCACCGGTGACCTATCTGAGAATTACGATGCATTCGACGCTATGAAAGCAGCGTTCCCTGCAGGTACCGTTTCTGGTGCGCCTAAAGTACGAGCGATGCAACTTATTGCTGAATTAGAACCAGACAAACGAGGCCCTTACAGCGGTGCGGTTGGATACTTTAGCTTTACCGGCAACATGGATACAGCTATATCCCTTAGAACTATGGTTCTCAAAGACGGAGTAGCTTATCTCCAAGCTGGTGGTGGAATCGTCGCCGACAGTGATACCCAGACCGAGTACGAAGAAACACTCCACAAAATGGGGGCACTTATGCGGGCTATCGATCACGCTGAGGAATCCTCAAGTGCCTAGCCTAAACATTAAAACGACCCCTGAAGAGTTCAGTTTCAATTCAAAGAAATTTAACGTGACGACCGTTCACGGTTTAGTCGAACCAATTGAGCTCCATCCCGTTGAAGCATTCAAAGCACTTCAATTTAAAGATCACCCGGCATTTATTTCTGAGTCTAGATCGCCTGAAAAAGGAGCCTCCAGGTATTCATATATTTGCCCAAACGTTAGAACTATTGTCAGGACAGGTCCGGATGAATCATACGGAGACGTTGACCCAATAGAAACCCTGCGGAAAAAATTCAAGTCGCAATCGGTACCGCCACTAGCCAACTTGCCTGCTCTCATTACAGGTGCATTTGGCTTCATAGGCTACGAAGCCATAAAGCACTTCGAGCCGTCCATAAAAAATCTGCCTAAAGACCCAACCGGTTCACCGGTTTCAGCATTTGTGTTTCCAGCTGAATTGCTCGTATTCGACCACGAACTCAATCAGATTCACATAATAGTTTTTTCTGAAACAGGTAACACATTTAACGCTGCTATCGACCGCATCTCAGAAATATCAAGAACACTAGACACTGCGTCTCTCACTAATCAAGTAAATCAAGTCCTAGACACCGAAGCTCCAGATATTCACAGTACGTCATTGGTGAGTGATATCGAGTATAAAAAAAAGGTCAATTCAGCACGTAATACAATCATCGCTGGAGAGTTAATTCAGGTGGTTTTAGGACGGAGAATCACCATCAATACGTCTGCTAACCCTTTAGATATATATGAACACCTGACGACAATGAATCCTTCCCCATATATGTATCTAGTTGACCTTGGTGACATGCAGATAATCGGAGCATCTCCTGAATTAATGATCCGCTCGAAAGGTAATGTTGCATCGATCCATCCGATCGCAGGGACGCGCCCGCGTGGAGATACAGCTGAAGAGGATCTACAAAACGAAGCTGACCTTATTTCAAACGAAAAAGAGACTGCAGAACATGTAATGCTAGTAGATCTTGCACGTAATGACTTGGGTCGCGTCTGCAAAATAGGCAGTGTGAAAGTCCAATCATTAAAGCATGTTGAACGTTACTCACATGTGATGCATCTGGTATCTCGAATCGAAGGACATCTATCGAAAGACAACAGTGGACTAGATGCGTTCAAGGCGGGATTCCCCATCGGAACACTCTCAGGCGCACCAAAACTACGAGCTATTCAGCTGATCGCCGACCTAGAGATGGAAGGACGTGGCCCTTATTGTGGCGGTATAGGATGGTTCGGACAAAACGGAGACGTAGATACAGGAACAATAATTCGTTCCATAATCTTGAGAGGTGGTGTAGCACATGTCCAGGGTGGAGCAGGCATTGTTTTCGATTCCGACCCAATCTCTGAAAATCTAGAATCATTACAAAAAATGAAAGCCCCCCTTTTAGCAATAGCGAAAGCGGAAGTAACCAAAAGCCAACAATCAATAAACGATGCAACACTAAGACACCCTGTTAGAGTCATGACCAAGTAATAACAATGCTTCTACTAATCGACAACTACGATAGTTTCACTTACAACCTTTTCCAATACCTCTCAGAACTTGGTGCTGACGTGCAGGTCGTCAGAAACGACAAATCAACGGTCGAAGAACTGTCCGCCATGAATCCTGATCGAGTGGTTATCTCACCTGGTCCGTCCACACCAGATAATGCTGGCATCTCGGTGGATGTGATTAAGCACTTCGCTGGCAAAGTACCAATACTGGGTGTTTGTCTAGGACATCAATGCATAGCGCAGGCCTTTGGAGGAATAGTCAAGGGTGCCGGTGAAATACGACATGGGAAAACCTCCTCAATCCATCACACAGGAGAGGGGGTTTTCGCCAACTTGCCACAACCTTTCGAAGCGGTTAGATACCACTCACTCGCCGTCGAGCCAGATACAGTTCCTAATGACTTCAACGTAACAGCCAAAACTGAAAACGGGATCATAATGGGAATCCGACACAAAGAACTAGATGTTGAGGGAGTTCAATTCCATCCGGAATCAATAATGACTGAATCTGGAAAAGATCTCCTGAAAAATTTCTTAGACAAGCCATCAGGATCATAGAACGAGTCAAACAAACCGTCATAAGAACAAAATCAATAAACATGAACATTAAAGAAGCAATACAGATGACTGCTGAAGGTGCTGACCTTGACGAGAATCAGGCCTCAGACGTTATGCGAGAAATCATGAACGGAGTGGCAACTCCGGCGCAATTCGGTGCATTCATGACTGCGATTCGCATGAAGGGAGAAACGCCCTCGGAAATCGCCGGTATGGCAACCGTAATGCGTGAGGTCTCACTTCGAATAAACACCAATCTTGAGATGATAGATACGTGCGGTACCGGTGGAAGCGGGCTCGATTGGTTCAACATATCCACTGCTTCTGCTTTTGTAGTGGCTGGAAGTGGTGTCCCAGTAGCCAAACACGGCAATCGAGCTATGTCAGGCTCAACGGGTAGCGCAGACGTCCTAGAAGCACTGGGGATAAACATTTCACTTGGTCCTGAACAGGTCAAACACTGCTTCGATGAAGCAGGAATAGGATTCATGTTTGCCCAGACATTCCACCCAGCTATGAAGTACGCAGGTCCGCTTCGACCACAGTTAGGTATACGAACTATCTTTAACTTTCTTGGACCGCTCACAAATCCCGCAGGTGTAAAAAGGCAAGTGATTGGAGTGTCAGACGCCAAATTCGCCGACAAAATCGCCAAAGCCCTAGAAATTCTAGGAACTGAATATGCATTCGTAGTTAATGCCGAAAGCGGTGCCGACGAAGTTGACATTGAAGGACACACGCTCCTTTACCAGATTAACAAAGACGGCCTAAAGCGCCGCAGGACTCGAGCCGCAGATTTCGGCCTCCAAGAAGGTCTAAGAGAGCACCTAACCGTAGAATCTACAGAAGAGTCAGCTCAAATTATCAAAGACCTATTTTCCGGCGCCGGAGGAGGACACAACCCACCCTTAGCTCCAGAAACCTCAAGAAGAAACGTTGTAGTACTTAACGCAGCCACTGCTCTAATGGCTGCTGGAAAAGCCGTCGCTTTTCAGGAAGCAGCAGCCATAGCTCAAGACTCCATAGATTCTGGCGCAGCTCAGGCCAAATTGAACGCGCTAATTAAAGTAAGTCAGGAACAATCTTGAGTAACATACCCGGCATCCTAGGTGAGATCGTTGCAAAACGGCGCTACACGATTGAAGAAACCAAAAAAAACAAAAGCTTAGCCGAAGTACGAACTAGCGCTGAAAACACAAGCGATCCGCTTTCGTTACAAAGAATTATTGATTCAAAGCACGGTATTTCTCTGATAGCAGAAATGAAACGATCATCACCTTCTGCTGGATTGCTAGACCCTAATCTAGATCCAGCAAAGCGTGCAAGTCTATACTGCGATGCTAACGCAGCTGCCATCTCAGTTCTTACCGAACCAGACTACTTCTCTGGATCCATTGAAGATCTGGCAGCGGCCTCGGCAGTTTCGCGCGCCGCACAAATACCCGTACTCAGGAAAGACTTCATTGTCGACGAATATCAGGTCTATGAAGCAAAGGCTGCTGGCGCAGATTGCATTTTATTGATAATCGGCTGTCTTGATCCGAAGCAATATTCCGACCTGTTTTTACTATCCACTTCAATGAAAATGGATGTGCTCGTCGAAGTATTCGATGACATCGAACTCGATATAGCTCTAGAAAAAGCAGAGCCAAATATTGTGGGCATTAACAACCGCAACCTAAAGACACTAAATACGTCTCTTGAAGTTTTTGAAAATCTTGCAAAAAAAATCCCCGATGATCGAATCAAAGTGGCTGAAAGTGGCATGAAAAACTCCAGCGACGTAGAACGTATGGGGCACGCAGGCGCAAAAGCTGTACTGGTTGGAGAGTCACTTATGAAAGCTGGCTCTAATGTCAGGGCACTAGTAAAAACACTGTCGGAAGTCGAAGTCGGATCCTCAGGTGGAAAATAAACATACCAAGATAAAGATCTGCGGGTTACAAGACGCAAATTCAGCCATCGTCGCAGCAGACGCTGGGGTAGATTTTCTAGGGTTTAATTTCGTCCTCAATTCAAAGCGGCGAGTCAACCCAGAGCAATGCATAGAAATTATTGACGAATACCGCGAGAAAAAAAATCCCGATCGTAATCCTTATGTAGTCGGACTTTTTAGAAATCAAGCCGTAGGATTCGTAAACGATATTTCTCAATCGATCGGATTGGATTACATACAGCTCTGCGGAAATGAAGATCAAAAATATCTATCCAAAATAAAATTACCGATTTTTAAACAAGTTTGGGTGCAACCTAATATGTCAACTACCGACGTTGATTTTTTGGTTTCACCATTCTTAAATAATGGATATGGAATCGTTTTAGACAGCTATTCAAAAGGTTCATTAGGTGGTTCTGGAAAGACTTTTGACTGGAATTCAGCTGTAGGCATCGCCAATAGAAAAAATATCTTGCTTGCTGGAGGGCTTAAGCCCGAAAATGTCCAAAGTGCTATAGGCAAGTTGGCACCATGGGGTGTTGACGTAGCGAGTGGGGTGGAAACAGGCGGAATGAAAGACCCGAAGCGTATCAGAGCATTCGTCAAATCGGTCAGTAATGCCTGATTCGCATCCTAGTTATATGAATTTCCTAAATCCGAATTGGCAGAAGTTCACACTACCGGCGTAAACTTCTTGCTCACTTTTCAGTTCATCTATTCGAATCCACAACTTTCGTTGGAGCAGCAAGCCTAATGCCCGAAAAACTACGAATGGCACAATACGGAACCAAACACGGTCACGCGGAAGGTGTTCTACGCGTCATGCTTGATCACCCAGAAGTGGATGTCGTCGGAATTTACGAACCTGACGAATCACGGCGAAAGCAAATCGAACAACTCGAAACATGGAGCGAAGTAGATTTCTGCGATAAACCATCTGACTTTCTGGAAGATCCGTCAGTGGTATGTGTCTCATCAGAGGGAACCAACAGAGAGAGCTTAGGATTTACAGAAGAAATCGTCGAAGCAGGTAAACACGTCTTCTACGATAAACCTGCTGGTGATGACTACCAGAGATTCGAAAGAATTGTTGAAAAAGCACGATCCCAGCACACCATGATCCAGATGGGTTACATGTTCCGAAAACATGATGGATTTGAACGCATCGCTGAATGGGTGAATTCAGGATTTCTCGGCCAGATTTTTCAGGTCAGAGCACACATGTCAACTAATGTTCCTGAAAAAAACCCAAAAGGTACCCAAACTGGACGGGAAGGGTATGCTCACTTTAAAGGTGGAATAATGTACGACCTTGGGGGGCACATGCTAGATCAAGTGGTTTGGCTTCTAGGACGCCCCAATAAGGTTACCCATTTCTTCCAAAACGCCACATCAAAAACCCGAGGTGTAATGGACAACACCCTAGGTGTACTCGAATACGGAAACGCCATAGCAACTGTGGACATAGCAGCTATGGAGGCACGGCCAATGGCGCGTAGATTTGAAGTATACGGGACAAAGGGAACAGCAATTATGGAACCCTTTGAACCAGCTAAAACAATCCAATTAACACTTGAGTCCGCTCAAGGGGGTTATAAACAAGGTATAAACACTATCCAAATTCAAGACCGTCCTCGATATGTCGACACATTCGCTGAATTAGTCCGCAACATCAAAGGAGAATCAACTCCCATTCGATCGCTGGATCACGAACTTCTTGTACAGGAAACCCTTATGAGAGTTACCGGCAGTCTAAACGGATAACATAAGTTTGTAACGTGTCCCGAACAAACCTTAAAACCATCTCAGTGCGGACATCCTATTTTCAAGGTAAGCCAATTACTATCCATAAGATCTAACATTTGCTCCCTCAGGCCATGCAACTTTAAAGATGGTAGCGGATTTAAAGTTAGCCCCTTCAATATTCGCGTCGCGAAGCACACATCGATACATATTCGCACCGCGCATATCAGCATTCGAAACATCAGCACCGGTACAGTTTGTTCTATAAAGTATCGCCTTCTTTAAGGACGCACCTGAAAGATTAGCCCTGCGCAAGCTTGCTTCTGAAAACACCGCCCCATCAAGTTTAGCGCCAGATAAATCTGCGCCTTCCATTAAGGCACGAGAGAAATCTCTAAAACTTAAGTCTCTTCCCTTCAAATCTGCTCCGCGTAAATCTAACCTTTCAGGCAAATTATCACGATGCCATTCAGTAAGAGTTTGAGCGGACCCATCCAAAACCATTAGATGTTTTGGGTTCATACTCCAATTCCCCATCTTATATCTATATATGTCTAAATTTGTTTCGACAATTTCATAAATTGAAACACCATTGAAACACGTTTCGACTAATTTATATGCTGGGAATTTAATTGCCACGTATTGTCGGCTATGCGACGACGCAGCTTGCAAGTAAAATGCCCCGGTAAAAACAGAAATAGTTGATAACATCACCCCTAATGGAATGATTCAGTGGTGCAAGTTTCATCATATAAGCACGAGGAAAATAACATGGCGTACATAGCCGAATATATTTGGATTGACGGCACAGAGCCAACCGCCAAGCTCAGGTCAAAGGCTCAGGTAATCGAAAACGGCAAAGAACCCGGAATCTGGGGATTTGATGGGTCATCAACCAATCAAGCAGCTGGAGACGCTTCTGACGTCGTGCTTAATCCAGTAATAACAGTCCCGGATCCCATACGCAGGGGTGACAACAAGCTTGTTCTCTGTGAAACCTTGCTCACGGACATGACCCCGCACCCAACAAACACCCGTGCAAAATGTGCAGCCACTGCGGAGAAATACGGCGCACTTGACACCTGGTTCGGACTAGAACAGGAATACACCTTCTTCGAGGGCATAGCACCTCTAGGATGGCCGGACAACGGATTCCCTGCTCCCCAGGGTGGGTACTACTGTGGTGTAGGTGCCGATGAAATATTTGGACGTGAGGTTGTAAATAAACACCTTGACGCTCTGCTATACGCTGGGATTCATGTTTCAGGTATCAATGCAGAGGTTATGCCTGGGCAGTGGGAGTTCCAGATCGGGCCAGTATCTGCTCCTCTAGTTGGAGACGAACTCTGGATTGCACGATGGCTACTCTACAGAATTGCTGAGGATGTTAAAGGCCCTAAAGGCATGCCAATCTCTGCAACCTTAGCTGCCAAGCCCGTACCAGGAGACTGGAATGGCGCTGGGTGTCACACAAACTTCTCAACTAATCAGATGAGAGAATCTTATGATGCGTGTATTGCAGCTGCCGAAGCTCTAGGAGCTCCCGGCAAACCCGAATTACACATCGCAAACTATGGGGACGGTGTAGAGCAACGTCTGACAGGTGCCCATGAAACGCAGCGATATGACCAGTTTTCATATGGTGTATCAGACCGAGGCGCTTCAATACGTATACCCTGGCAAGTTGAAAAAGCTGGCAAAGGATACATAGAAGACAGACGTCCAAATGCAAACTGTGATCCGTACGTTACGACCCAACTCATTATCGACACGGTATGTTCGGTGGCGAAATCTTAGTTGAAGAATAACACCTGACAAGTTTTAAAATAGGGGCCGCAGCAGCAGCCCCTATTTTAAATTAAAAACAATAAATATCCGACACCAAAAAAATATAGATCGGATACCCTTATTTGCCACCTTGAAAATAAACTCAAATACTCGGTAATTAAAACCATCTCCAAACTAAGATCAATTAACTATGGCTGGATAGTTGTACTCGGCACCGCGTTGATGCTTTTTGGCGGCGCAGGTTCACGCTTTTCATTCGGTGTATTCCTCAAACCTGTTACTGAGGAATTTGATTGGAGCCGGGGATCATTGGCCGGTGCCCTTGCACTTGCAGGGCTCGCAACCGGAGGGTTACGCCCTGTTGCTGGGTTATTAGCCGACAGATATGACCCAAAGATCGTCGCAGCTTCTGGCCTACTAATTGGTGGGATAGCTTTGCTTGTGATGTCAAGAGTAGAAAACCTTTGGCACGTTTATATACTGTTCGTAATAATGGGTGTTGGCTTCACACTGGCTTCGCCAGGAGCCGTTGCCAAAATTGTGAGTGCGTGGTTTACGAAACGCCGCGCCCTTGCAATGTCTGTAGCTGGTACAGGATCTGCCGTGGGCGAGACGGCCTTAGTACCGATAGCTGCTCTATCAGTCGCATATATCGGCTGGCGAGAAGGATATTTAATCCTCGGAGCAATCCTAATAGTCATAATACTCCCTCTTGTTTTGCTACTACTAAAAAGTAGACCTAGCCTAGGGCAACATGCTGACGGATATATCGAAGGTCAAGAAAGTGACTCAACAGGGTTTAGCGATAATTCAGCAAATCCAAATGTTGGCATGTCATTAGGTCAGGCGTGTCGAACAGGTATTTTCTGGCGATTAACTGTAGGATTTTTCATATGAGGCTACACAATGGGCTTCGTGAATGCCCACTTTGTCGCTTACACGACTGATTTCGGTGCAACCGCTGTACAAGGAGCCGGTGCATTAGCGACGGTTGGTGTTGCAGGCCTTATCGGCGGGCTAGCCTTTGGATACTTCGCCGATAAATTCGGTAGGCGACCTCTTCTTTCAGTGGCTTATGGAATGAGAATGCTTGGGTACGCTGTACTTTTGATGGCGACTAACCTACCTCTTGCGGTTGTGGGCATAGTGATAATTGGAAGTTCATGGACGTCAGTGATTTCATTGACAGGAACTGTCACATCAGATCAATTTGGACTACGTCGATTAGGCACGATATACGGAACTATGTTCATGGTGATGCCGTTCGGAGCTTCAAGTGCAGTGTGGATCGCAGGTCATATTTACGATCTATACGGAAACTACAATTTAGCAATGTGGATCAGCTTAGTAATGGGATTCATCGCTATGGTGGCGATAGGAACGCCTAACTCAGGAATATCTAAGCGCATCTGGCCAGACACGCCAAAGTTCGACTAAATCCAACGCCCTGTATTTCTTTCGTATTTTGTATAGGCTTCACCAAACTTACGAACCAGGTATGCTTCTTCACGCCTAATCACCAACGCCGTCAAAGCGGCAACTCCAAAGAAAACCGAAACCAACACTGCCATAGCGTTAATTGCAATCGCAATCCCTGCTGCAATCAACAGAAATCCTGAGTAGATAGGATTCCTAGTGCGCTTGAATGGCCCCGAGACCACAAGAACCTTAGTCGGCTCAGCCGGTTCTGGGTTTTCACCATGCGCCCGCATTGTGCGCCAAGCCCATAAGATCAAAAAAAAACCAGCAATAACCAAAAATCCACCGACTGACACACCGATCATGCCACCGATAATTTCACTCCGCCAAATGAATACGTGAACAATTGCACCTAAAATCACCGGCACACCAAATATTACTGGTGGAAGCGCTGGCAAATGCAGTTCAACCTCATCAGGCTCTATATTGCTTCCATTGCTCATTTCGAATCTCCATACTTAATATTGCAGATAGCAAACATCCCATGACTAAAGAGTTATGTAAAACATTTGCAACAGCAAGCCTATCTTGGAACTCATTAATATGAAGATCTCTAGAGTTCAACCGTAATTCACGGATATCGCTGCAGTCATTTATTCGCTCCGACTTAATCTAACAAAGCGATCAGGTCACAATATCCCTTTGGAAAGCCTCACTCTCTCGGGTCCTTAATTCAACATTTACCCTTAGCTTTTCCAAGGTCTGCTGAAGTGTAAGTTGACCCTGTGGAACATCATGGTCATCAAAAAACTCAAGCACATCTTTAGCCTGATCAGGATCACTCAACGAAGTAACACCAGAGAGCATACGAACAATTGAATTCGATGGAAAATCTTTATTAATACGAGACCAATTATCTTTAATAAACTGCCAAGCCTTAAACCCTTGCTCTTTATTTCGCATGCACATAGCAAGTAAATATGGAGCGTCCTGAGTTCTAATAGTTCCGTCTAGAGTCATAGCCAGAGTTCGGTGCATCTCTGCCTCACCTGGGAACGCTGACAGCGCTGACTGGTATCTACGTTCTTCCTGAGGTGTAGACGGATTATGATGCTTATCAACGAACACCTCGTACTGCGCCCTGTCACCCTTCGTAGCAACAACGCCCGTCACGGCAGCTGCAACATTTGGCTCTACTGAACCACTATTAACTAAATATGAATCATGCAAATCTTTAGCATTCCTAAGGGCAAGATCATCGTCACCAACATTGGCTATTAGCCGTATGAATAGGCCGCGAAGTTCCAAATCTCGCGAGGAGTCACCATCTGATGACTCCCATCCAAGCCTATCCAAGCCTGGTTGCACGAGATCTCTAACGATTGACTTGTACTGTACCTTAGCCTCACCCTCAACTAGCTTATCGAGTGTACTGAGGCAACCAGAAAGAACAGTCCAGACATCCAAATCTGTCTCGGTCTTAAATGTTTTTGCAAAAGTAAGGAACTCGTAAGCAGAAGTCCGTCCTGCCATCACTGATGACCAAGTATCATCGACAAGTCCATACCGCTCAATTGGAGTCAAGCTATCGAACATGGTGTTCGACAATGCGTCAAGCATCTCAGGGGAATAGCGAGCTCGAAAGAAACCGCTACCTCCTGCATTTGCAGTTGCCCAATGTATCGGACTATCAAGACTTATCTCAGCCGAACTCTGTTCAAGCAAATATCTAACTTCCTCAACGGCAGAAGACGTTCCTACCTTCAAAACTACAGGAACAGACCAAGTAGTCTTATCTTCCGAATCATCATCCGTATACAGAAATCTATCTTGGGTAAGTGATATCGATGATCCGTCTTCCGATATCGAAGCACTTATTAGTGGATACCCTTTCTGAAAAATCCATGAATCCATTATTCTTCGAGCTGGCTGTTTAGTCACATGCTCTATTGCATCCCACAAATCGTTAGTTTCTGTGTTTCCGTACTTGTGCTTTTTCAGGTAATAAGAGATTCCATCCTTAAACTCCTGCTCACCAAGGTACTGCTCGAGCATACGTAGAACTGATCCGCCCTTCTCGTAAGTGAGCAAATCAAACATTCCTTCGGCATCCACAGGAGAAAGCACTTCGAATTCAATAGGACGTGTATTGATTAGTGAGTCAACATCAAACGCCATTGAACGTTCTAGACTAAATTGGTTCCAGCGCCCCCAACCAGGATTGAAGTTATCGGAACACATAGTTGCCATAAATGTTGCAAAGGCTTCATTCAACCAGATTCCATTCCACCATTCCATCGTCACTAAATCACCAAACCACATATGAGCTATTTCATGAGCTATAACATCTGCAATTCGCAGTAGTTCAGGTTCCGTCGATCTCGTTTTATCAACTAATAACAAAACCTCTCTATACGTGATACAACCAAGATTCTCCATAGCGCCAAAGGCAAAATCTGGTACCGCTACCATGTCCAATTTTTGTCCTGGATACGGTATCCCGTAGTAGCGGGTGAAAAACCTTAGCGCATAAGCGCCTGCTTCAAGTGCGTAATCAGCAAGGTGCCCTTTACCAATGGGATGCACAATTCGTAGTGGTACTCCATCCACATCCAAAGGTGCAGTCGCCTCAAACGGACCAACAATGAAAGCTACCAGATATGTCGACATGATCATCGTGTCTTCGAATACAACTGACTTATGACCATCACCAACACTCTTACTAGAAATTTCTGGCCCATTCGACAGCGCAAACTGGTCTTCTGGAACGATAAGAGTAACCCCATAAGAAGCTTTAAATGCTGGCTCATCGAAACATGGAAAAGCACGACGAGCGTGTGTGCTTTCAAATTGGGTTGTGGCAATCGTATGCTCTACACCTTCATCATCTTTAAATCTAGAACGGTAAAACCCGCGTAGCTGATCATTCAAAATACCGGTGAACTCTGCAACGATCGTATAAGCGCCTGGTGTGACCTCTGACGAAAAAAATAACGTCGCTCGCTCCATATCTTCGTCATGCACGATCTCAATAGCCATTGTCTCGGTTCCCGAGTCAGATCTTACATAAGCATTAGAAATCTTCAGTTCGGCCGAATTAATTTGAATATTGTCGGTTAACTGATGCACTTCTACTTCAATCTCTACGTTACCGGAAAAAATAGCTTCTTCGAGATTGGGTTGAAGTGAAATTCGATAATGAGATGGCACGACGAAAGAAGGAAGGCGGTGTGGATTATTTGAGGCGTCAGGCAAGATTCACTCCTGTTAAAAAAATTTTAATGCGTACAAGTCTAAAAAAACTGGACGCTACTAATCCGGAACAAGCAAGCTCAGCTTACCTGTTTAGGTAATTAAATCATCTACACCGAGTAACCAACCGAGCCATCTTCCCGCATAGGAATCACCTGCAGGTTACGTGGGGCATAAGACTGCGACTGATAAGTGTCTACCTTCAGGTCAATGCCTATTCCCGGCACATCAGGGACGCTAATATACCCACCCTCTCGTTTCCATGCGGAATTGAACATTACGTTGAACGGTTGTTCATCTTCGCGTGACCATTCTTGAGTCAAAAAATTAGGGATACTGGCGTCTATAGAACAAGCTGCGGCTGTAATTACCGGGCCCAAAAAGTTATGAGTAACCAAAGCGGAATGGTACGACTCAGCGATAGCAGCGATCTTCTTAACTGAAGTTATGCCGCCAGCAAGCCCAACATCGGGACGAGCATACTGGCTTCCTCCTGCCTCGAACATCTCCCGAAACTCCCATATAGAATGCATACGCTCTCCATTTGCTACCGGCAAAGTAGTTCGCTGTGCAATTTCCGCCTGTGACTTAATTGAATCGATCTGCACTGGGTCTTCATAAAACATTGGATGAAACTCAACAAGCTGCTCTGCTAGCGCGATAGCAACCATAGGGGTCAGTTTACGGTGCATCTCCAAAATGATATCTACATCAAACCCTGCACCTTCTCGCATAGCAGCAACATTTTCTCGCGTGTCATGTATTAACCGCGGCAAAGTCATCGACTGAAATCCATCAGGTAGTGGGTCGGTTTTTATAGCAGTAAAACCTTCTTTAGCAGCATCTCGAGCATTTAAGAGCAAGCCCTGAGAAGTTGTGCCTTGGTCCGCTGCATCAGGGCGAACGCCTCCCATCAATAGATGTAATCGAATCTTATCGCGTGTCTTGCCCCCAAGAAGACGCCAGACAGGCGCACTCAATGACTTGCCTTTAATGTCCCAAAGTGCAATATCAATTGCACTAACAGCTCCAGAAACCACGGAACCACGGAATGGACCCATTCTGTACATGTATTGCCAATGGTGCTCTATATCAAGTGGGTCTTGTCCCACTAAGTAACCAGCAAATTTCTTTACTACAGCATCGGTAGCCTCGAGGTACCCCCAACACGCCGACTGTCCAACACCAACTACTCCGTCATCCGTAAATATCCTGACGATATGACTATTGCCTGCAAGTAGCGATTCAACTCGTTCAATTTTCATCTAAATCTACTTTCGACTACCTAACTTACCCTAAAATGCACTAAAGTCGTTGCGATTTATCGATGCCAGATGGTACGACCTACCTAGCGTTCATATTGTCAATTATCGCAATTGTTGAATCCATGTCAGTTGCTCTTGGATGATCAACGTATGTAGGGTGCCCATTAAAGCGATCAATTAGAATTGGATTCAGTCCAACATTATCTGCACCCTTAATATCCGATTCAATCTGGTCTCCAACAAAAACTATTTGCGAAGCATCCATTCCTGCTTTTTCAATAGCCACCTCAAAAATTCTCGGAGCTGGCTTTTCACATCCTGTTTCACCAGAAGTGACGACAAAGTCTATTTCCTGAATTAATCCCATTTCTTCACGCAAACTGTCGCCCGTTGAGTTCATATTAGACACGACCCCGACCGTTAGTCCTGATCTACGAAGTCGTCTGAGGCCATCTAGGACATCAGAAAAAAGTGTTATCCGATATTCTTGTTTACGAATTTCTGCCCAAATCTCTCCTGCGAGCGAAAGATCTACTTCATGCCCGGATCCTTGCAGAATCAGTTGCTCATAACGAGAGAAGAATGCCCATTGCTCATTACCATTCATTGTCCTAAGAGGTTTGGTTGAGTTTTGTTTAGCCATAAATTCATCGGCAAGATGATAACCAGTATCGATACGATCACGATTGATATCAATACCGAACTTCAAAGCTGCGCGATGCTGTATCTGATCTCTCGGAGGATCAAACCCAGCCAGTGTTCCATACATATCAAACATTGCTGCTTTTATACGAATCATTAATAAACCATTTCAAAGAAACAAATTTAATTTAATTTGGTGGTATGTACTCATAGATCACCACTGGAGTCTCTACTCCTTCCGAAATCATCTGAGCGGAGGGGTATACCTGAACAAGCCCGTCAGTCTGCATTCGATCGAATTTCTTTATCCCTTGTTCACGGTATTTTGCTCGCTCCATTTCTCCAACATAAACATATTTCACGTTGTATTTATCGAGTGTTTCAATTGCGTCAACGCGTAGACCTGAATTAAAGAATTGGTCAACTTCAAACCGACGATCTGTAACCGCATAGGCATACCCAACTCGCTGTTGACGCTGGTGCCAATCCCATCCAATAACAGCAGGTAACCCGGTGTAAATAGAAACACGGTTACCCCACCGATACTGATCACTAAGGCCTTCAATAATTACCGGAGAGCCTTCGATATTGTGCTGCATCCATCGTATTGCATCATAATCATATTTGAGGTTAAGAGGTCCTTCATGATCGTTGTAAGTCACCGACTTCATATAAGCCATTCCATCGAGTGTAAGCTCACTGTAATCGAATCTTTGAAGATTTCGTGCTCGGGTTCCCAAAATTGGATAGATCATGACACCAATCATGAATATCGCTAGAACAGATATCCAGACACTACGAGCTAGTCTAATCCTAGAAAACGAAAGCTTGCCAGCATCCCATAAGAACCATAAAAAATAGGCTGAAGCCATGGCGAGAAGTATCCATGCCTGCAAATAAAACTTGAAAACAGTGTTCATGCGTCCAATATCGTCTTTGACTGTGAATACGTCCACTCCTCCAGTAATCGACATCGCCATCACAACCATCCCCACAGGAATTAATAAATATCTAGATTCAGGCAGGCCTGCGCGAAATCCAACAATCCAAGAAACAGTCACTAATAACCCAAGAGTCAATGCGAACGCAATTGTTGCTGAACCTGTCAATGAAAGCGTAGCTACAGCAGCAGCAAAGACCACGATCAAGAAATGCCATGTCCACCCAGTAATCCCCGTCCCTATAACGGGGCCATTAACGAGTACCTTAAGAGAATTGCTAAGTCTTTCTCGCCATAAGTAAACCACCCAACTGACTATCAAGAACATAAATATCGAATGGATCAGAAGGTATCTCCATAAAATCGTTTTAAACTCACTTCTGAGCAAACCGTTATTAAACAGCTCGAAGTTCGAATGAAAAGGCAGGTATACCAGATACCCAACAATCAGAACAACGATTACCGAAACTCCGACGACGAATAAACGATCTACCAAAGACCTGTTTTGCACAAGAAATTGACCCGCAAATATAAAACCACCTGCCAGCAAAAACTGAGTAGGGAAGTCCCACGCATTTATGGTTCTAAGCGAACCTACTAGAATTCCCAACACAATCAGGCCTGTCATAACTTCACCAAACGAGCGTCTCCTACCCATCCGCAAAAAAACAGATATTGCCGCGGCAATGGCAGTTATGGCGATAGGGATCGCTATCAGATGAGCGTGAAGATCAGCGAACAAAAAAGTAAAAAAAGGAAACTCAGTAATCTCGTTCCCAAGTGACTCAGGTTCCATCATTCTAGAGCTTCGCCAGAAATCAAAGGATCCGAATGCCTCACCTTGGAATATGACTCGTGCAAGACCTGATAGCACCTGTAACAGGCCGTCGATATTCCCTGATATCGCCACAAACACAACAGCGACTAATCCTGCAATTACTGGAGACTTTCGTGACCATGCAGGAATCTGTCTAGCTCGTAATGTTAATTCCGCTAACCCGTGGACTATCGCGTATACACCTGCGACCGTCATCATGAACAACAATGGTACTGCGAGGTTATACGCCACAGATGGCACAATTCCTGTAAAACGAATTAACGTAGCGATCATGAACTGGCCGAAGTAGTAATAGTTCAAATAACCGCCAGCATTCCAAGGGTCATACGGCGGGATAGTAGAACTTTTCACCACTGCATTCAGATACGCGAAGTCCATAGGCTTTTCTCCACCCTTCCATGGGTGCCATAAGTCAGGATTTGCTGCGCGTATAAAAAGAAATGCCAAAAATGCAGCGAGTAATAAAAGTTCAAGGCGCAATAGTCGATGCAGATTCGACTTTATATGTACTAGTAAGTCACCGCCCACGACTCGCAATATAAGACATGAGACTAACATAAGAACAATGAGCGCCAGTAATACCGCAGTGAAACTAAAATGCATGAATCCAAAACTAACCAAACTCCAAGCGGTAGTTGAAACTAAGAGCAATCCAAGTGGTTTCGCTAAAAGGTAACCCCGAAAGGGTAGTGGCCTGAAAACAAGAAACGAAATCGGCAAAATAATCAATGCAAAAAGCTGAGCAGCCAAATACCAAACAACGGGAGTCAGCCAATCAGGCAGCCACCTAAGAAACGTGATTGAACTCCAAGTACCACCATTTCTCTGAATCTCCGCAGCTTCATCGGAAAGCATAAGACCCACTTCAGCTGGTGGAAATTGGCTCAACGCCTCACGGGAAGCACCAATTTGTGTTTTCAAAAGCCTGTCGGAGTATTTCTCGACGTTCTCAAATATGAACGTTTGAGGATGCTCATAAACTGAAAAACTTTCGTCAGCCCAACCAAAACTGATAGATGCAATGCCGCTTGATGGTGGTTCAAACCCCTCAGGTGGACCGAACTGAATTCTGGCGAAAGGGTCTTCATAATAATCAACACCTAGTCCGCCAATGTACCTTCCTCCTGAGTAAACCAACTCAAATCCCAATTCACCATTAAACATTTTTTCGTAGAAAATTGTTGTAACCGGATAGCGCTCTTCCAGTCTTGGAATCGTTCCGTATAAACGATTACTGAGCAGAACAAAATAATCCGCTTCAGACATTTGTTCGGTTAGTTGGTCAAATTTCTTGCTGTTCTCATCGTTGTAAAGCTCAGCCCGTTCATGCATTTCTAACCATACGAGATTTGGAATTCCCTCTTCCCAGTGCTCTTGAACAACTCGATCGCCCCAATCAGCGTTGTCTTCCAGCCACTTCGAAACATCATTAACCGGATGTTGACCTGTGTAAACATTCATAAATGAAAGTGAATAATGTGCTGTAAATATCAAAACAAGCACAATCGGCAATACTCGAAGCCAGCGTTTATCCGGCTTGAGCGATTTGATAATTTCAAACATCCACCACAACATCCTCGTTCCGTAAAGAATCAAGAATGGGGTAATAGGCAACATATACCGCATAAACTTGACATCAAACCAACCAGTTATCATCAGATACGGAATTACCCAGGCAAGAATCACTAAATCGGCTTTACGCTGCGCCAATAGGCCGGCGGCAATAGAAGTCAGAAGGCCTAACCAAACAGTGAGTCCTAAGACTGGACCGAGACCCCAAGTTCCGAGCTGTACGATCTGGTATAAGTATTTCGGGGTGTCCTCATACTGGCGTGTAAACGGGAAATCAACCTCACGTCTTACCATTTCACCCTGAGTAGAAATGTTGTCGATGTAAGTCTTAAAGTCCAAAAACATATAAGGCTGCGTCACCACAAGTACAGCCATCACCACTAAACCTGTCAAAACTAGGTTTTTGAACGAAATTATTCGGCGAACTGCCAGTTCAACTGAGCTACGTTTTTCAGGTTTATATCGATCACCAGCGATAGAAGTTATGTAAATCACATGGGCGCTTATTAACGCTAATGAGAGAGGCAACACCGAAAACTTAGTTGCCAATGCGCAGCCAAACATGACACCGGCTAGTAATGAGTCTCGGCGTCGACCGTGTTCAGCTACTTTGATAGAAAAATATATCGTTGCCACCACGAAAGTCGTGATAAATGTGTCTACGGCGAAAAAATGGCTCAGTTGTATATGCTGAACAGCTATCGCAGAAAATAATGCCGCTAAGACCCCTACACGAGAGCTAAACACATATTTACCGATCAAATAGACTAACCAAACGGTAACAATGTCAGACAGCGCCGATAAAGCTCGCCCAGCGAATCTAAGCTCAAAAAGATCCATCCATTTATAAGGCGAGACAGCGTAATGGATTATCTTGAGAGAATAATGAGGCAAACTTCCCCAATTAAAGGACCCCGGATTTAAAGTACTAGCCCTAGGATCCGTTAAATGCCCCCACTCTTCACCCTCAGGGAATTCAAGATCGTAAACCTGAGATAAAAAAGCCCTTTCATCAGGATGAAAAAGACCACCTTGATCCCAATTTATGCCATAAACGCGAAGCGCAAGTGCAATCAAAAGGATCAGTAACAAAACAGTAGGTGTTGAAACACGGAACCGAGTTGAATTCTTGTCACCCAAAATTTCTTTTGATGAATTAGCAGGCACGAAATCTATTTTTGGACTTGCATCACCGGCTCCCGAGTCAGGCTCGGCAGTAGGTAATAACTGATTTCTGTAGTTTGCAACCTCAGGCATTAGAAGGAATTCTATATCTGCAACAAAATAGAACGAAGTAAATTATTGCTTTTTAACATGAACATTACCTTTATAAAAAATTGTCAAGATACCAACCCCTGATGAAAATTCAAACGTTGACCGTCGACTATCCCGCAACTACGCTTGACTTCTGAATTTCTGAAAAGCACGCCAGCATTTAATAGTGAATACCAGACTAATCCCGAAAGAAAACAAACTAAGTTGACTAAAACCAAAAGCCAATCTCTAGTGACGAGTTCATTCGACCGAACGGTTTTATCAAATGGATTGCGAATCGTCACAAGCACTTTCCATCACACTAATGCGGTAAGCATCATCTTTCTTTTTGGAGCGGGATCTCGATATGAAACCCCAGAACTCGCTGGTGCTTCCCATCTCTTTGAACACATGCTCTTCAAAGGTACAGATTCTCGACCAACTCCCCGTGAGATCTCTGAAGTAGTGGAAGGAGTAGGAGGCACGTTAAATGCATTTACTGATAGAGAAGTCACAGGCTATTGGTGTCGAGTTGCACAACCTAACTATCGAGACAGCATAGACCTGCTTGCAGATATGACGCTCAATTCACTTTTCAAAGACGAAGATATATCTAAAGAGAAACAGGTGGTTTACGAAGAAATCAGGGCTTCACATGACTCTCCCAATGCTAGGGTATCCATGATGTTGGATGAATTACTCTGGCCGGACCAACCATTAGGTAGGGACATTGCAGGAACGGTCGAATCTGTCGGGGCAATTTCAAGATCAGCGATGCTGAAGTATCTAGAAACACAGTATGTCGCTTCTAATACCGTAATTGCCGTGGCAGGCAACATTGAACATAAAGACGTAGTTGAGCAGGTAAACGAACTCCTTGGTGGACTTCATGATGGTGAGATATTGCCAATGTTCCCTTACGAGAAAAAATCCTTCACCAAACGTGTGGCACTAGAGTATCGACCTACTGAACAAGCGCACATAGCCTTTGGATTACAGGGACTGTCAGCAGATGATCCAGATCGATATGCACTATCAATAATGTCTGTTGTACTAGGCGAAACTATGAGCAGCCGCCTATTTGAAGAAGTACGTGAACAACGAGGGCTCGCGTACGACATCCATAGCGGCGCACATTTCCTAAGTGACTGCGGAGCTTTCGTAATCGAGTCAGGAATTGACCCCAGTAGAGTTGACGAAGCTGTACCAGTAATTCTGAACGAACTCACAAAGATGCTTGACGGAGTTACAGAGGCTGAGTTAAACCAAGCACAAAAACTAACAAAAGGCCGCATGATGTTGCGCATGGAAGAAAGCCGCGCTGTATCAAGTTTCCTTGGAATACAAGAGTTACTACGGAATAAAGTCGAAACTGTTGACGATGTACTAGCAAAGATATCCTCAGTTACCGGTGAAGACGTTAAAAGAGCGGCGGAACGGGTAATTAGGCCCGAAAATTTGGTCCTATCAATAGTTGGCCCGTTCGATAGTGCAAAACACTTTGAATCAATGCTCCAACCAGAGTAATTTTCCGAGAGCATTAAAAGCACGACCAGAGCGTTCCCTTTGCTTTTTATTTAGTCGAGCACGTCAATACACAAAAAACAAAAAATCACAAAAATCGATCAAGCGTGTAAAAAAAAAGCTAGGGCTTGAAAATTAAACCGGCGTAATTTTCTAGTCATGCTGACAAGACAAACACCTCCATCAGACTTCAAATGGCAAGCGGACAACATCCGTGCGCTGCGTACTCACCTCGGCCTTTCCCAAACTGCACTTTCCAGAGAAATTGGTATTCGACAACAAACAATCAGCGAATGGGAAACTGGGATGTATGCTCCGCGCGGAGCTAGTGTCACTATCCTCACCTTACTGGCAGTAAGTTCGAATTTTCAATTCGAACCAGAAAAATCAGAGGAATACAAAATTCAGCCACTAATGACTGAACAAACTGTTCGACCATCGCAGAGCCTGACTCCAAGAAGGCCTGCCGGTTCGGGTCCGGTAGCACCAAAACCCGAACAACCAATGCGGGCACAAAGGCTAACTTTCGAAGCAGCAAAAGCCGCTCAAACTGACCGCCGTACTGGAACTTATAATTCGATTAATCATAATTCAAAATACTTCGAATCTAGATCAGCAGGAGCAGTAGGTCGACCCGAAGTGCCAATGTAATCCAACATTCGCATGAAGAAATAATGAAGCGCCTACTCAAGAACCCTGTCAATACTCTTATCGAGGCAGGTTTTTTGAGCTTAATAATAAATCGCTCTGTGACACTCCAACCCCTGGCAAAATAATATGTCAACAACCACCAATGGAGGTTAAATTTGGCAACACGCGCATACATCCTCATCGAAACCGCCGTAGGAAAGACAAACAACGTTTCATCAAGTCTCAAGGATATGGAGATGATGAAATCAGTTGACACCGTGACTGGGCCATGGGACATCATCGCAGTCGCCGAAGTAAATGATCTTCCAAGTATTGGAGAGCTAATCAGTGAAAAGCTACATGCCATAGATGGCATTATGAAAACCGTAACATGCCTAGCCTACAGGTGAAAATCTAATCCTTTACCATTTGGAGTCCCGATCGTAGACAACGAAAGTCACAACTTTGCGCTTCGACTTCACAGCTGAAGAAAAAGAATTCAAAAACCAATTGAGTTCTTTCCTTGACGATGAACTTCCTATCGATTGGCATGGGCCAGCCGATGAATCACGCGACGATCACTGGAAGCTAAACCAAAAAATTAAAAAAGGGCTGGCTAAACGTGGTTGGCTAGTGATGAGCTGGCCGAAAGAGTATGGTGGGGCTGACGCCTCCCCAATGATGAACACCATATTTGCAGAGGAGATGGCGTACAGACGAGCACCTGGGCACGATCGATTTGGCACTCGAATGCTTGGCCCAACTCTGATGCGTTTTGGCACACACGAGCAGCGCAAGAAATATCTTGGATCAATAGCCTCAGGGAGGACCCAATGGTGCCAAGGCTATTCTGAACCCAATGCTGGATCTGATCTAGCATCAATTCAAACACAAGCTGTTGACACAGGCGATCACTTCCTGATCAATGGCACAAAAATATGGACCTCGCTCGCCCATCGAGCTGACATGATGTTTATGTTAGCTCGAACTAATCCATCAGCCGATCCTCATAAAGGAATCAGCTTACTATTGGTCGACATGAAGTCGCCTGGAATTGATGTTTTACCCATCATCAACATGGCAGGAGTACACAGTTTCAATCAAGTAGTATTTGATCAAGTCAAAATCCCTAAAGAAAATCTCGTGGGATCCCTCAATGATGGATGGCGCGCTGGTATGACTGTACTCAATTTCGAAAGGTCTGGGATCGATTACGCCGCATGGGCACGAGCAGCATTAAATGAGCTGATCTATTACACAAAACATGATAACTCCGAAATAAAAACTATCCAATCCTACCCTTCAACCCGACAACGCCTCGCTGAACTTGACGTAGAAGTTGAAGCTGCACGACTGATGTGTTACGACGTATCGTATCGTCAGGGTAAGGGTGAAGTCCCTTCATCAGAAGCGTCAATGAGCAAAGTGGTAGCAACTGAGGCATATATTAAAGTGCTTGATTATGGACTCGAACTACTTGGTATGTACGGAGTTCTTGAACCCGGATCGAATCAAGCTGAGCTTCAGGGTAGATTCTTCAAACTTCGAATGTTCTACACATCGGGTCCAATTCTTGCTGGAACAAACGAAATACAGAAGAACATTATTGCTCAACGTGGACTTAAATTACCGCGAAAGTAACAGAACATGAGGAAGCGTTATTGAATTTCGGACTTACAGAAACTCAAGAAATGATTAGAGGATCTGCTCGAGAGTTTCTCTTGGAAAATTCCAGCCCGGAGACAATAAGATCTATCGCCGACGGTGATCAAGATGCAATATCAACGCTTTGGCAAGCGTTCGTGGATCTAGGCTGGCCTGCGCTAATCATAGCTGAGGAGTACGGTGGTACAGGTCTGGGATTCACCGACTTAGCTGTTCTATTAGAAGAAATTGGAGCTAATCTCGCACCTACTCCGCTCGTCGAATCATCCATAAGTTCATGGGTAATTGGGCGTTATGGATCAAAGTACATTAAGTCAGAATTTCTTCCAAAGGTTGCTTCTGGAGAGATCCTAATCACACCCGCTTTGGTTGAACGAGACGCCTCATGGGATCCAAAAACAACTAAAGCTGCCGCTATCAAATCCAACTCTAATCTAATTATTTCAGGTGAAAAACGATTCGTATCTTTTGCTGAAAACGCAACTCACGCCCTAACACTTGTTCGAATGCAACATGGTGATCTTGCTATGGTTGTGGCTCCAATCTGGAAGATGCCCGAAGTTGAACAAACTCGGCTCAAACATGCCTCTGGAGTTCCTGTTTCTTCAATAAAATTCAATGAATTTGAAGTCTCTGACTTGAACGTAATTGCTATTAATGATCAAGCAATTCAAGCTGCATATGAACTGATATCGGCTGGAAGCGTAGCTCGTTCCGCTCAACTTGTCGGAATTGGCAGAAAAGTAGTCGATACAACAGTGGAATACACGACAAATCGCGAACAATTTGGACGCCCAGTGGCTTCCTTCCAAGCAATTCAGCACCATCTTGCTGAGATGGCAATTGCCACAAAACAAACAAGGCACCTTACGTATGCCGCTGCTTGTAGCTTCTCCTCTGATGGATATTCTCCGGAAGCAGCTGCCAGAGCAAAAATTGCAGCAAGTGACAAAATAGCGAAGGTTTGCTGGACCGCGCATCAGTGTCACGGAGCAATCGGATTCACTTGGGAGCACGATCTACATCTCTACACTCGTAGAGCGCTTGCCTGGAAAACTGACTATGGAGATCCAGTATTCCACCAATCACTACTGGCGAATTTGATGGGTTTTTAAGGAAAATTTTATGTGCCCTGCAGATGAAGAAAAAAGTCAGGCTAAACAAAAAGATTGCCTATTTTGCGATATCGCCCGTGGTGATATGCCATCGACAGAAATTTACTCAGATGATCAATGCATGGCTTTCAAAGACATCAATCCTGTCGCCAATATCCATGTGTTAATCGTTCCTCGCGATCATATAAATCGCCTAACCTGTATATCAATAAATCATGAAAACCTACTCGGACACATGCTACGAATCGGTGCCCAAGTCGCACAACAGACTGGAATCGCCAAAAGTGGGTACCGACTTACGATCAATCAAGGAAATGATGCAGGACAGATAGTCGATCATCTACACATACACCTTCTAGGTGGTGGTCAACTAGAGCGCTTGGGAACCCCAATTGAATCTATTTAAATATTCAATGTTTCGCTGCAATAAGCTAGGCCTTGCAACAACTCAAAAAGGCTAACTTTTAGTGAGCGTTAAATTAATATCTGCACTACGCGGGACTAGCTATTCAGCGTTTAAATACCGCGAATACAGATTGTTCTGGATCGCAGCGGCATTTTCCAACATCGGAATGTGGTCACTAGTCTGGGGACGGATGTGGTTGATGCGAACTCTAACCGAGTCCGAAGTAACCCTAGGTCTAGTCGCAACAGCAAACCTTGGGCCAGTACTTATTTTCTCAATGTGGGGAGGTGTGCTTGCAGATAGATTCAATAGACTCAAAATTATACGAATCACCCGACTAATGTTTGCGATAGCAACTCTTGGAACAGGAGCACTTATAGACAGCGGCCTCGTTGAACCATGGCATGTGCTAGTAATCTCCAGCCTAACAGGAACACTGTTGGCTTTTGACATTCCCTCTAGATCAGCGATGGTGGCAACTATCGTTCCAAAAGAACATCTTGCCGGGGCGATCTCACTATATTCAATAGTATTTGGATCTGCAGCAATAATCGGTCCAATGCTATTTACCCCAATTGTAGGCACTTTGGGGCTTGAAGGTCTTTTCTACGTAATCGGTTTTTCGTACATATTTACAGTGCTAACGCTATTAATGATGTCAACTAACGGTCACAAAGTTAAGGCGACAACTAGCACTGCCTTTGATGGTCTCTTCCAAGGCTTTAGATATCTAGGTCAACAAAAAACAATCTCATCAGTCATATTGCTAGGAATCATTCTAGGTTTATTTGGCTCTTCTTTCGAAACTTTACTGCCCGTTTTCACAGAGGAAATATTCCTCGGGACTGAAGAAACCTACAGCAAGCTCCTTCTTGGAACAGGAATTGGTGGACTGTTTGCAACAACGGTGATCACTTTTATAGGGCGAAGGGTTCGGCCTGCTCTATATTTATTCATAGCTGGAATCTCTGTTGGAGTCATGCAACTATTATTCGCAAACACTAACGTACTAAATGTGGCTATATTTTTAGCTGGAATAATGGGTGGATTCAAGGTTGTACTGGGCACCATGAATACGACAGTTGTTCAAATGCTTGTAGATGAAGAATTTAGAGGAAGGGTAATGAGCATTAACCAGTTGACTTGGGGCGCTTCTGCACTAGGAGGTTTAATGATGGGTTATATTGCTCAGCACTTTGATGCCCCGATTGCCATGACTTTAGGGGGGTCAGTTGCAATACTCGCGTCCGCTATCGTAGGAAGCAGACTAATTCGTAGTTATGGAATAAGAGCTCACCCTAAATAAAACAACAATACCCAGATGACATTATCAAGCTAAGTATTTAAGGTAGCAGCTTTGGCTTCAATGCTTTTTACCTCACAAGAAATACATCAAGTTAAAGAAAATAAGTTGCGACAAACTCCCCTTGTGGGCATAATGAGCGAGTTAAATTCTGTAATTCTTATTTAGGGTCATTGTTGGTAATCTGAGTTACTAATAAATACTCAGTGCCTCAAGCTTGCATTTCTGTGCTGACAGCTTGAGACATCTGAAAAAAAACACGACACGAAAGGAGAGGGCGCTTGCATCCATTTGCATACGTTGCCCCTAAGACGGTATCCGAGGCGGTATCCGTCTTATCTGAACACGGTGATCGAGCCCGACCTCTAGCAGGCGGTACCGACCTTCTAGTAAAGGCTCGCGCCAACGTCTGGGATTTAGATGCGGTAGTAGACATCAAAAACATCCCAGAGCTCATGTCGCTTTCAATAAACGGCGCTGGCCTAAGCATTGGTGCCGGTGTGCCTTGTTGTCAGGTTTATGAGCACAAAGATATTCAGGAACAGTATCCAGGAATTATCGATGGAGCATCAATAATCGGCGGTATACAAATACAATCTAGAGCCGGACTTGGCGGAAATCTTTGCAATGCCGCACCATCAGGTGACGGTATACCTGCACTGATCGCATACAGTGCAATAGCAAAAATTTCAGGACCAAATGGCAACCGAGAAGTTGCAGTTGAAGATTTTGCGACAGGGCCTAGCAGAACTGTCCTGGAGAACGGTGAGCTGTTAACAAGCATAGAAATTCCAAAACCGGCAGCCAATTCCGGCGCAGCATATACACGATTCATCCCCAGAAACGAGATGGACATTGCGGTCGCCGGTGTAGGAGTATTTGTACAACTTGATTCTGAAGGCAAAAAATTCGAATCTGCTCGAATCGCTCTAGCATCCGTCGGACCAACGCCGATACTTGCACAAAAAGCTGGCGATAGCCTTGCAGGTAAACCAGTAAACGATGAATCAATAGCATCAGCGGCATCACTGGCTAAGGACGCTGCAAGTCCAATTACGGACATGCGTGGTACCGTTGATCAACGAAAACACCTCGTAGAAGTCCTAACAGGACGGATGCTTAATCAGGCGATTGAAAGGGCAAGAGGCTAAGGAAATAATGACAACTAACTCGCCAAGCAAGGTTCACATTACAACAACAATTAACGGCCAACAGCACGAGTTGCTCGTGCCAGGTTATATGAGTCTTCTAGATACGCTCCGGGAACTCATAGGACTAACAGGAACCAAAGAGGGCTGTCTAGACGGTAACTGTGGAGCCTGCACAGTAAGCGTAGACGGACGAATAGTTGACTCATGCCTCGTTCTTGGGGCAGAGGTTGACGGAAAAGAAGTCGACACCGTTGAAGGTATGGCTAGCCCAGACGGCCTACATCCGCTACAGCAAGCTTTCCTCGAAGAAGCAGCTTTGCAGTGCGGTATCTGCACGCCAGGATTTCTAGTCGCGGCAAAAGGTCTTTTAGACAATGAGCCTTCACCTAGTGAAGATCGAATTAGACACTGGCTTGCCGGAAATCTCTGTAGATGCACTGGTTATGACAAGATCGTCAAGGCAGTTCAAAAGGCAAGCAGTTAAGACAAAAATTAGAGAACCTGTGAGCTGAATAAATTCAACATAAAGCTTTCACTAAACAAAGGTTGCCGCCTCAATCGGGGGCTTAGTCTGGAGACACAAAAACATGGTCGCAACATTCGAGCCAAAAACCGACTATAAAGTCGTCGGCACTCGACCAATTAGACACGATGGATACGACAAAGTAACTGGTCGAGCAATTTATGGCGGAGACATGAAACTTCCTGGATTGATTTGGGGAGTGATGGTTCGCAGTCCTCACGCTCATGCAACGATTAAATCAATCGATACTTCCGCAGCTGAGGCAATGGAAGGCGTGTTTTCAGTAATTACAGGTGCAGACATGCCAAAGGCTCCAAGCAAACTTGTTGACCTTGGTGAAGGTAATGTTAACTTCAAATGGGCGTCTAACAAGTTGATGGCTGACACTAAAGTTCTTTATCGCGGGCACCCAGTCGCAGCTGTAGCAGCCGTAGATCGTTACGTTGCAGAAGAAGCGGCTAGAAAAGTAGTTGTGGAATATGACGTGCTTCCGGCGATCACTAACGTCGTAGACGCTCTAAAACCTGATGCACCGATATTACTTGATGATTTAGTTGGTGATGACCTCGGTGAAGATGTCACAAACACGAATATGGCAGCTCATGTCCGACATGAATTCGGCGATGTTGAAGGCGCTATGGCATCTGCTACTCACACCATAGAGCGTGAGTACAACATGCAGATGGTACACCAAGGATATATTGAGCCCCATAATGCAACAGCTTTATGGGACGAAGAAGACCGAATCAAAGTTTGGACTAGTACACAAGGGTCCTTTCCTGCACGAACACAAATCGCCGGAATTCTTCAGGTAGATGTATCGCGTGTAAAGGTCACTCCACTTGAAATTGGTGGCGGCTTCGGAGGGAAGATTCCGGTCTATTTCGAACCGATAGCGGCTCTTCTATCTAAGAAATCACAGCGGCCCGTAAAAATGGTGATGGAGAGGACTGCTGTATTCGAAACTACGGGACCCACACCTGGCGCTCGAATGATCGTAAAACTTGGTGCAGATTCCAACGGAAAACTAACCGCTGCAACTGCAGATATATGGTTCGAAGCAGGTGCTAATCCAGGTGCATTTATAGGTCCTGCTGCACAATGTGTTTACGCTCCGTATGAAATTCCAAACACACGAATCGATGGATGGGATGTTCTAGTAAACAAGCCAAAAGTGGCTCCTTACCGAGCACCAGGTTCACCACAGGTCGCTTTCGCAATGGAATCAGCTGTGGACGAACTTTGTGAACAGGCCGGTTGGGACTCATTACAGTTCCGTATCGACAACGCATCAAAAGAAGGAACTCGACGCGGTGACGGTGTGCTTTTCTCTAAAATCGGAATGCAGGAGGTGCTCGAAGCTACAAAGCAGACCGACCACTGGAATTCACCGATCGGAGACGCTCCGGAAGGAAAGGTTCGAGGCCGAGGAATCGCTAATGGTTACTGGTTCAACATCGGACTAAAATCTTCTGCAAACTTATCCGTAAATAGCGATGGAACTGTGCAGTTGACAGAAGGGTCCACGGACATAGGTGGTTCTCGGACTTCAATGGCAATGCATGTTGCCGAAGTCTTAGGTCTAGACGCTCATGATGTCCGACCTGTTGTTGGTGATACAGAATCTGTTGGTTTTACCGATGTAACCGGTGGATCACGAACAACCTACGCAACTGGTTACGCTTGCTGGCAAGCAGCAAACAATCTGGTTGATGTGCTTAAGCAAAGAGTTGCAATTTTGTGGGATGTCAAAGCGGAAGACGTTGATTTCAAAGATGGAGTGTTCATTTCGAACGCTGAATCTGCAAAAACCATCAGTTTCAAAGAACTTGCAGGTAAACTGGAAGACCTTGGCGGCCCCGCTAATTCAACAGGAGCGGTGGACCTTGAATCTGCTGGAGACGGATTTGGAACGCATATAGCAGATGTCGAAATAGATCTTGCTACCGGTAAAACAGATGTAATCCGATATACGGCGATTCAAGACGTAGGAACCGCAATTCACCCTTCATACGTCGAAGGGCAATTGCAAGGAGGATCTGTTCAGGGAATCGGATGGGCTCTAAACGAAGAATACTTTATGCATGAAGATGGTCGAATGGCCAACTCAAGCTTCTTAGACTACCGAATGCCTACTTCGCTTGACTTACCGCCGATTGACACTGTTTTGGTAGAAGTGCCTAATCCACTCCATCCATACGGTGTGCGAGGTGTCGGTGAAACACCGATATGCCCGCCAATTCCAGCAATTGCAAATGCGATCAATGACGCAACTGGAAAACGTCTCTACAGTACACCTATGAACGCCGGAAGCATTGTAGAGTCCCTGAAATAGGTCAAAGCTATAAATTTGTCTAGTAAAAAATAAGAACTAACAACATTTGGCCGGGTAGTTTTAGATAACCATCCGGCCGAGTTGTATCTTTTGATATATGTAACTGATTCAATAATCAGAAGCAGAGGAAAACGAATGGTCGCAACCTACGAAACAAAGAATGACTACAAAGTAGTTGGAAACACCCCAATAAGACACGATGGTCTAGATAAAGTTACTGGTAGAGCAGTCTATGGTGGTGATGTGAAAGCTCCAGGTCTTATCTGGGGTGAAGTGCTACGTAGCCCCCATGCTCACGCACGTATCAAAAAAATTGACACTTCAGCTGCAGAGGCTATGGATGGCGTTTTCGCTGTTCTAACGCATTCAGATTTTCCGACTGTCGACGAACGCGAAGTTTCTACAGGTGAGGACGTCGTAAACCTTAAGCGCGACCAATCAAACATAATGGCGAACAAAAAAGTTCACTACAAAGGTCATGTTGTTGCCGCGGTTGCTGCTGTCGATCGAAACACTGCACAACAAGCTGCCAACGTTATCAAGGTTGAATACGAGGTGCTTTCACCGATATCAAATGTTGATGACGCTATGGCGGATGACGCTCCAATAATTCTAGAAGGACTAGTAGGAGATCACCTAGGCGAAGAGGTCGAAAATACTAACGTCGCAACAATATTCAGACACGAGTTTGGTGATGTCGACAATGCATTCGCTAACTCAGATATTGTTATCGAGCGCACTGTATCAATGTCAATGATCCATCAGGGTTATATTGAACCACACAACGCAACAGCAATCTGGGCTGAAGATGGAAACGTTACAGTCTGGTCAAGTACACAGGGTTCATTCGGTGTTCGAGCACAAACTGCCGGCATGATAGGAGTGCCTGAATCAAAAGTTCGGGTAAATTACGTAGAAATCGGTGGAGGTTTCGGTGGTAAAACAAAAGTTTACCTTGCCCCTGTAGCTGCACTTCTTTCACGTAAATCTGGAGGGCGGCCAGTAAAGCTTATAATGGATCGCTCATCCATATTCGAGGCAACTGGTCCGGCTCCAGGTGGAAAGATACGCATGAAGATCGGAGCTACTAAAGATGGCAAGATCACAGCAGCTGACACCGACATAATGCTAGAGTCCGGAGGGTACCCCGGATCAGCCGTAGGCGCAGCTGGACTATGCGTATTCGCTTGCTACAACCTGCCTGCGTCCAAAATCACAGGCTATGACGTATTGGTAAACAAACCAAAGTCGGCGGCATACCGAGCCCCCGGTTCTCCACAGGCATCTTTCGCTATCGAAACCGTAATAGATGAAATTTGTGAAAAAGGCGGATTCGACAAAATCCAATTCAGGCTCGAAAACGCAGCAAAAGAAGGCACACGACGAGGTGATGGAGTTCAATTTATTCGCGTAGGGCTTGAAGAATGTCTTGAAGCAGCCAAAGAATCTGACCATTGGAAATCACCTATCGGCGATGCGCCTGAAGGAAAGGCGAGAGGTCGAGGAGTAGCATCAGCTTATTGGATGAACGGCGGTGGCAAGTCGACATGTGACCTGATGCTTCAAGATGACGGCACCGTAATGATGAACGAGGGATCTGCCGACATTGGCGGAACACGAACTTCTATTGCGATGCAGGCTGCCGAAGTTCTAGGCATCCCAATCGAAGACTTCCACCCGTCGATTCCTGATACAGACTCGATCGGTTTCACAGGCGTCACTGGTGGATCTAGAACTACATACGCAACCGGTCTCGCTGCGTATAACGCAGCTCACAAATTGGTTGACGAATTAAAGGGAAGGCTTGCGGATCTGTGGGAAACGGAAGCTAAGAACATTAAATTTAACGAGGGAACGTTTACAGCAAACGGGGACTCCATAGGCATACAAGAACTTGCTGGAAAACTCGACCCAACAGGAGGGTCAGCAACTGCAACCGCTTCAGTCAATTTGGCGGAAGCAGGAAACGCCTATGGCGTTCATATTTGCGACCTCGAAGTGGATCTTGCAACTGGCAAAACCGATGTCATTCGTTACACAGCAATTCAGGACGTTGGTAAAGCTGTTCACCCACAATACGCAGAAGGTCAGATCCAAGGTGGTGTCGTTCAAGGTCTAGGATGGGCTTTGAATGAAGAATACTTCATCACCGATGATGGCGCCATGGCAAATAGTTCCTTCCTAGACTACCGAATGCCTACCTCGCTTGACATGCCAATGATCGACACGATTATGGTCGAAGTTCCAAACCCACTTCACCCTTACGGAGTACGCGGAGTAGGAGAGGTTCCAATCTCCCCTCCCCTATCAGCAGCTGTACAGGCGATAAAAGAAGCAACCGGCAAGTCTTACTACGAACTTCCAGTAAAGCCAGGCCGCATTCTTGAAGCGCTAAACAACGATTAATCACATTCTGCTAAGCGGGAGAATATAAATTGGCCACAGTTTTCCTCCCGTACGCTCTGCGTAAGTATGCATCCGGCGCAGAGCGGGTAGAAGTGCCTGCAAAGACTCTAGGCGAACTCGTAGACAATCTAGAAGTTACCTATCCAGGAACACGAGATCATCTTGTCGAAGACGGGCGGCTTAAACCTGGATTAGCCGCTATAGTAGGCCACGTTGCAACAAGACGTGGCCTACTACAAAAACTAGATCCCGACACAGAAGTACATTTCATCAAAGCGATTTCAGGCGGTTAATCGCAACCGTTCAATCTCCGAACCGACGCTGAATGCTAGCATTTATAGAAATTAATTCATTGTGAAGACAAAACTTATTCGGCTATCAGTTAGTAATCCATCACAAATCTCTCGCAGAGTCTGGCCATGACAATCACAGAAAAACCTATCAACACAGAACCTAAGAATTTCAAATTTGATAACGGGATACTGTTGAAAGCAAATTCCAAAAAGCTAATCGCAGATGGTGTATCCGCAATGTTAGATGCCATAGCAAATGAAGTAGATACAGAGGGCACAGCCAATACGCCTAAACGCGTCGCCAATATGTATGACGAACTACTAGCAGGATATTCGACTGACCCTCTTGAATTACTAAATAACGCTATGTTCGACGTAGAATACGATGAAATGGTGGTGGTAAAAGACATAGATTTCTACTCTCTATGTGAACACCATTTACTCCCGTTCTATGGCAAAGCACATATCGGCTATTTACCGAGACAAAAAGTTGTAGGCCTGTCCAAAATCCCTAGACTAGTTGAAATGTTTGCAAGACGACTTCAAGTTCAAGAGCGAATGACTCAACAGATCGCCACAACGATGGACGATCTAATCGACCCAACAGGTGTTGGCGTGGTGATAGAAGCGCAACACCTTTGTGCCGCTATGAGAGGAGTGCGTAAACCTAATACCCTGATGACCACGAGCGCTGTACGTGGTCTATTCAAGAAAAACTCTTCAACAAGAGACGAATTTTTCGGGCACCTCCGCAAATCTTAATCAGAAGTAACGGTGTGGAATGGATCCTAAGAATAAAGTAGCGTTAATCACGGGCGCTGGTAGAAGGGTAGGCAGGTCATTAGCACTTGCACTCGGAGATACGGGAGCACGCGTTGCGATTCACTACGGTAACTCCCAACAAGATGCCATAGAAACGGCCGAGATAATTAAATCTATGGGTAGTGAAGCTGTATGTTTTCAAGCCGACCTAGAAGATACAAATCAAGTAAAAGCACTCGCTAGCGACGTACAAAAACAACTAGGGTCTATAAATATTCTCGTGAACAACGCTTCCGTATTCAACAAAATCAGCATGCAAGGACTCTTGGAACATGAATGGGATAGGCACTTCGCTATAAACGTTCGGGCACCTTTTTTACTTGCTCAGGCTATGCAATCCCAACTTTCAAAAAACTCTGCTGGCAAGATAATAAATATCAACGACTGGAAAACGGCCCGACCAACTAGATTCGCCTATGGCATAACAAAAACGGCACTATCGGGCCTAACCCGTACCTTAGCCCTATCTATGGCACCCACAGTACAAGTTAATGAAATCGCACTGGGAGCAATCCTTCCGCCAGTAGATACTCCTCAAAATCGTCGTAGAAGTGAAATAAAAATGAATCTTGGTCCCGCAGATCGAATGGGGACACTAAACGAAGTCACGGATGCGATGATGATGTTAATTCAAAATGACTTCATCACCGGTGAAACAATAAATGTCGATGGCGGAAGACATATCCGCTAAACCCATTATGACACCAGAGTTAAATAAACCCGACACAGTTCGAATCGAACGGCTAGAACTATATTGCGTGATCGGAATAAACCCGTGGGAACGCCAGACTAAGCAACTAATCACAATTGACATCGACATGCATACAGATCTGTCCAAAGCTGGTACGTCTGACTCTATAGAGGACACAATAAACTACCGAGACGTCTGTAAATCAATTATCGCCGAGATTGAAAATTCCACATACGGACTGATAGAAGCTATAGGAGTGCGTGTCGCAAATATATGTCTCGCAGACGACTTAACCCAATCGGTCGAGGTAACTATTCGTAAACCAGGTGCCGTACGCCAGTCAGCCGCCGTCGGAGTTGTCATACGACGTAGCAAGTCATAATTAATAGTTCTCTACACACCGCTCAATCTTTCTTTAAATAGAGCATCCTGGAAATACTAATGTGATAATTGTGACTAACTAAATAAGTATCAACGCGCTCGAAAAGCTTAAGGATTCATTGCCTCAAACACTCTCTCTGGGCTCATAGGTAATTGATTCATTCGAACTCCTATCGCGTCATGAATAGCATTTCCTATTGCAGCTGGTGGTGGAATTATCGGAGGTTCTCCTACACCCCGAATACCGAATGCACCGTCATCAGCCGGTGTCTCAAGAATGACTGTGTTAATCATTGGCAAATCTAATGCCGTCGGCATTCGATAGTCAAGGAATGACGCATTCCGCATTTGACCTTGATCATCGTAGACATATTCTTCTGATAACGCCCAACCAATCCCTTGGACAGCGCCACCTTGCATCTGATTTTCAACTTGAGTGGGGTTCACGCACTTCCCAACATCTTGAAATAACGTGAAGTCTGTCAGTTGAACTTTTCCAGTATCTGGGTCTACCTCTACATCAGCCACTGCCATTGCATAGCCGTTCGCTGAGCGCATGGTAGGATCATTTGACGCAGTTGCAACAACATTGGAGCCATTTTTGGTCACAGCGGAACCTGCGTCCTTAAACGATACTTTTGAATCCTGATTGTCTCGAGCAAAAAAGTATCCATCTTTGTACTCGACATATTCCTTTTCTACACCGAATCTTCGTGCCATCTTGGATTTCATCTGATCTAAAATAGACACTCCTGCCTTATATACAGCCTGACTAAGTGTTCTAGTAATCCTTGATCCTGCGGCATTACCGGTATATGGGATGTTTTCAGTATCCGCTGTGTGAACATTTACTTCATTCGGTTCAATCCCAAGAGTTTCGGCTGCGACCTGAGCAGTACCGGTACGAACGCCGTGCAAGTCGACTGCACCTATTGTCACATCAACCCCGCCATCATGATTCACCATCAAACGTGCACTAGAAATCTCAATACCACATGGCCACCATCCTATTCCTACACCTCTACCCACAGGCCAACCATTCTTGCTAACTTTTACCGGACGGTTGTATTCATCGGATTTTCTGACTGCATCAAGCATCTGAACAATACCGATACGTGTGTACTCCTCATCGTCAACGTTAGAATCGCCGGTCTTCGCTGCGTTCTTGATTCGAAAATCAATTGGATCCATGCCGATCGCATGAGCAAGGTCATCCAATGTAGATTCACCACTAAACGTCGCAACAGTGGCTCCTGGAGCACGATAAGCAGCTACACGAGGGGCATTAGTGACAACGTCATAAGCATCTACTTTCGAATTCTCAGGTTGATAGCAAGCAAATATTGTCTGCATACCACGTAGTACAGGTGACCCTGGGAAGCCGCCTGCACCGAAAACCAGTCGTGCTTGAGCGGCTTTCAACACCCCGTCTTTAGTGGCACCAACTTTCACTGTGACAACTGCACCAGATGCTGGACCCGTGGCCTTCAAAACCTCCTCACGTGTAAGGACAATTTTGACAGGCTTACCCGATTTACGAGATAAAATTGCTGCAACAGGAGTTACACGGGGCGTATTTTTTGCACCAAATGCACCTCCGACCTCAAGAGGGGTTACCTTTATTTTACTAACTTCCACTCCGAGCAAATTAGACATATTTTGACGAAGTGGAAAGGATCCCTGTGAGTTCGCCCATACATCTATATGTCCATCAGCGCGCCAATGGACTGTTTCTGCTTCTGGTTCAAGATATCCTTGGTGCACGAGTGCAGTTCGATAGGTGCGCTCTATCACTACATCTGATTCAGCAAATCCTTTTTCGACATCCCCTTTACCGCCCTCCATATGACCTGCAATGTTACTCGGAGTATCCGCAGATCCAGATAATGAAGTTGCAACAAGACCTTCATGAAGTAGTGGGGCATCCGGCGACATCGCCTCAATGGGATCAGTTACGGCCGGTAATACCTCATAATTCACTTTTATAAGTCTAGCTGCCTCTTCGGCTATGTGAGCGTCGGTTGCGGCAACTGCTGCAACGGGATGGCCTTCAAAAAGTACTTTACGTCTACCCATGATCAAGTTAGCCATAAACTGGATGCCGATTTCTACTTCTCCGGTATCCAGATCACCAGAAACGTCAGAAGGAAAGTCTGCTGCTGTACATACTGCCTCTACGCCAGGCAAAGCTTCAGCCGCAGATGTGTCAATAGAAATGATCTTTGCGTGAGCATATGGGCTTCGCACAATCTTGCCAAACAAAGAACCTTGCGCTGTAAAATCCGCTCCAAACTGAGCTCGTCCAGTAACTTTGTCATCACCGTCAACTTTTCGAAATCTTTTCCCGAATTGTCTGAACTCTATATCATCTGCACTGTTACGAATTTCTGTGGTCAAAAGAATCTCACTAAAAAATTTCTATACCAAAAATGACAAACTTCGTTGAAAACGCCACTTTACCACGAGATAGAGAGGTAAAAGCGGGTAAGTAAAATTGTAAGAGACAAGATCTTTGTTTCCAACACAACGCACTACTACAACTATTTTACTATGCAATCAAATTTGAATTTGGTAACACAACAGATGACTAATTTAGTATGACTCAATGTGAATCACAGTCAGGGATCGACAAAATCCAAAACGAATTCGACGAGCAGTTCTCCAATGAACTTCATTCAGCTGCAAACTTGGCTGTATTCAATAATGGCAAGCTTGTTATCAATCTGACGCGTGGTACGAAGCACCCATTTCCACTATTCCGAGTATTTTCTATGGGCAAGCCACTCGCAGCAGCAGTGCTCTGGCGATATAAGGCACGCGGTCACTTCAACTGGAATACACCAGTTGCAGAGTTCTGGCCAGATTTCGGAACACGTGGCAAGTCTAAAATCACAATTGGACACATTTTATCTCACACAGCTGGGCTAGCGTCACATGAATCTATCCCAACATCGGATTACCGAGATTGGGGACGCGTTATTTCACACATCGAGGACATGACGCCAACAACAGAGCCGGGATCCGTTGTCCATTACCACTCACGAACATTTGGTTGGCTGGTTGGTGAAATTGCCTCTAGAATTTCCGGCCTTACGTTTAAAGAAGCATTCGCTCGTGAAGTGATTCTGCCTTTTGGACTAAAAAACACCTATTTCACGATCAACGAAGGCGATTTTGGCAGAATCGTACAAGTTGACGGCGCAAACGACTGGACCGACAAAGCGATTCTCAAAGGACTTAACTCTCAAATTTGGTCACAAACCTTGATGCCGGCGGGTTCGCTAATGACTACCGCGCATGATGTGGCAAAATTCTATTCCGCTATCTCGGCAAAAGGACGTATCAATGGCGTCCCATGGTTGCCAGAAGAAATTATCGATGAAGTAACCTCACTCCAAGCAGAAGGGCTAGATCCGGCATCAGGCAATTTTTCACGGGTCGGCTATGGGGTTAGATTACCGTCCAATCCACCCAACCAGTATGCCAGCACAAACATGAATGACACCGTTGGACACGGTGGAATGGCAACTTCAACTGGATGGTGCAGCCTTACCCATAATATGTCGTTAGCCTACATCACCAATCGCATGCAACTGGAAAAACCCAACACATTAAGGCTCTTCAAAATTGCGAAGGTCGTGAGGGACAGTATAAATAACGGTAATTTAAACTCAGATACAAATAATGAATATTCCAGATAACGAGCCTAAAGCAAGGCATTTAAGCGGCTGGCCAAATAAAGAATGGGAATCAGCTAGCCCGGAAGAATTAGGCATAGACCGATATAAACTTGCTGAAGCTGGCAGGTATCAATCAGAAATTGCGGTCGACCAACCTTACCGTATCCTAATTATCAGACATGGAAAAATCGCTGCTGAATGGAATTTTCGATACGATCCAACGATAAAAGCAAACCAAGCATCAGCTTCAAAATCTACCTTCTCATCGGTACTAGGCATTGCGATACAAGAAGGTGTAATTAATTCCGAAAACGACCAAGTAGCAAACTACTACCCTGAGATGCTAGACGTCGGCCCTGGTGAGGGACCGAAAGAAGGCAGATATGTATTCCCGGAAAACAGTGATATCACCTTTCGACAGTTAATCGGTAATACCTCCGGTTATATGAAACCTGGTGAAAATTGTGGACAGGTATTTAACTACCAGACATTCGGAATGAACATCCTCACACACGCTATCGCATCGGCTTACAACCTATACAAAACATCACTACCAGAGCGAGGTGGCGGATTCGGAACACTCACAGAGTGGAAAATAAGGGATCCAATCGGTGGCAGATGGTCTTGGACGTACAAAAATTTCAATATGCAACCGGAAGCTAAGCTTGGTATTTTCGGTTACATGACAAATTACCAAATGACACCCAGAGATATGGCAAGATTGGGTTGGCTATGGCTCAAAAAGGGCAACTGGAATGGAAACTCTATTATCCCATCTGCATGGATCGAAAAAGCAACAAAAGTATCAACAGAGATTCTAGAAAATGAACCTACTGAGCGTCATGTTTATGGACTTGGCTTTTGGTGCAATGACCAAGCACAAGTCTGGCCCAGTCTACCCTTAGATTCATTTGCAGCTAGCGGTGCAGGGAACCAACATATATGGGTTTGTCCGAGCCTGGATCTAGTAGTTGTTCAGTCACCTGGCATCTACCCTTCACGAGGGTCTTTCGATTCTTCTGAACAGATCGAAGATCGACGGGCTATGCAAGGTCTCCTTGGTAGGATAGCGGACGCTATTTGGTAACCTCTGGCGAAATTAAGTCCAGTTCTCAAAGTTTAATCAATCAAGCACTTATGGGCGATTGATACCCTTCACCGCATGGTGTGGCAAATCTCCGTTGTACAAAACAGATAATAGGAATAATGACAGAGCGATTCTTTGCATTGAGCATTGCCGGGGGACGTGGGGAGCGACTCCGACCCTTGACAGACAATAGACCAAAACCCATGGTCGAAATTAACAACAAACCCATCATCGGCTATCAGGTTGAATGGATGCGCGCTCAAGGGGTAACGGACGTAGTTTTTCTTACTGGATACATGGGTGAAATGATCCAGGAATATTTCGGAAATGGATCTGAGCATGGAATAACTGCCCACTATTCAAACGAAAATACCCCGTTAGGAAGAGGTGGCGCACTAAAACAAGGTCTTGGTCATGTTCCGATCGAGACCAAGGCCGTGCTGGTAGCTAACGGCGATATCATCACCAATCAATCATTAAAACCAATGATTAAGCTGCATGAGCAATCTAAAGCAACCGGAACAATGATGCTGGTACCATACCCAAGTCAGTACGGAGTTGTTGAGTCAAATGACCAAAACATCGTGACGCAATTCATTGAAAAAGGACGTCTACCATTTTGGATAAATGCAGGTGTCTACGTATTCGATAGGGGTATTGAGTCGCTACTACCCGATGTAGGAGACCATGAAACCTCAACTTTTCAAGACCTCGCTACAGAGGGCAAGCTGTCAGCATTCCGCTCAGATATGGCCTGGACTAGCATAGAAAGTCCGAAAGATATAACTAATATCAGCAATCAAATAAAAAAAGGACAGCTGATCCTTCCTGGTAATTATTAGCACGCCATCGGGATCACATCTCACACTTCTCATGTCACAAAAGTGAGAGCAGTGACCACAAGCAATATCCTAACTTAGCGCAAGTACCTGACGCGCAAAACGTGCCACTTTAAGTGAGGCTAAAGGAATAGTCTCTAAACTTGTATCGATTGTTATGTCGTACAGGTTGCGATCTTCAGGGTTAACACCATGCAGATCACCAAAATACTTCCGTTGAAGGACCTCCCGCCTCTGAATTACATCCTCTGCCGCTGCCTCAGACAATAACCCTTCACGTTTCATTATCCGTGAAATACGATCCTCCCACGAAGCAAACAAACCCACTTTAATGGCAGGTCTGCCACTAACTTCTAAACAACCGGCTCTGTGAACTAGAACAGCATTACCATGATCAAAAAGTGAGTCATATCCAGAAATGTCATTAACTGATTCATTAGCGCGTTGCTCAGATGGACCAGTAGTGTCCCAAGTCAGCGGCAGTATAAGAACTTCGGGAACATTAAAATAAGGGTCGCCAGCAGCATTACCAAGGGCAAACCCAGACACTGCTCTTTCCACTACAGACCAAAATCGATCAGTAAATCCACCTACTGACGCTTGCTCACTTTGAACCAGCGAACGTGGCAATGCAATTCTGTCAACATATTGAAAGTCGACCATTTTCGCAACGCGCTTACCTAATTCATGTGCTCCAGCACCAATCTGTCCATCCACTGTGATCACAGTCATATCAAATACCGCCGTTATCTTTATAGTGAAGATCAGCATCTTCATCCGAGAATTCCAACGAAGTTCGAAACAATTTCCACATAGAGACCGAGTTTTCACCCAGTGGATGGTTCAACGGGTCAAAAAGCCACCTAGTAACTGCAGATTGGATCATGCCAAAAAATATCATTGCGGCAGCATCGGGCGACACTGTGTGATCAATTTCACCTTTATCAACACCTTGAGAAATGATCTCAGCAACAAGAGATAAGTATTTTTCAACGAGTCTGCGTCCAGCTGAACGGACTCTTGGCTCCTCAAACTGCGCGGCTTCGGTAATAACGACAAAAGAAATTCCCTGCCTAAGCTCCACGTAAGAAACATGAAGCTCTAGCATGTGCTCCAATCGCTCAAGAGCATGCCTATCAGATCGTGTCGCTCTAGATATCGCTTGAAACAACGATTCTTCCACATCCTGTATCAAGAGAAGGATTATTTCTTCCTTGGATGACACATGACGGTAAATAGCTGCTTCTGTTACGCCGACTTTAGATGCAATACCTCGAACTGTGAGAGCATGGACACCTCCGGTCGCTATCAAATCACGCGCCGCTTCTACAATCTGTTGTTGACGAGTTTGATGATCTAAACGTAAGTGAGTCGCCATTGAAAAAATTACCTTAGTGCGATTGAACAAACACCATGTTAGTGATCGTTTACAAACTTATCAAGTTCTCAATGTTAAATATCAAATTAAAAACTCTGGTTACGTTAATAAACAACAGCCCTGAATATTCAGGGCTGAATTGAATTCAAGTAGTCAATGATTATCTAATTACCTTTAGGGTCTTCTAAGAATTTCAACAAATCACTATCTGGGTCCAAAATGACAGTCGTCTGTGAATCCAAAAAGGCTTTATATGCTTCTAAAGATCTACGGAAAGCGTAAAAGTCAGGATTTTTTTCAAGTGCCTGAGCAAGGATCGTGATTGCCTCTTGCTCTGCCTCTCCTCTTAGCAAAGCTGAAGTACCCTGAGCTGTTTCCAGGATAATATTTACTTGGCGATCAACTTCCGCTCTTATCTCGGCATCACGCTGGGAGCCTTCGGCTCGAAGACCACTCGCAATTCGTTCACGCTCCGCTTCCATTCGTGAGAAAACACTAGACTCAATGTCAGGTGGGAAATCCGCTCGTTTGATTCTCACATCAACGATCACGATTCCAAGTGCTTTTCTGACACTGGCAAAATATGTGGCCTGAAGTCCTTGGGATTCTAAAGCGTTTTCGTCAGCAACTAACGCTTGAATCTCTGCGTCTGTGGCACGCCTGGACCTAATGTCATCGTTGGGATCATCATCCAAGCGAACCGTAATAAACGGATCGTCCAAGCCGTTATAGTCAC